>OGPU01002155.1_pt1 | contig 14631 bp, 9 predicted proteins | sample 1552991 | NCBI WGS metagenome assembly OGPU01 (sample SAMEA2580296, study PRJEB22360) | human gut metagenome | biome: human gut; feature: human-associated habitat; material: faeces | place: Denmark | collected 2008/2010 | reverse complement strand
GGCGACGTATGTCCGCCGGTCGGGGAGCGGGTCAGCCGTTGATGACCTTGACCTGTTCGTGGACGGACTCTTCGTGGATGGCTTGCAGCAGTGTCTTGACGAATTCGGGGTTGATACCCAGCTCGACGGCCTGTGCACCGCGTTTGTTGAGGATTTCGTCGTAACGCTTGGCTTGCAGGATCGGCATACTGTGCTCTTTCTTGTACTGCCCGATCTCGCGCGAGATGCGCATGCGCTTGGCCATGAGTGCCAGCAGTTCGTCGTCGAGCCGGTCGATCTGCTGCCGCAGTTCGGCCAGCGGTTCGGTGGTCTGGGTCGTTTCGCGCACGACGAGCGTATGCAGCATGAAGCAGAGCACGTCGGGGGTCACCTGCTGTTGTTTGTCGCTCCACGCCTCGTCGGGGGTGCAGTGCGATTCGACGATCAGCCCGTCGAAGCCCAGGTCCATGGCCTCCTGCGAAAGCGGCGCTATCAGTTCGCGTTTACCGCCGATGTGGCTCGGGTCGCAGCGGCAGTTGCGGCAGCCGGCGGCGCAGTTCGATCGGGATGTGCCACTGGGGCTGGTTGCGGTAGATCGTGCGGTCGTAGCTGCTGAATCCGCGGTGGATGGCTCCCAGCCGCCGGAGGCCGGCGTTGTAGAGACGTTCGATGGCGCCGATCCAGAGTTCGAGATCGGGATTGACCGGATTCTTGACCAGCACCGGAATGTCCACGCCGCGCAGCGCTCCTGCCAGTTCTTGCATGGCGAAAGGATTGGCCGAGGTGCGGGCGCCGATCCACAGCAGGTCGACCCCCGCTTTGAGCGCTTCGAAGACGTGGCGCTCGGTGGCTACTTCGGTCGAGACGTACATGCCGGTTTCGGCCTTGACACGTTGCAGCCAGCGCAGTCCTTCGACCCCCACTCCCTCGAATCCGCCGGGCTTGGTGCGGGGTTTCCAGATGCCGGCGCGGAAGATCTTCACCTCCTGCGCGGCGAGCGCGCGGGCGGCCGCGAGCACCTGCTCTTCGGTTTCGGCACTGCACGGGCCGGCGATTACGAGCGGCCGCCTGGCCGGGATGCCGGGGAGTATGATGGGTTGCAGATCGTTCATTTCCATAATCTTATCGGGGTATTTATTCGTTGAATGCGGCGTATTCGCCCAGAATTTTGAAATCTTTGGTCAAAGGGGTGATCGCGTCGATCGACTGCCGGTAACGGGTGTAGTCCGCAAAGGATACGTCCACGTAGAAGCGGTACTCCCATTCGCAGCCGATAATGGGCATCGACTGGATTTTGGTGAGGTTGATGTCGTAGAACGAAAGGATGGTCAGTACTTTGGAGAGGCTTCCCTGGGTATGCGGCAGGCTGAATACGAGCGATGCCTTGTCGGCGCGGGCGGAACCCGTGTGGCGGTCGGCGTGGTAGCGGTCGGCCAGCAGCAGGAAGCGCGTGAAGTTGCGTTTGTTGGTCTCGATACCCTCTTCGAGAATCTCCAATCCGTAGCGTTCGGCCGCCAGCCGGCCGCAGATGGCGGCGTGTCCCGTGAGACGGCGTTCGGCGATCTCGGCGTATCGTCCCGCTCGACGGCTTTGAGCTGCGGGTGGGCTTTGAGGAATTCGCCGCACTGCATCAGGGCGATCGGGTGGGAGTTGACTTCGCTCAGCTCGTCGAGCCGTTGGCCGGGAAGGGCCGCCAGCACGTGCGAGATGCGCAGTTTGCATTCGCCGATGATCTGCGATTCGCTGCGGCGCAACAATTCGTGATTCTGCAACAGACTGCCGGCGATGGTATTTTCGATGGCGACGATGCCCAGCAGCGATCCTTCGTGCCGCATCCGTTCGAACTGCGCCTCGAACGTCCGGCAAGGGACGATCTCGATCGGCTCGTCGCCGAAATAGCGCCGTGCGGCCTCTTCGTGGAAACACCCCGGCTCGCCCTGAATGGTAACCTGTTTCATCCGTAGTGTCAATAAAAAATCCCGTTCGCGGCGGAACGGGATTCATACGTTATTCATTTCGTAATCGATTCAGACCATACAACCCCGTTCTCTATCTGCTAAAATAGAAAAAGCTGAAAAAGTTGTATGCAAAACCGAATGACTGCATGTCTTCAATCGTCTGTATGGAACAAAAGTACGAAAAAGTCCGGAAGATGCAAATTTTTTCGGAGTTTTTTTACGAAGGCGGCGAAAATCCCTGCGGCCTTCCTGACGGTGTCCCGGCGAAAAAAGAGTTCCCTCCGCCGGAGGGAACTCGAACCGGCCGGTCAGCCGGCGGAAATCGGAGAGAAGGAGGCGCAGGGCGTTATTTGATGATCCGGTCGAGCTGGTCGATCGTGCGTCGCAGTTCGGCGTCGGTGACGGTGTAGTCCTGCAACTTGTCCGCGAAGTACTGTTCGTAGGCGTAGAGATCGATCATGCCGTGGCCCGACAAGTTGAAGAGAATCGTCTTCGACGCTCCCTCCTCCTTGGCGCGCAGCGCTTCGCGGACGGCGGCGGCGATGGCGTGGGTCGATTCGGGAGCCGGTACGATACCCTCGGTGCGGGCGAAGAGCAGCCCCGCACGGAAGGTTTCGAGCTGCGGAACGGCCTGCGCCTCGATCAGCCCGTCGCGGAGCAGTTGGCTTACGATGCTGCCGGCACCGTGGTAGCGCAATCCTCCGGCGTGGATATCTGCCGGCTGGAAGTTGTGTCCCAGCGTATACATGGGCAGCATGGGAGTCATGCCCGCCACGTCGCCGAAGTCGTACTGGAACGTGCCGCGCGTGAGTTTGGGGCACGAGGCGGGTTCGACGGCCACGATGCGCGTGCGGGCTCCTTCGCGGAGATTGCGGCGCAGGAACGGGAAGCCGATGCCTGCGAAGTTCGAACCGCCGCCGAAGCAGCCGATCACCACGTCGGGTTCGTCGCCCGCCATCTCCATCTGCACGAGCGCCTCCTCGCCGATGACGGTCTGGTGCAGCAGCACGTGGTTCAGTACGCTGCCCAGGCAGTAGCGCGTGTCGTCGGGGTGCTGTACGGCTGTCTCGACCGCCTCGGAGATCGCCAGCCCGAGGTTGCCCGAGCAGTCGGGATCGTCGGCCAGAGCGCGGCGTCCCGCGTCGGTCAGCGTGCTGGGCGAGGGGATCACCTCGGCTCCCCACGTGTTCATCAGTAGCTTGCGGTAAGGTTTCTGCTCGTAGCTGACCTTGACCATGAAGACTTTCAGGTCGAGGCCGAAGTACTGGCTGGCCAGCGCGATGGCCGAACCCCATTGTCCGCCGCCCGTTTCGGTCGTCAGGTGCTTGATGCCTTGTTTGGCGTTGTAGTAGGCCTGCGGCAGGGCCGTGTTGGGCTTGTGCGAGCCGGCGGGCGAGACGCTTTCGTTCTTGAAATAGATCTTCGCCGGCGTGTCGAGCGCCCGTTCCAGCGCATAGGCCCGCACGAGCGGCGTACAGCGCCAGATGCGGTAGAGGTCGCGCACCTCGTCGGGGATGTCGATGAAGCGTTCGGTCGAGAACTCCTGCCGTACGAGTTCTTCGGCGAAGATGCAGTTCATCTGTTCGGCCGTCACGGGACGGCGGGTGCGGGGATCGAGCGGCGGCAGCGGTTTCTGCGGCATGTCGGCCACGATGTTGTACCATTGGGCGGGGATCATCTGATCGGGCAGCAGGATTTTTTTCGTTTTCATGACTGATAAGGTATTTGATTGTTTTTACGGGTTTGCGGTCGGCGCGGGGCAAAAAAGAAATCCGTCGTTACTTGTCGAGTAAACAACGGATTCCTAACTCTTGCGATCGGTATGTTCCATCCACGGCAGTGCCAGCGTCATTGTTTACTTAAAACCAATGAGCGCCACCACCAATTCTGAGCCGTGCGGTTGCTGAACATGCTTCTCTTCAAAAATGTCTTCGAGGCAAATATAAATAAAAAATCGGCAGGTTGTACGTTTTGCCGGAAAAAAGTTGCGGATGGATTGCCCCCCCCCTCCGACCGGCATGGTATCGGTCTTTTCGCAGGCGGCAGGAACTTCATATAATAAAGGTATCGCTGCGGAAGCCGCCGGTGCGGATTCGGGAAATGCGAACGGGAGGAATCCTCGTCGAAGATTCCTCCCGTCGCAAGCGTGCCGCCGTGCGGCTATTTCACCTTCTCCTTGAATTTCTCGATCTGGCGTTTCAGTGCGTCGATCGCCTCGTCGATCGCCTCCTCGAAGGCGCGGGCGCGGTGTTCGGCCACCATATCCTCGCCGGGCATGTGCAGCGTGATGGTCGCTACCTTGTTTCCTTTTTCGAAATCCTTATCCAATTTGAGAATCACCTCGGCGCCCGTGGCGCGGTCGGTGAAACGTTCCAACTTCGACATCTTGTTCTCCACGAATTCGATCAACTTCTTGTCTGCGTCGAATTTCACTGACTGAATCTGTACGTTCATAGCCTTGTCCTTTATAGTTTGACAATCGGTTACCGTGCTTGCGTGTCCTCTGTGGCAGCGTCGCACGGGGTTTCAATCTCTTCCTTTCTCCGCTCGCGGGGGTGCGCCTTGACGTAGATCTCCTGCAAACGGGTGATGCTGTTGTGGGTGTAGACCTGCGTGGCCTGCAACGAGGAGTGTCCCAACAGCTCCTGTATTTCGCGCATGTCCGCGCCGTGGTTCAGCAGATGCGTCGCAAAGGTGTGCCGCAGTACGTGGGGGCTCTTTTTTCCCTGTACGCCCTCCTTGTTCAACGCCTGTTCCACGATGCGACGCACGACGCTCCGCGAAATGCGCGCTCCTTTCAGTGTTAAAATTAGTGCTTTTTCCTGAGAATTGCAAATGTTTTGCCGCTCGATCAGTTGGAGGTAATGGACCAGAATGCGCCGCAGAGGATCGACCAGCGGGACGATGCGCTCCTTGTCTCCCTTGCCGCGGATGCGCACCTGCCGGTAGTCGTCCGAGAAATCGTTGCGGTTGAGGGCGATCAGTTCCGCGAGGCGGATTCCGCAGCCGTAGAACATGGCCACGGTCAGCGCGTCGCGCACGGTGACGAAATCTTCGCTGCCGGCGCGTCCGTTGATGTCGGCGATCACGTAGGCCATGCGGCTTTCGGGGACGAAGACGGGCAGACGGCGCGGCGTACGCAGCGAACGGACGCTCCGGAAGATATCCTGCGTGACGATTCCCTGCCGGCGCAGGTAATGCCACAATGCCCGAAGCGACGACACCTCGCGGTTCATCGACGCCGGGCCGATGTGCGATTTTTCGGTGCGGTAGAGAATCCATTCACGAATGTCCTCGGTGCGCAGTTGCGAAGGGTCGAACGACGCCTCGTCGACTCCCAGCCACGCCAGAAACCGTTCGATGTCGCGGCGGTAGTTGCGGATAGTGAGCGGGGAGTAACGGCGTTCGGCTTCGAGGTATGTCAGGAATTCGGGGAGCATTTACGACAAAGATACAACTATTTTGCCGGAAAATGAAGCCGCTGCGCATGCGGGGCGGGCATGGGCCGGCCGTCGCAGCAGCGTTCGCCGGCCCGGCGGCGACGAATCCGCATGAAAACGGCGGAAATGAAATAAAAGTGAAACGGAATTTGCGAATTCCGATCGTTTTTTCATACCTTTGCCGCGTCAAGGTTTCCGCAACGGGAGTCCTCTCCTGTCGGAATTAATAGGGAACGCGGTGAGAATCCGCGACAGTACCTGCTGCTGTAAGTCCCCTCCCTTTCGGGAGCGAAGTCTATCGCATTCTTTGCCACTGGTGAAATACCGGGAAGGCGCGGTCGACGGGATAAGTCAGAAGACCTGCCTCGATGAACGATTTACACCCGCGGGTTTCGGGTCGGAATCACACGAGATAGTTTTCTGCGTGCTATTTTTCTGTCGATTTCTTCACCCTTCCCCTTGCGTCGTGTAAGTCCGCAAACGGAATCAAACGGCGTAGTTATGTCATACGGATCGGTAATCGGGAGTGCGAGGAGCGCGGCATGGCCGTCGCTCCCTGCATCGTGTGTCTGCGGATCGCTCCTGTCCGACGCGGCCGTTTTTCGGCGCATCGAAATTCCAAACCAAATAAATCTTGTATTATGAAGAAAATCTTTACGCTATTGGCGTTCGCGGCATGTTGTGCAGCGGCAGCATGGAGCTGTTCGGACGAGTACGACGACTCCGGACTCCGTCAGGAGATCGCGGACATCAGACAGGAGATCGCCTCGATGAAGGAGCAGGTGAATTCGTTGAAGACGCTCGTCGACGCCCTGAACGGCAACAAGTTCATTACGAATTATACGGAGTCGGACGACGGTTGGTCGATTACGTTCAACGACGGCAAGACCATCACGATCCGCGACGGCGAGAAAGGCGCCGACGCTCCTGTGCTGGGTATCGCCAGGTTCGAGGGTGTCTACTACTGGACGCTGGGCGGCGCCGACGAATGGCTGCTGGACGATGCCGGCAGCAAGATTCCGGTGGCGGGGCAGGACGGCAAAACCCCTTCGGTCGGCGAAGACGGCGATTCGTTCTTCGAGGATGTACGGCAGACCGACGACGAGGTGATTTTCATCCTTGCGGGAGGCGAGACGATCCGGCTGCCCAAAGCCAAAGAGGTGAACTTCGTCATCGAGCGTACGACACTGACGCTCAAATACGGACAGACCGAAAAACTGGCCGTCACGCAGAAGGGCGTCGAGAGCTATTCGATTTCGAAGCCCGACGGGTGGCGCGCTTCGCTCGACGGCGACGTGCTGTCGATCACGGCTCCCGTCGAAGGGAATATCTATGCCGAAAAGAGCGGCAAGGTGACGGTCGTCGCCGTGGGCGCTACGGCGACGGTCGTCGCTGCGGTCGAAGTCAATCTTCCGGTGTTCGACGACAACAACGCCGGTTCGAGCGACTGGGAGGAGTGGAACTAACCGATAAATGAGAAATCCGATGAAAAAGTACTTATATCTTGTCTGCGGTTCGCTGCTGGCCCTCGCGGGATGTACGCGGGATGCCGATGTCGAACCCGCCCGTCCCGTCGAGAGCGGAAAAGTCGTTTTGACCGGTCTTTCGGGAGAGGTTACCCGTACCGGATTCGGCGAGGCATCCGAGGGAGTCGTGCCGTTCCGGTGGAGCGCCGGCGACTGCATCTGGGTCGGCGACGTCAAGAGCGAGCCGCTCGAATCCTCCGGCGAAAAGGGCGCCTTCGTTTTCGAATCCGTCGCCGAAGCCGATTCCTACGACGTGATCTACAACATGACGGGTTCCGCCGCCCGCACGGCGTCGATCCCCGCCGAACAGACACAGGCGGAGGCCGGTCGTCCCGATCTGGGGCGCAACGGCGATTTCGGCTATGCGACGGCCGATGCCAACCGTACGTTCGTGCTGAACCACGCGACCTCCTACGTCTGGTTCGACGTAAGTTCGGCCGACGTGACGGCCAGGCTCGAATCGATTTCCCTGAGCGTGTCGGGCGGCCATGCCATCGCCGGCGAGGCGGTCTTCGCGGAGGGTGCGCTCGGTGCGTGCGAGGGTTCGTCGTCCGTCACGCTGAATTTCGGCGAGGAAGGCGTCGCGTTGCCGACGCAGCACAGCGACTCCGAGGTATTCGCCGCCATGGTGCTCTATCCGGCCGATCTGTCGGAGGCGACAGTCTCGGTCGTCTACACCTTCGCCGACGGTTCGGTCTACATGCAGAGCCGTGCCGGCCGTCGACTCGCGCCGGGCGGTACGCTGCGCATATCGGCTACGATCGCTGCCGCCGACTGCAAGCGCGACGGCGTCTTCTACCTGACCGAAAACGGTGTTGCGGAGGAGATTCCCGAATCGGTCACCTATCTCAAAGCGGTGACGCTGGGCGAAGGGAAACTCGCCGCCGCCGACCTCTCGGCGATCGCTTCGCGGTTGAAGGCGGGCGCGGTGCTCGATTTCGCCGAGGCGACCTATGAAGCCGCGGAGTTCCCGACGGTCTTCTCGCGCAAGACGACGCTGCGAGAGATTTCGCTGCCCTGCAATATCCTGACGATGCCCTCGACGGGCACCTATGCGACAGCGTTCTACGGTTGTACGGGATTGGAGACGGTCGCATTGCCCGACGGGTTGACCGAGATCGCGGCGCGGGCGTTCTCGGGCTGCTCGAAACTCGCGTCCGTCCGGTTGCCTTCCACGCTGACTTCGATCGGCGAGTATGCGTTCTATGACTGCAAGGCGCTGGCCGACGTCGTCGTGCCCGAAAAGATCACGACGCTTTCGCGCAGCCTCTTCGCCGGATGTACGGGTTTGAAGAGCGTGACGATTCCCGCCGGAGTGAAGACGATCGATTCGGGGACCTTCAACAAATGTTCGGCATTGGAGAGTATTGAACTGCCCGAAGGGCTGACCACGCTCGGTTCGCAGGCTTTCATGAATTGCTCGGCGCTCAAATCCGTCCGTATTCCCGACGGAGTGACCGCTATCCCCAATGAGACGTTCGCCTATTGCAGCGTACTCGAAACGGTCGAACTTCCCTCGGCCTTGAAGACGATCGGCAATATGGGATTCTACAAAAACAACGCATTGCGGAGCATCTCCTTTCCGGAGACGTTGGAGACGATCGGCACCAACTCGTTCGATGAATGTCATTCGCTGGCCGATGTGACGATCGATATTCCGGTCGTTACCGATTATTCGTTCCGGGATTGCGGCTGTACGACGATCGTTCTGGGCGAGAAGGTGACCGAAGTCGGACGGAATGCTTTTTACGGCTATTCCGATGAGAGCGGAAACGTGAAGAGCATCACCTGCCGTGCGCAGACGCCGCCGGAACTGGGTCAGACGCCGTTCGACGGCATCGGCAAAAATGTCGAGGGAAAGAAATACCTCTATGTTCCGGCGGCCTCCTACGAGGCTTATGAGAAAGAGTGGGCGTCCGTGATCGGTCAGGGATACATCCTCGAAGACATCAGCGATCAGGAGCTGACCGACGGTGTCTGGTACCGCGTTTCGCGCGAGGAGAAGTGGACGACGACGATGCCCGACACCTTCTCGGCGCTCTATGTCCGCACCGTGGGCGAGCAGACGATCTCGGCCGAGGCGTTGCAGTCCGTCGTCGCCAGACTCGCGGCGCAGTCGGCGCCCGCGACGCTCGATTTCAGCACGGCCGACTATGTTTCCGCCGAATTCCCTGCCTTGCTGGCCGGTAATGAGAAGCTGGGCGGAATCCGTCTCTTCGAAAATACGACGTCGATCGCCGACGGGGCTTTCAAAGGGTGTACGGCGCTGGCCAGGGCGGTCGTTCCGTCGGGCGTCGCCGCAGTCGGGCCGAGTACGTTCGAAGGGTGTTCCGCTCTGGCGGAGGTCACGCTGCCTTCGTCCGTCGCATCGATCGCCGACAAGGCATTCAGAGGTTGTGCGGCGCTGTCGGAGATCGCGCTGGGTAATGTGAAGAGCATCGGCGACGAAGCTTTCGCCGCCAGCGGATTGACCGAGGCGTCGCTCGGAGGTGCGACGCTCGGTGCGAAGGCGTTCCGCGACTGTCCGGCGCTGGCTGAGGTCGAACTCGGTTCGATCGGCACCGTTCCCGCCGAGAGCTTCAAGGGGTGCACGTCGCTGACGTCGCTGACGGTTCCCGCTTCGGTGACCGCCGTCGATGCGGGTGCGTTCGAGGGTTGTTCGAAGCTCGCCGACCTTTCACTGGGCAGCAGCGTGACGACCGTAGGCGACAGGGCGTTCGCCGACTGCGGCCTGACGGCGCTGGTGCTGCCCGACAATGTGACGGAGCTCGGCAGCGAGGTCTTTGCGGGTAATCCGACCCTCGCGTCCGTCAAGTTCGGAGCCGGCATTACGGCCGTCAGCGACGGAGCATTCGCAGGGAACGACGTCATCGAACGGCTGACGATTCCCAAGACGGTCGAGGCGATCGGCGCCGGTGCGTTCGCCGGTTGGTCGAAGCTCAACACGCTGACCGTTTCGGGCGACGCGCTCGCTTCGATCGGCAGCAAGGCTTTCGAGAATGCCGTGCTTTTGGCCGACATCTACTGCGAGCCGACGACGGCTCCGACGGTCGCGGCCGACAGTTTTGCGGGGGCGGGCGCTTCGGTTCAGGGCGCCAGGACCGTCCACGTCCCGTCGGTCGACGCCTATTCGGCGTGGACTGCGGCGTGCAGCGGTTATACGTTCGCCGCGTTGGGCGACGACTACCTGAGCGAAGGCGTCTACTACCGTGTTTCGGCCGGCGACAAGTGGTCTGCGGAACTTCCGGCATCCTTCTCGACGCTCTTCGTCAAGACGGCAGGGGACAATACGGCGATGAGCGCATCGCAGCTGAGTGCGGTGGCCGCCGCCGTCAAGGGACTGTCCGCCGCGGCGACCGTCGATCTGAGCGAAGCCGTCTACGAGAGCGCGACTTTTCCCGCCGTATTCAGGGACAACAAAAATCTGTCGGACATCGTGCTGCCGAAGAATATTACCGCCGTGGCGAAGCATGTTTTCAGCGGATCGGGTCTGATCAGGGCGCACGTTTCGGCGGCTGTCACCTACGACGTCAATACCTATGCGTCGTGCGCTTCGCTCGCGAGCGTCACGTTCGACGAATATGTGCCGAAGATCACTGACGCGATGTTCCAGGGCTGTCCGCTGACGCAGGTCGTGCTGCCCGCCGAGGTCACGACGATCGGCTCGAACGCCTTCAACGGTTGCAAGTCGCTGGCGAAGGTCTCCTTCGGCACCAAACTGAAAACGATCGGTTCCGCAGCGTTCAGTGGGTGTTCGGCGCTGACGGCGCTGATCTTCCCTGATGCGACGGAATCCATCGGACAGAATGCCTTTGCCGATTGTTACAATCTGCGGAGCGTTTCGTTCGGCCGCGGCATGAAGGAGATCGGAACTTACAGTTTTACCGGATACGACTGGACGGGAACGGGTCAGGGCGGTTGCCCGCTGCTGGGCGAGATCATCTGCCGTGCGGCCACTCCGCCGACGCTGGAGGAGTCTTATGGTTCCGGACCGTTCGGCGGATCGTACGAGATCGTCGCCGGCAGCAAGGCGGAGACCCGCGTCATCCATCTGCCCGAGAGCGACGACCCGTCGCTGAGTACGGGCGGCGGCTATGTGAATTCGGGCTGGGTGCAGCTGACCATGGCTCCCTATAACTTTACGTTCGTCTACGACGTGGAACCGACCGGCACGTGGAAATAGATCCGGCGGAAGTCAACTCTCTGCGGGAGAGACGTCGGAGCCGGAAATAGGGCTCCGGCGTTCCCCCGTATTTCAAACGCATACGATATGAAACGTTATTTACCTTTTTTGTGCGGATTGCTGCTGGCGGCCTGTTCCTCGGAGTTCGAAGAGGAAGCAGGGGCGGTTCGGGGCGGCCGCGCTGTCGAATTGACCGGTGTGTCCGGTTCTTCCACGCGAACGTCGGCGGGCGCCGTCGACGGCGCGGCGATTCCGTTTCTGTGGAGCGCCGACGACCGGATATGGGTCAACGGCGTGCAGAGCTCCGAAGCGGGAACCGCAGGCGCTGCGGCGAGCTTCGGATTTTCCGAACTGACGGGCGAAGCTCCCTACGAAGTCTACTACAATATGACGGGCGAGGGGGCGCGGGCCGTCGTCCCTTCCCGCCAGAATCAGGCGGCGGCCGGTGAATTGCAGCTGGGCGCCAACGGCGATTTCGGTTATGCGACTACCGATGCGGGCGGACATTTCACGCTGTCGCACGCTACCTCCTACATCTGGTTCGATCCGTGGTCGCAGGAGGTGGACGCACGGCTGGTTTCGGTCTCGCTGGCGACCGCCGACCGGACGATCGCGCTCTGCGGCACGCGCACGTTCGACGGCGGCGGATTCGGTGCCGCGACCGGCGGGGAATATGCCGTTACGCTGTCGTTCGGCGCGGAGGGCGTCGCGCTGCCTGCGTCCGGCGGCGATACGCGGGTGTTCGCCGCGGCGGTGGTCTATCCGGTGGATTGCAGCGCGACGGAGGTGCATGTGACCTATACGTTCGCGGACGGCAGCGTCTACACCGAAACCCGCCCCGGTCGGAAGGTGGAGGCAGGCGCGACCTACCGCCTGACCTCCGAGATCACGAAACGTGCCGGCGGCGCGTTGGAGATCGAGGCGGGAGAGGCGGACGGCGAACCCGTGTGTCTGAAATACGGCGGGTCGGAGGTACGCTCCCTGACGGCCGAAGGGTGGATTCCTCAGGTGCGGACGACCGCTCCGGCGCGGTGGACGGCCGATCTGAATATCGCCCGCCGCACGCTGCGTGTCGCACCGCCCGCGGAGTATCTCGAAGGGCAGGACTTGGAGAACACGCTGCGCATCGAATCGGACGGCGAACCGCTCTTCTCGCAGGACTATTACGTGCTCGATTTCACCCATCCCGAAGGGACGTTCGTGCTCATGGAGGGCAACATGACGACCGAAAACGGTTCGATCGTCTACTTCGACCAGCACATGCGCTACCACGAACGGGTCTACGAGGAGGTCAACGACAACGAGATCGGCAACGTGTTGCAGGACATGTACATGATCGGCGGCCGCATCTATTTCATCACGCAGAACGGCCGGACGAGCAGCACGGGAACGACCTTCAACGGCGACGGCCGCTTCGTAATCTGCGACGCGCACACGATGAAGCGGATCCTTGCGCGCGACATGCCGTTCTATGCGCAGGTCGCTTCATCGTCGGGTACCAGATCGACGCTCTGCTGGCCGCAGCACATCGTTGCGGTAAGTCCCGAAAAGGGGTATATCCAGTATTCGACGTCGGACATGGAGTCGCATTCGGGCATCCGTACCGTCAATCTGGTTTCGGGCGTGATCGCCACGACCGATATTCCGGATACCTACGGTGTCTTCACCAAGACCGGCGCCACGAAGGCGCGCATGACCGTTTCGCGCGGGAAGGTCTTCGCCGGACGGGGCAATTCGGTGATCGTCATCGACTCTGCGACCGATCGGGTCGTTAGGGAGCACACCTATCCCGACCGGCAGGTCAAGGATCTGGCCAAGGGAGCCGACGGGAAGATCTACGCCGTCTTCACCGGCGAGTTCGAGATCGACGGCGACTTGGGATACTACGGCAACGTCGTCTGGAAATCGCCCGCGATGATCGCGGCGTTCGACGCCGAAGGAGAGGTCGTCTCGGAGCAAACGCTGCCCGAGACGGTGAAGCTGCGCACCGGCACGGCTTCGCCGAGCGTCCAGCTCTGCGCCAGCTTCCGGCAGCCGTGGCTCTACTTCATCGGCAAGACCGATTTCAGTGCGACCGAGGCGATGCGTTACAATTACGAAACGGGACAGGTCGACTGGGACTACATCACGGCCGACATCGACGGCAGCCACGAGGGCGGTTCGCTCATCTACGGCTACATGGGCGTGCACCCCACGACCGAGCAGTTGTGGGTGGGGAAATCCTCCTATACGAACAGCCGGATCCATGTCTACGATGTTTCGCGCAGCGATGCGGTGGAGTACGGCAGCTATTATCAGAAGAAGGCGAGTCCGGCGGGCGTCGATTTCGCCTACCGCTTCACGGAGGAGTGGATCAACCGATAGGGATATGAGTTTTACGAAGTTCAAGCGATGGTTCGCAATCCTTGCATGTGCGGCGTTCGGCGGCGCATGTATGGATTACGGGCCTTACGAAGTAGAGGATTTCGGGATTACCGGATCGGGGTTGTTCATCACCAACGAGGGCAACTTCATGTACGGCAACGCGTCGCTCTCCTACTACGATCCGGAGAAGAAACAGGTCGAGAACGAGATCTTCTTCCGTGCCAACGGCTTCAAACTGGGCGATGTGGCGCAATCGATGGTCATCCGCGACGGCATCGGCTGGATCGTGGTCAATAATTCGGGCGTGATCTACGCGATCGACATCGACACCTTCAAGGAGGTGGGGCGTATCGAGGGCTTCACTTCGCCGCGCTACATCCACTTCCTGAGCGACGAAAAGGCCTATGTCACCCAGATATGGGATCCGCGCATCTATATCGTCAACCCCCGGACTTACGAGATCACGGGGTATATCCAGACGGACATGGATTTCGAGACGGGTTCGACCGAGCAGATGGTGCAGTACGACAAGTATGTCTTCACCAACTGCTGGTCTTACCAGAACCGGATTCTGGTGATCGACACCGAGACCGACACCGTTTGCGACGAGATCACGGTGGGCATCCAGCCCACGTCGCTGGTCATGGACAAGTACAACAAGATCTGGACGGTGACCGACGGCGGTTACGAGGGGTCGCCCTACGGTCACGAGGCGCCGTCGCTCTACTGCATCGACGCCGCGACGCGGAAGGTCGAGAAGCAGTTCAAGTTCAAGTTCGGCGACTGGCCCTCGGAGGTGCAGCTCAACGGTACGCGCGACACGCTCTACTTCATCAACAAGGCGATCTGGCGGCTGCCCGTCACGGCGACGAACTTTCCGGTGAAACCCTTCGTGCCCTATCAGAATACGCTCTATTACGGCTTGACGGTCAATCCGTTCAATTCGGAGGTCTACGTGGCCGACGCGATCGACTACGTGCAGGACGGGGTCATCCTGCGCTATTCGCCCGAAGGCGAACTGCTCGACGAATTTTATGTGGGGATTATCCCCGGCGCCTTCTGTTGGCGTTGAAAACCGATAAACCATGAACAGAATACGTTTCAGTTGTTTTGCGCTCCTTGCCGCGGCGGCCGTCGCCTGCAACAAGGACGACATCATCACGCGCGAGGAGGCGCAGGCT
>OGPU01002146.1_pt1 | contig 14686 bp, 16 predicted proteins | sample 1552991 | NCBI WGS metagenome assembly OGPU01 (sample SAMEA2580296, study PRJEB22360) | human gut metagenome | biome: human gut; feature: human-associated habitat; material: faeces | place: Denmark | collected 2008/2010 | reverse complement strand
GTTACGCCCATCCCGATCCCGACGAACCCTGGCAGCAGGGATATGACGATCCCGGGCCGAGAGCCGTACGGCAGGAGATCAAGAACATCATGGCCTTCTGGATGGACAAGGGCGTAGATGGATTCCGCTGCGACATGGCGATGAGTCTAGTGAAAAACGACGACCGGAACCACACGGCCACCATACGCCTGTGGCACGAAATGCGCGAATGGCTCGACGTCCATTATCCCGAATGCATTCTCATATCGGAATGGAGCCAGCCCAGCGAAGCCATCCCTGCGGGTTTCCATGTCGACCTGATTATCCACAACGGCGCAGGTTCCGACATGTACAGTCCGCTGATTTGCAATACCAACGACAAAAATCAACCGACCGTTTGTTATTTCGATCGCGCAGGCAAAGGACAAATCCGCAGTTTCGTCGATCGTTATACGAAGGAGTGGCATGCCACACGCGAACAAGGTTATCTCTCGATGCCCACATGTAGCCACGACATCTGGCGCCTGAACCGCAATCAGCGCAATACACCTGAAGAACTGAAAGTCACGATGACCTTCTTCCTGCTCATGCCGTGGGTGCCGACCGTCTATTACGGCGAGGAAATCGGCATGCGCAACATAGAGGACGCTCCCATCAAGGAGGGAAGTTTCGCGAGACGCAATCGTAGCAGCTGTCGCACGCCGATGCAGTGGGATGCGACGCCTAACGCAGGATTTTCGACGGCCGACGCCGCGAATATCTTCCTGCCGATCGATCCCGATCCGACGCGGCCGACCGTAGCGGCGCAGACCGATGATCCGCACTCGCTGCTCTCCTACACGCGCGGTCTGCTGGCCCTGCGCGCCGCAACTCCGGCTTTGGGGACTTTGGGTGACTGGCGTTATGTCAGTGACCCTAATCATCCCTATCCGATGGTTTATGTCCGCGAATATGCAGGGGAGAAGTATATCGTAGTGCTTAATCCTTCAGGGCAACGAGCTGCAGCACAATTTCCCGAAGAAGGCGCCGTTGCAGAAATCGTCTATGGCAGCGGAGTTCCAGCACGCTATACGGTTCGCAAAGGTCTGGCCTCCGTCAAGGCGGAACCGTTGTCTGCCACGGTGTTGCGCATGAAATGACTTGCCATTCCACGGCATTGTTTCGTTTCAACTATTCTCTTCGAACCGACAAAAGAGTTTGAACGATACACATGACCTTTCAACTGTATGTGTATATCGCAATATCGGGAATGACATACAAGACTGCCTGCGAGCCCCGGAGCAAGTGTCTCCGGGGCCCGTTGTATTCATGTTTCAGAAGATCCGGGAACCTCCTGAAATAAATACTCAACATATTGAAACCAAAGATAAATAGTGATGTTGCAGAATATCCGATCTTTTGAAAAAACAGTTTTATCCTTTTTCTGTGTCTTTCGTGGCCGTGTCCCTTGTCCCCTCAGAACACAAACAAATTTAATATTCAGCGTTTGCTCCGACCCTGAAAATTTTAGTCAGCGAGTACACTTCATAGGCTGAGAAAGAGAGAATTCGTCTGATAAGTATCCGTACCAGATCCGTAAAAAGCCTTCGAAAATGGGATCGTTGCTTCGGACCGCCGTCACATTTCCGGAATTGGAAATGAAACGGGTTTGATTGCGAACCAGCCATCAGGACATAGACTGCGGTAAAAATATCAAACCACCGAAATCTCAGATTTATTTAGCAGAGCAATTTACTTCCACATACCTCATGAAAATAACTGCTTCGATGTAGGGACTCGAGGTTGGATGATGTCTCGACAGTTAACAACCTATTCTGGCAATGTTTGCAGAAATTCGCCTGGATATTCAACGTTATGATTAACAACCTCAATCACTATAAGGACTATTTTTCAATTCAAGGCAATGCATTTCAGAAATCACAAGATATAATAGCAAATTTTGCATATCCCGAAAATTTTTCGTATCCCACAGTAAGTTATTTGAAATGCAGTATTTGAGCGCAAGAAGCTGATAATAAACCGTTGCTTTCTCGTTCCCTATTCTCTTATACAAAAATGTAATGACCCGATAAATCGAATCGTTACATCTATTTAACACGGAATCTGACAGGCCCGGATACTTTACTTCGTAGGTTATGCTATATGCCGGGCTATATAGCCCTTGAGAGCAATTCTATATCCCTTTTTTTGACGTTTGGGGAGAGAATCGGGCATTTTAGCTTTTTGTCAGCCTATATGTGTCCTATGGAGATAATCCAAATACCATACGGCCTCTTCGTGTTTTATGACGGCAAACAGGCAGCAGAAAGCCTGCTCTGCCGGAGTCAGCACTACTGCGTCGGGATATACCTCCATCCCGAGGCTTTCTTGCGCCGAAGCATCGAAGAGCCGGGATACGAGTTCTCCGTCCTGCCCGCATGCAATCTCGGCCTCTATCCAGTTGTCTATGTCCGGGTCCGGGAATAACCTGATTTTCTGCCGGGATTCCTGGGGTTGCAATTGCCGCATGCGCTCGTAGAGCGACTTGATGTACTTGATTTCTATAATATCTTCCTCCGAGCGCAAATTGAGCATCCTGTATTGCGGTATAACGGCTTCGATCTGTTCCCAGGAACATTGTTCGAGGAGTTGTTTCAGTGTCATTTTGTTCTTGTTTTAATCATTTTTACTTGCGATAATTCTAACGTTCATTGCCTTTCCCGCATAGATAGACTTCTCCATATGGAAATGCCACTTGATCTGAGGATTATGGGGCATAATCTCCCGGATAGCCGTTTCTGCTGCCTGCTGCTCCTCAATGGTCGCGGGATGCTCCGGGTTCGTATCCATCGAGACCACACACCGCTCATACGGCGCCAGAGTTCCCTCCAACAGGGCTATGGCCTTTTTCAATCGTTCCGCCCTGCTCTTGTCCGTTCTGTTGCTCAGCTTTATGGAAGCTACACAATGCTGTTTTGCAGCCTCGATTTCATCGATCGATACGAAAGGCCCCAGACACTTCTCTATCAGCCGTCGATCGATGGGCTGTTCGCTTTCGAGCCTTTGAATACGCATACTCCAATCCTCGTCCAGGATTACCTCCTCTTCGTCATCATCTCCTTTGCGACGGCCATGCTTCTCTTTGGCCTCCTGCCAGGTATACCCGAATTCGGACATGGCACACATGTATGCCGCGACCTTTGCCGCCGCAGAGAGACTGTCGGGCTCCACTGCCATCCCCAGATGGCGGTCCCAGTCGAGCGCCATGCCGCGGAATCCCCGGCAGCGGGTCTCGTCCAGGATAACGGGCCATGTCAGCTCCTCGGAATAGGCCAGCCACTCGGGATTGGTGGGCTTCCGGAACCAAACCCGTTGATCGGATGCGACAGGCTCGATCCGTTGCAGGTCGTCGTATAACCGGCGCATGCCTTTCATCTTGTGCTTTCCGTAATCCCAGTTCGGAAATCGTTGCAGATAGGGTTCCACCTCTTCCCAGGTGCATTCCTTGAATAGTTCAACCAGTTTCATCTCTTTGTTCTTTAATGCTTGTCTTTTATCTCTATTTCCCGGCTAAGATTGTCAGTCGGACGCGTTTGGGGAATACTCTCCTATCCCATTCAATCTGACTTACCTGTGCGAGAGTGAGTATCTCTGCCTGTGGAGTCAACCGCTTTTCAACCCCGGTCTGAAGCGGGCGCTGAATGCTTTCCCACAACGCCAGGTCCGTATATATAGCGAAGATCCAAAATTTCCGATATTCGCAGAGTTGCTTCGGAATCATCTCCAGTCGTTTTGAGAATATGTCTTGGGCCTCCCAGGATGAATGCGAGAACGAGATTCTGCAGATACAGGACAGGTCCAGCAACTCGTCCCATGTCGGGAGATCAAATCCTGCGCACGGACTCCGCAGCCATTGCATCAACTGCCTTTTAATTGAAGCGGAGGGGGTGTTGTAAACCTCTATATCCAAATTATATCTGGCAACCAACCGGTGGCTGACTTCAGGCTCGGCGATCCGCCTGCAAGTCTCCCGACACTCCTGCTCGGTATATCCGAGTTCGGACATGGCGCACATGCAGGCCGCCACAAGTGCTGCCGGAGGGAGCTCCATCCCTTTGGGCGGGACGACCTCCTGCCCGAGGTATTCGGGCCATCTGCCGGACAGTAGATTGAGAGTCGGCCGGGTGAACAGTGCAGAGAACTCGCAACCTTCGATTTCGTCTTTTTGCAGCTGGATCTTCTCTTTCGAGGCTCGGGGCGTCATCCCGCGCAGTTCGTCGTACATGCGTCGGAAACCCTCCATTTTCTGACGTCCCCAGCCCCTCCCCTCATCGGGAAACTCATAGAGAAAATCTTCCAGCTCCTCCCAGTTGCATTGGTCTAACAGTTCTTTGAATGTCTTCATGATCACAAGTATTTATCTTCCGGCAACGATTGTCAGATGGACATGTTCCAAGGATATTATCCGATCCCACTCATTCTGGCTTTCCTGAGCGAGGAAGTGTGTCTCTGCCTGTGGAGGCAGGTATTTCCCGATCCAGTTCTGAAGAAACTGCTGATCGGCGGCCCATAAGGCATGGTCTGTATAGGCCACAAGAATCCAGAACTTTTGGTATTCGCAGAGTTGCTTCGGAATCATCTCCAGTCGTTTCGGAACCCCGTCCTGGGCATCATCCCAAGAATAATGCGAGAACGAGATTTGGCAAATGTGTGACAAGCCCGGCAAGTCGTTCCATGCCGGGATGTCAAATCCGGTATGGTAGTCCCGTATCCGTCGCATCAGCCGCTTTTTGATCGGACGTGTCGGGTTATCGTAAATATCCATATCCAGATCGTATTTGACAACCGGGTCCTCGGCATGGTGTTCAGCAAGTCGTTTGTGAGCCTCCTCACACTCCTGGTCGGTATATCCGAATTCGGACATGCCGCACATGCAGGCCGCTACGATGGCTGCCGGAGGGAGTTCCATCCCCTTGGGCGGGACGACCTCCTGCCCGAGGTACTCGGCCCAGCTATAGGCAGACAGGTACCCGGAATTGGCTGCTGGTTTGGTGAACAGCGCGGGATAATTGCAGCCTTTTTCCCTGGGCTTTCGGAGCTGAATCTTCTCTTCCGAGGCTTGGGGTGCCATCCGGCGCAACTCGTCGTACATGCGGCGAAAACCCTCCATTTTCCAGCGCCCTTCGTCCATCCCGACATCGGGAAATTCATAGAGAAAATCTTCCAGGTCCTCCCAGCTGCACTGATCTAATAATTCTTTAAATGTTGTCATAAATAATACGTATATGCAAGATTAATTACTCATTGAACAATCACCTTCCGCTTTTCTACTGTTTTACTCCCGCTCCTCTGAATCCTATGGGGTGCTGTGAGGCTGTGAGCGGCCGTTCGTCAATACGCTCCGCCCGGCATAGTTCCAGAATACCTTCGAGCGTCAGCGGCGTTCCGTGCAGAATATGCTCGACGGTATAACGCCTTGCGACATTTTCGATCTGCCCGCCGCTGAGATCGCACCTTTCCGCCAGGTGTTCGGCCACCTCATCGGAGAGCTCCGGCATCATTGCCTGCCAGATGGCTTTCCGCACGGAAGATTCCGGCTTGCAGAACTCGATTTTATACAGGAACCGCCGCTCGAAAGCCTTGTCGAGATTGTGCGTGAGGTTTGTCGTGGCGATCAGTATGCCATCGAGGTTTTCCATTTCTTGCAGAAGAATATTCTGCATGGCATTTAGGGTCTGGACAGGTTGATGGCTGTCGACTTGCTGCCGTTTACTGAACACGGCGTCGGCCTCGTTGAAGAGCAGGATCGGCGCCGAATCACAGCGTTTCATCATTTCGCGGTAGTTGTCGAAAATTCCCTGAATACATTTTTCGCTCTCCCCGAGCCACATGCTTTTGGTCTCGGCGATATTGACTTTCAGGATGTCGCGGCCGCTTTGCCGGGCCAGTTGATAGACCGTTTCGGTCTTGCCGGTCCCGGGAGCTCCGTAGAAGAGCGCCGCAAAACCGCTGCGCAGACCTTTCTCTTGTAAGCGGCCGCAGATTTCGGCAAAACGGACCTTAGACAACAAGTCGGCCAGGGTATCGACCTGCCGGGATTCTGCGGCATTGTAGAAAAGCGCTTTGGGGCGGATATCCTGATGTGTGAGCAATTCTTTGAGAGTGATGGGGATTTCTTCTTCCAGGGATACTTCAAGTTCCGTGAAGAGGCTCTTGCAGGCGGCATGGGTCAGACGGAGGTACGTGCGGTCAGCCAAGCCCTGGGACGTGCTGTATTCAATGATCCCCCGCTTGTGAAGCAGCGAACGGCTTGTCCGAATCCCATGCTGGAATCTGGAGAATCCTTCAGCTCCGGAGAACGTATTGAAGAGCTCTGAGACGGAAACCTGACGGAGGCCCCAGTTGACCAGCGGCACGGCCAGACATATCAGTGCGGCTTCCAGCAGGGAATCTTGCAACCCATAGCCCCTTAAAACCCGGCAGAATGACAGATGCCGATTCCCCTCGATCAGGACTTGCAGAATCCTGATCAGTTCTTTGGAGGAGAGTTCCCGGCTGCGGCGGGAAAAGAATTGTGCGTCTGCCTGTTTGAAAAACTCATCGATGGAGAGTCCTTTCAGCGGAGCGGGTGTAAAACCCTGCCCTTGTTTCACGGCGTTGAGAACCTGACTGGGGACCCGGTAGCTGGGGGTTGCCCCCTCCCGTTTCCGAATCAACTGACGCTCCAGCAAGACTTCGAGTTCTTCGGCCATTGCTACCAGGTCGATATACTGACATTCGACATATTCGCAAAGGTCCCTGAGGCCGACTTCCTGATCGTAAGACATCTCCACGAAAAGGGTGAAGAGCAGGGATTGTCCCGGGGTAAGATCCATAATCCGGCCAATTGCCGCCAAGTCCGGAGACATGCGGGAGAGGCTTTCCGGAGCCAGATGGGATTTGGCGGCGACCTGAATCACGCGGCGCATGGCCTGCATCAGCGGGTTCCGGGAGAGTTCCAGCAGGGAGGTATCGGTAGTATCCATGGTTTGACGGGATTCAAAGATTTTCAGAATTGCATTCGATTCCCGGAAACCGCAGGGGTTTGCGCCGGGTGCTTCAAATGGGATGGCAGAGGAAACTCCCGATAAAGGAACCGGGTAGGCCAGGCGGGGTATACATGAGGTTTGCAAGCGGCATATAAGCAGCTATTATTCAAAGTTTTATTCTTCATTTTTCCTTGTTTTGTTCGTGGCAAAGATGGATATTAACTATGCAAAAAGCCAGCATAGTTGCAGAAACTTTTAACTTTTTCATACAAACTCTCAAACACCCCGAAACAAACCGGCACGAACCCTGAAAGTCCGTGCCGGTTTGCTGCCAAATATACACAATCCGGATGGTAGCATTATAGCCTGATTGTTCCAGTATTTTTCGAGAGGGACCGAGTCCTTGTGCGGCACGGTATCGTGTACAAGGGCTTTGAGAAGTTCGCGGGATGGACCGAGATGTTCACCCCGGATTGTCCGGCCATACCAGAAGATCGCCTGGGAGTGATTCCGGGGAACCGGCATGCCCGGTCATAAATCGACCCAATGCCGTTTCTGCAAACAGAGCGTTTAAGCGCGCGGCCTGCTGCAGCCGGCGAACGGCTTTCCGGCAGCTTTGCGGGACATGTGTCCCTGCAAGGTACGACTCGGAAATGCAGCCGATGCTTCCGGGCATCCTGCATATCCGGCCTTGTGGAGCAGGGTCAGAGCCGGTTGTTTATCCGTCACTCTGCCGTCATGCTGTTCGGCCATCCCGGGTTCTCGCAGCCATCGTACATATTCCTTGTCGGGCCTGATATCTTCGCTTAGGGTGACGGCACGGGTATTCATTGGGCTTGCAGCCTTTCTTGCGGGAAACCGTCTCAAAAGCCTTTAACAATCCCGATCCGAAAGCGATACGACCGTACTGATAGCCTGCCTGAGTCAGATTCCGGGATACGGGGAATCCGAACTTATAGCAATATGCCCAGGTTATTGCAGCGTTGTCATGACCCTCTTCTGCGTGTTATTGCTAAGACCGAAGCAGTCTCCTCCAAAAGAGTTCATCGGCAGTCATCCCTTCCCTTTGCAGCCGCTCTTCTTCTGCTAATTCCTGTTCTATTCGGTCGATAGCCGACAGGATTATCTGCCCGAACCTCTTTTTAGGAGGTTGGGGAGACGGAGCCGTTTCGACTGTAACAGGGAGCTTCCCGGGAAGAGCTGCTATGCGGATGACCCATTGCGCGGTCTGTTCCGAACCGTCGGTTACCCACCAGCGGCGCTCGCAGCAGGGTAAGATGTCCAGAATAGATGCTATTGTTTCGCAATCCATCGTTCCCGGAGGCGACAGAAACTCCAAATAGAATTTTACATAGGATCGCGGGAACAATCGCCGCAGCAATTCCGACAAGTCTTGCATAACGGTATCGAATGGTGTGTCCGACACGATTTCGGCATAGTCTGTTTCATAGACGTTGTCCAATGTCGCGTGCTGCTCCGCAAAATGCATGCGGCAGGCGATGGTTGGGAGAACCAAACAGTTGGTTACTGTCTGCATCTGGTAGCGGAGAGTCGGAGTAAGAGAAATGTATGGCATAAGTTTATTCGATATTTGTTCGGGACAAAGATGGATATTAACTATGCAAAAAGCCACCATAGTGGCAGAAACTTTTGACTTTTTTCTCACAAACGCCCCAACACCCCAAAACAAACCGGCACGAACTCTGAATGTCCGTGCCGGTTCATCGTCAGATACAAGAAAAGAGCAATTCTATATCCGGAATTATATGTTCCCACTAAGGTAAATAATCACAATAAAAGGCAATTTATTGCACTTTTATTTGTTTCGCAGACAAAATGATGCTATCTTTGCAGAGAAAAGGCAATATATTGCACGACCAATGAATTATTCATTACTTCGAGAACGTCGCATATTGCTGGGGCTTACCCAGCAGGATTTAGCGGACTACACGGGCTTGAGCCTGCGCATCATCAAGAGCATCGAGGCCGGCAAGGGGAATCCCTCCGTTTCTACACTCTTGAAGATCGCCGAAACACTCGGTCTGGAATTGCAGTTGAAAGTCAGGGAGGTCATCAAATGAGACAGGCGCAAATATACAGCAGCGGCGTATTGGCCGGAACACTTACCGAGACCGACGACGGACATTATCGATTTCGGTATGACGATGCGTTTTGGGCCGATGAACGCCAGACGGCCATCTCCCCTTCGTTTCCGAAAAGCGGTAAAGAGTTCGTTTCCGATACTCTGTTTCCGTTTTTCTACAACATGCTCGCCGAAGGGGCGAACAAAGCATCCCAATGCCGGAGCCTCAAAATCGACGAAGAGGATGCCTTCGGATTGCTGCTGGCAACGGCGCATACCGATACCATCGGCGCCATAACGGTAAAAAGAATATGAAAATTTTAATGGTTTGTCCCGGCCATCTGGCCGCGGGGTTCGATAGATATTGTCCGTCATGTACGCGGAAGCTGTTCGACGGAAAGCGTGTCAGTCCGATGCTCGATTTCGACTATGATGCCGACAGCGCAGATATGGCAAAAAGCATCAATCAGCTTTCCGTGTCGGGTGTACAGGAAAAATTGTCGGCTGTTGTAGCTGCCGGGAAGATCGTGCTCACTCCCATCGGTAAACAGGGCCGCTATATCATCAAACCCGCACCTGCTTATAAACACCTGCGGTTCCGCGACCAGATTCCGGCCAACGAGCATCTGACGATGCAGATCGCCCGACAGGTCTACAAGATACCGACGGCGGAGAACGGCATGGTCTTTTTCAAGAACGGAGAAGCCGCATACATCACCAGGCGCTTCGATTACGATGCCGAAGGGAACAAGATCAAGCAGGAGGATTTTTCATCCTTGGCACACAAGACGAGCGCAACTCACGGACACGATTTCAAATATACGGGAAGTTACGAGGATGCCGCGGCTTTGATCCGTAACCATGTTGCGGCGTGGCAGGTGCAGATGAGCCGGTTCTTTTCGCTCGTCGTATTCAACTACCTTTTCGCCAACGGCGACGCGCATTTGAAGAACTTTTCGCTACAGCAGACCCCCGGCGGGGATTACCTGCTCGCACCGGCCTACGACCTGCTCAACACGTCGATCCATGTCGCGGATGAGGATTTCGCGCTGCGAGGCGGGTTGATTCCCGAGGCAGAATATTCCGATGTCTATGCACGCACAGGCCATCCGTGCCGGGCCGATTTCGAGACTTTTGGACGGAGAATCGGTGTGCTGCCAAAAAAGATGATGACGATTCTCGATATGTTCTCGCAGGAGCAAGCAGAGGTTTATACGTTAATCGACCGCTCGTTCCTTGATGAGAAGGTCAGACGGATGTATAAACGGTCCTATCAGGAACGGTTGAGCCGGTTTGTGAGGCAAGAATAAGATGGGAGGACAAAACAATCATTAGAGCTTCTGGTACTGTCGACAGCAAGTTTGCAAGCGCCGGTGATGAGCCGATATTACAAACTGCCGGCCTCTTTATCGGCTGAAGATTCCTTTTTCTCCGGCCAAAGATCCAGCGAGAGCTGAAGTCCTCCAGAAGTCGCTATCCAGTGTTTCCCTTGTGCATGCATGCGCTTAACCTCTTCTGCCGAGGTTGTGGTACCCAGACTATGTATTTTAATATATCTGTTATGTATAACACGTTTGTTGCGTATAGTACACCCTTCGCGTATATCAACTACCCAATATGTAGTCGAGCCATCGCTGTTATGCCTTCGCCTGACAATTTCATTCCGATAATTAAACATATCGCAGAGTTACAAAGTTCAAGTCATTCAAATAAGCTATCCTGGGAGTCGCAGCCGTACCAATAAAGCACATCCCATTTCTGTTGTATTCACTCGATAGCTGACAGGACTATCTGCCCGAGCCTCTTTTTAGGTAGTTGGAGAGCTGGAGTCGTATTGGCCGCAACAGGAATCTCTCCGAAAAGAACTGCTATGCGGATGCCCCGTTGCTCTGTCAGTCCCGAACCGTAGGTTATCCACCAACTCGTGTCGCGGCAACGAGGCAGAACTTTCAAAATCGACATAAGCGTCGCATAATCCATCTCTTCCGAAGGCGGCAGAATCTCCAGATAGCATTTTGCATAGGAACGAAATTCGTTTTCCGGGAACAATCGTTGTAGCAATTCCGACAACTCTTGCATAACGGTGTCGAATGGAGTGTCCGACACGATTTCGGCATAGTGCATTTCATGAGCATTGCTCAATGTCTCGCCCGACTCTGCAAAATGCATGCGGCGGGCGATGGTACGGAAACCCAAACGGCTGGCCGTTGTCAGCTCCCGGCAACGGAGGGTCGGGGTAAGAGGAATGTATGGCATAGTTTAGTCGATATTTCTCAGATATTCCAAATAAGGCAGCGCAGATCATCTGATCCGTGCCGCCTGCATAAAAGCTCCGATGGAATTGCGTCATAAGTGACGATTATTGGGGCCGTCTTTTTTGCGATTCACTCATTCCGTCAATATGCCGCATGTCGGGCTGTAAACCTAATGTTTTGCAATGCTGCAGATAGGCCTCTTGGTATCTGTCCTCCATCCCGTACAGTTCCCAGTCGGCAAAGAGCGAATACCAGTAGATTGCTTTCAGGGGGGCCGCTTCTGTCAGAATTCCGAACTCATAGCAGGTTCCCAAGGTAATGCTCGGATATGAATCATCCTTGTCCGCCAGTCGGAGCAGCCATTTTAATGCCAATGCATCGTCCTGTTTTATGCCCCATCCCAAGGCATAAGCTGCGGCAAGGACCCGTATGGCATCTTCCCTTCCACGTTCGGCAGACTGGCGTATCCACTCCATGGATTCCTCGGGGATACTGCCGTGGGCGGCGGTCGGATAACCGGCATGCTGCAGATCACGTTCAAGAACCGGTTGATGGGTCAGTAGCCCCTTGTCCTCCCAGGGGTCTTTCGAAAAGAGCCCGCTGGAGAAAAACGGTTGTTTGAGCAGTGGCACGCGGTGCCGCCGGAACAGCGTGTCGAATCCGGGCAGAATACCCCAACTTCTGAAACATTGCCCATACCAGAATGCAGCCTTCGCGTTATCCTGAGGCACGAGGAATCCCTCTTTATAAAAGAATCCCAGCACCAGGCAGTCAGCATTCCCGCGCCGGGCCGATTCTATCAGCGGGTAGAGGTATTTGTCCCGGAACCGCTCTTCATGTACGTTTGCGCAGGGAGGATTGTAATTACATGTCCTTGTGTTGTTACTCGTCGTTTTCATCTTGTTGCTGGTTTTCGATTTGTCTGAGTCCTCTTTGTTGTTTCATCAGTCTCCCATATATCACCATATACCCGTTCTCTCTACTCCTGAGCTTTCACCATGTCTTGTTCGATATACAATCCTTGGGAGTACCAATCTGCAAAGCTTAGGATCGCATCCTTATAATTGGCCGCTGCAGCTCTTTCCTGCAATCGGCGCGCCCGCTCGAAATCGGGATCGACACATTGGCCCGATATATAACAGCGTGCCAGGGCATATTGTGCCTCGGGGAGTTCTTCGGCTGCACACAGCCAACGGAAAGCCTCCTTGACGTCATAGATCCCATAGGGATTGTCTTTGTCGCCATAGAGCCGTGCCAGCCAGTATTGAGCCAGGGCAACACCGTTGCGGGCGGCACGCTGGAGCCAGCCCAACATCTCCTGAAAAGCTTCCTCGGGAAGATAATAGTCTTGGAGACGCTCTTCCCACTCCCGTTTATGTTCGGCAATATGCCGTGCTTTGAGAAATTGGGCCCAGCCGATCTCTTGTTCGGCCTGACGGCTGATAATGTTGTATTCGATCTCCAGCAGTTCTTCGTCATAGGGGTGCAGACTACAATACATAGTGTTTCGTTTTAATTATCCATTGTTTTGTTCGGGACAAAGGTGGATATTAACTATGCAAAAAGCCAGCACAGTCGCGGAAACTTTTAACTTTTTTCTCACAAACTCCCAAACACCCCAAAACAAACCGGCACGAACCCTGAATGTCCGTGCCGGAAATAGTTATAAGGGGGATAATCCTTGTTATCGGCTTGTCATAATTTCTGCTTCTACCTGAATGGAGTGCTCGTTCAATTTCCGAATGATTGTCTTGAAATCCTCGAAGTTGCCGTGTGTGTTGACATACAAACCATTTTCGAGCCGTTTGCAGAACATTTCATACTTGCTACCCTGCTTTTCTGCTTCGGTCAACACCAGATTTCCTTTATTGGAAATCTCATAGGCTCGAACCCGCTCCGGCCCGATCCGATTGATCAGCCACACCAACGCATCCACCCGCCGACCGGAGAACCGCTCGCCCTGATAGGTCAGTTCGACATATTTCTGCTTCAACTCGGACGGCAGATAGGTGTCGGTCAGGATATATGAGTTCCCGGCTCCCGTAAATCGGCGAATGGTAATGGCGCCGATACGAATCGCTCCGGCCGTTTTTTTGTCGGTAAAACTTCCGCGCTCCCTATCTTTGCCCGGAACGTAGTATAATCCTTTGTTGACAATCTTGTCCGCCAACATGTAGTCTATCGCGTCGCTTCCGATAAGACCTATCCATTCACTTACTTCCGTCAACTGTTGCTCTGCTGCAAGGGTAGGAATCCGGTCCAGATAATCGGCCAGCTGCCAAAGCACCGAGTTTTTGTCGGTTGCGGGATCGGTGATCAATGTCTGGTGTTTCAATTCCACCAATGCCACTGCTCCGGAATTGTATTGTATCAACATGTCCAGCCGTCCGTTTCGATCGTTTCCCCGCCCATTTTTAATCGGAATCTCAACGTCAACCTGGGTTACTTCCATGTCGTCAATATTGAGAATACCGGAATTCTCGGCCAGAAAGCTTTCCATGAAAAGCTCCCGCTCGAAAGGCTTTTCTTCGAGCAGGATATTGTTGGCCGCCACATAGCGGCTCAATGTCGCAGTGTTACGCATCATTTTTGTCGGTTTCATAATTGAAAATTAAAAGGTTAAAGTTCCATTGTTCTACAACCGTAAAAGTTCTCTGTGGCCTTTGTATCGCGGTTGTCCTATTGCTATAACTCGGAAATACTTGCAAAATCTTTCCATCCCGTAGCCGCTTTATAAGCATCTGCACATCCCGCAGGTACTTTCAGTACGGAATAATCGCTGACCGTTCCGAACGGCTTTGTTCCGCATTTTGGAGGAATAGCGGTTCCGATCTCGAACAGGTATATTTCATCGCTGCTGCTGAATGCATAATTCCCTATGCTTGTAAGCAAACTACAGTTCGAAGCATAGACACGATGAATGATTTTGCATTCGTAAAACGCTCGTTGTCCGATCGTCTTCAACATCGAATTTTCGCCGAACTCGATTTTTTCAAGGGCTGTACATTGTGAAAAAGCACAATCCTGAATAGTCTCCACACTTGCCGGAATCTCGATAACAGCCAATTTTGAGCAATCGCTGAAGGCTCCATAATAATAAGAAGAAGGAGAATTATAACCGCCTCCGATCGTTGTGAGCTTGGAGCCGGACTCGAAAGTAACGGTTGCCAGAGAAGTACATTTCTTGAAAGCGGCAGCTTCGATGGTCGCTACGCTTGCTGGAATTTCAATGGCTGTTAATTTTGAGCAATCGCTGAAGGCCCCGTAATAATAAGAAGAATAATAACCGCCTCCGATCGTTGTGAGTTTGGAGCCGGACTCGAAAGTAACGGTTGCCAGAGAAGTACATTTCTTGAAAGCGG
>OGPU01002140.1_pt1 | contig 14715 bp, 10 predicted proteins | sample 1552991 | NCBI WGS metagenome assembly OGPU01 (sample SAMEA2580296, study PRJEB22360) | human gut metagenome | biome: human gut; feature: human-associated habitat; material: faeces | place: Denmark | collected 2008/2010 | reverse complement strand
TCTGGTAGACCAGCTGGTTGGTGGCCTGACGCATCCGGTTGATGGTCTCGACCATATGCACCGGGATGCGGATGGTGCGGGCCTGGTCGGCGATGGCGCGGGTGATGGCCTGACGGATCCACCAGGTCGCATAGGTGGAGAAGCGGAAGCCGCGATCGCAGTCGAACTTCTCAGCCGCCTTAATGAGGCCGATGTTGCCCTCCTGGATGAGGTCGAGGAAGGCCAGATTGTGGCCCACGTGCTTCTTGGCGATGGAGACCACCAGACGGAGGTTCGCTTCGCTCAGGCTGCGGCGGGCGTTCAGGCCGTCGCGGCGGGTCTTCAGCAGCTCCTGACGGCGCTCCTCGGTCAGGGGGCCGTTCTCCACAGCCTCCATGGCCTCTTCCTCAGCGGCCTTTTCCTCGGCGTCCACGCTGGGCTTCTCGCTGCCCTCTTCGTCGATGTCCTCGGTGTAGCTGCGGCTGTTCTCGTCTTCCTCGAACGAGAAGCGGGCGCTGTTCTTCTTGATGTACTCGGGCGCACCGTACTTCTGGCGGTCGGCCTGCAGGATATGGGCAGCCTCGGCGCCGGCGTGGATGCGCTTGCTCAGGTCAACTTCCTGCTCCGCGCTCAGCAGAGGGATCTGGCCGATCTGCTTGAGGTAGTTCTTGACGGGGTCGTCCAGCAGCTCATCCATCGCAGCCTTCAGGTCGGCGGGGTTCTCCTCGACGGCTTCTTCCTCGTCGTCGCCGCCCAGACCCAGCTCGTCGCTGTTGTTCTCGGCGTTTTCCACCTCGGCGATGATGCTGTCCACGTCCAGATTCACATCGGCGTCGGCCTCATCCTCGATGATCTTGATGCCGCGCTCTTCAAGGAGCGTATAGAGCGTTTCCACATCCATCCTGCACTGTGCAGCCAAAGTTTTGGCCTCCTGTGCCGACAGGGTGCCTTCGCCTTTCGTCAACAGTTCCTTCAAAGTCATGCCCATTTCGCTCTCTCCTTCTCACTGCGGGGGAAGCGCCCCGCAAGTGAACTTGTCTCATAGTTTCGGCCTTGCTGCATCAGATCACAAGACCTCCGTTGACGCCGAACACCTGGCCGGTGATGTAGCCGGCGTCTTCTCCGGCGAGGTACAGCAGAAGCTTTGCCACCTCTTCGGCGGTGCCGAGACGGCCCACAGGGGTCTCTTCGGCCAATGCCGCTTTGTCCTCAGCAGTGAACGAGGCCATCATATCGGTGTCGATGACGCCGGGGGCCACACAGTTCACGGTGATGCCGCTGGGACCTTCTTCTTTTGCCAGTGCTTTGGTCAGGCCGATGAGGCCCGCTTTGGCGGCGGAATAGTGTACCTCGCAGCTGCCGCCGGTCTGTCCCCACATGCTGCTCACGGTGAGGATACGGCCCGCTTTGCGGCGTATCATCCCGGGCAGGGCCAGCTGGCAGAGGTTGAACGCACCGGTCAGGTTGACGTCCAGCATCCGCTGCCACTCTTCCGGCGTGATGTCGGTGAACAGCTTCTGCTGGGCGATGCCCGCGTTGCTCACCAGCACATCCACCCGGCCCAGCGCCTGCTCGGCGGCGCGGAAGGCCAGCTCACAGCTGGCCCGGCTGGCCACGTCACACTGGACGGCCAGTACGCCCGGCAGCTCCTTCTGCAGGGCTGCGGCGGCCTCGGCGTTGGTGTGGTAGAACACTGCCACCCGGCAGCCCGCCGCGTAGAATGCGCGGGCTGCTGCTGCGCCGATGCCCCGATCGCCGCCCGAGATGAGGACGGTGCGGTCCCTCGCCGCCGGGGCAGTGCTCCGGGGCTCTGCCGCAGGTTCCGGCTCGCGTTCCGGTGCCGGTGTGTTCTCCGGCGCAGCGCTGACCGGCGTTTCCCTCGTTTCCTGCACCAGCGGTGCGGCTGCAGCCGCTTCTTCCGGCTCGGGCAGGGTCGGCCTGCGCTGTTCTTTCTTCGGCCCGGCGTCTGCAAGGTCAAATGTCAGCTCAAATTCGTCGTTGTACAAGAGTCAAACCCTCCTGTCCACTATTTTCGGCCGCAGCGCCTCTTCGTGTCAAAGCCTCTGCGGCGGGAAAGGAAACAGCTTCCCCCACCCCGCCGGAGCTGCGCTCTGCTCACTTTTTCCGGTCTAGTCCGGCTCTGCGGCGCGCCCGGCGGCATTTGTGTGGTTTCGACAAGTTTCCATTGAATAATATAGCACAATCGGGCGAAAAAATAAAGTGGTCACCGGTGATTTTTTCACGCAGTTCCCACTTTTTTCACAGATTCAGGGGTTCACGGGCGGCTTCCAGCGGGGCTTTGCGGCCCGCCTGGCCCGCAGTGAAACGAAAAATTCCTGCAAAAGCTGCTGTGCCTCATCGGCCCGCAGTCCCTTCTCGATGACGGGGTGATGGTTGAAGGGCTGGGCGAAGAGGTCTGTCACCGAGCCGCAGCAGCCCGCCTTGACGTCGGCGGCACCGTACACCACCCGCTTGATGCGGCTGTTGATGATGGCGCCGCTGCACATGGGGCAGGGTTCCAGCGTCACGAACAGCTCACACTGCCACAGCCGCCAGCCGCCCAGCTTTTTGCAGGCCGCGTCAATGGCCAGCAGCTCGGCGTGGTGGAGGGCGTTTTTCTCGGTCTCGCGGGTGTTGTGGGCGGCGGCGATGATCTCGCCGTTCCGGGCCACCACCGCGCCCACGGGCACCTCGCCCAGCGCGGCGGCCCGTGCGGCCTCCTCCAGCGCAGCGCCCATCAGCTCATAGTCGGTCATCCCATTCCCCTTTCTGCCAGCGCCCGGGCCAGCACCAGCCCATTGTTCAGGATATGCAGCACCACCCCGGGTACAGGACTGTCGGTCTGCTCTGCGGCCCACCCGAAAATGAGCCCCATGCCCAGCGCGTAGCACTTTTCGGTCAGCGTTCCGTGCAGGGCCGCAAAGAGCACAGCCTGGCAGAGGTTTGCCGGGTGCTCCCCCAGCGGCCGCAGCAGGCGCAGCAGCGCCCCCCGGAACACCAGCTCCGCGGCCAGCGGCAGCACCAGCAGGCTGCGCAGCGTGCCGGGCACGCCCTGCGGCAGCTCTGCCGCCCCGCCGGGAACCAGCACACACCAGACCGCCGCCAGCCCGGCCCAGGCCAGTGCCGCGATGCCTGCCGCCCGCAGGCGGCGGTTCTGTTCTGACATCTTCTCCGTCCCCTCTCCGTTTGGGGCCGCGCTGTCCCGCCGCTTCGGGCGCACAGCGCACCGCCCCGCAATGCCTGATGTTCATTGTATCATGTTCCGGCCCGTTTGTGCAAGAAAACGGAACGGAATTGCGAAAATACGAAGAAATATTGATTCAAACAATTGACATTTCCCGTCGTCTCTGGTATATTCCTATACGACTTTTTGATTGATTTGGTCGGGTTATCCGTTCTTGGCCCCGTTGGAGGTATTACTATGATCCGCATTCTTACCGATTCCGCATCCGACATCCTGCCCGCTGAAGCCGAGCAGCTGGGCGTGACCGTCATCCCCCTGAACGTCACCCTGGAGGACGGCACCGTGCTCCGGGACGGCGTGGACATGACCCCCACCGTGTATTACGGCGTGATGGCCCGCTGCCACAAGCTGCCCACCACCAGCCAGCCCAGCCCTGAGCTGTTCCAGCGCTTCTTCCTTGAGGCGGCTGCCGCCGGGGACGAAGTGGTGGGCATCTTCCTCTCCCATGAGCTGTCCGGCACCTGCCAGTGCGCCCGGCTGGCCGCAGACATGGCCAATGTGGACAATGTCCTCTTTGTGGATTCCGAGAACGTCTGCCTGGGCGAGAGCCTGCTGGTGCGGCTGGCTGTTCAGCTGCGGGATGCCGGAAAGACTGCCGGGCAGATCGCCGCCACCCTTGAGCACGCCAAGGAGCATCTGCATCTGGTGGCTGTCATCGACGACCTGAAGTATCTGCGCAAGGGCGGCCGCCTGCCCGCCGCCGTGGCCGTGGCCGGTGGGATGCTGGGCATCAAGCCCCTCATCACCATCAAGGAGGGCAAGGTCGTTATGGCGGGCAAGGCCCGGGGCCTGCCCGGCGCTTACGTTGCCCTGTTCAAGAAGATCGAGGAGCTGGGCGGCATCAGCACCTGCGCCGACGCACTGGCCGGTTACACCCTCGCCCCCCGCGAGGTGCAGCCCATCCAGACCTACCTGCAGGAGAATCTGGGCCGGAACGAGGCCCTTGTGCGCCAGATCGGCTGTGTCATCGGCACCCACGCCGGCCCCGGCGCGTTCGGCCTGGCCTTCCTCGATGAGGGCTTCACCTTCTGATCTTACCCAATCAAAAAGAGGAACTGCTTTCCCGGCAGTTCCTCTTTTTTGTTGGTTCACAGCACCGCGTCCGAGACGATCTTGCCCAGCAGGAGCACCAGCACCACAAGCATCATGGGGCGGATGAACTTTGCGCCGTTCTTGAGGGCGAAGTGGGAGCCCAGCAGGTTGCCCACAATGCCGCTGATGGCACAGGGGATGCCGATGGAGAACACCACCAGCCCGCTGGAAAGATACGTTACCAGGCTGGCGTAGTTGCTGGCAAGGTTGAGCACCTTGGCGTTGCCGCCCGCCGTGCGCAGGTCAAAGCCCATCAGGGTGGTAAAGGCGATGATGGCAAAGGTGCCGGTGCCCGGGCCAAAGATGCCGTCGTACAGGCCGATGCCCAGCCCGATGGCAAGAGCCAGCACCGCCTTTTTGGCGTTCAGGGTGCCGTCGTCCCGGTTCTCGTCGGGCAGGTCCCGCCGCCAGAGGATGAGCACCGCCGCCACCGGCAGGATGATGAGCATCATGGTGCGCAGCACCTGATCGCTGAGCAGGAGCACGATGTGGGAGCCCAGTGCGCTGCCCACAAAGCTGCCCACAGCCGCCAGCAGGCCGACCCGGATGTTCATGGCTCCCTTCTGGAAGAACTGCGCCGTGGCAAAGGTGGTGCCGCAGGCCGCGCTGAATTTATTGGTGCCGTAGGTGTAATGCACCGGCAGGCCCGCAAACAGGTAGGCGGGCAGGCTGATCAGGCCGCCGCCGCCCGCCGCCGAGTCCACAAAGCCCGCAAACCCGGTCATCAACATCAAAAACAGCAGCATTGGCAATGATAATGTAATTTCCATTCGTTCTACTTTCCTACTCCTTATGTACTTCTTTGCGAAACCTCTCCGTCACCGCAGCGTGAACCTGGCGCGAAGCGCCTGAGAGGTTTACTTCAGATACAGCTTTCCCTCGCAGGCCAGGATCTGATCCAGGATCATCCGGGACACCCGGGCACCATAGACCATGGCGGGGTGGTCGTTGTACTCGATGATGTCATGGAACTCCTTGTTCATCAGAACGATCACATACTCGCCGTAGGGGGTGTGGATGATGCCGCCGTCGTTGCGGCAGGCGTTCATGCTGCCGCTCTTGCTGGCCACCCAGAGAAGCTCCGGCTCACCGGTCTCCTCGCAGTCCAGATAGAACTGGGGGAAATCGTGGGTCAGCATGGTGTTGTAGTGCTGCTGGCGGAAGATGCCCAGCATGGCGGCGCTGGCTTCTTTGCTGACCAGCGTGCCCTTTGCCACCTGCGCAAACAGGGCGGCGTAGTCCCGGGGCGTGGTGGTGCCCAGCTTATCGTAGCGGTCAAAGTGGAGGGGGTTGTGCAGGACGGTGTGCCCAAAGCCCAATTCCCGGATGCAGGCATTGATGGTGTCCAGCCCCAGGTAATCGATGATCATATTGGTGGCGATGTTGTCCGAGCAGATGATCATCATGGTGGCGGTGTCCTTCACCTTGAGCTTTGCCCCCACGCCCAGGGCCCGGAGCATTCCGGAGCCGTCCACGAACTGGCTGGCCTCGTAGGTGATCTCCTCTTCCAGGTCAGCCCTGCCCCGGCTGGCCTGCAGATACAGCACCGCCAGAATGAACGCCTTGATGGTGGAGGCCGTCTCGAACTCCTCGTCGGCACCGATCTCCACCGTGCTGCCGCGCAGGTCATCCACAAAAACGCTCATCTTGCCCTGATAGGAATAGAGCTCGGCGGCAATGCGCTTTTCCAATGTCATATTCTGATCCATCTGGAATCCCTCAACTTTTCTATACTTTCCGTTATACTTCATTCTTACCGTTAAGACATAATTATCATTGAAAACATTGATTTCATTGGTTCTCATTGATTCTAGTGCAATGATGAGCAATGATTTCAATGAATTCAATGAATCTTTTGATACTAACGGTGATTACAAGTTGTTTTCAAAGAAACGCTGTGCGTTGCGGAAGAAGATGGCTTCCACCTCATCCTCGGTGAAGCCCTCTTTCCGCAGGGCATCGGCCAGCAGGGGCATTTTGGAGCAGTCGCTCAGTTCCAGCTTGCCGCCGATGCCGTCAAAGTCACTGCCCAGACCGATGATCTCAATGCCGCCCACCTGCTTGAAATGGGCGGCGTGTTTGGCCATCAGGGCCGTGGTGCTGCGGCACAGGTCGGGGCTGGGCTGGTCATCCAGAAAGCCCGCGCAGTAGTTCAGGCCCACCAGACCGCCTTTTTCCGCCATGACCCGTATCATCTCATCGGTCAGGTTGCGGCAGTGGGGGGCCAGGGCGCGGCAGTTGGAGTGACTGGCCGCAAAGGGGCGGGTGCTGTGCTCCGCAATGTCCCAGAAGCCCTTATCGGACAGGTGGCTCACATCGGCAATGATGTGCAGGCGCTCCATCTCGGCCAGGAACTCGAAGCCCTTCTCCTTCAGGCCGGTCTCGGTGTTGGGCATACAGGGCCAGATGGGGCCGTTGCCGGGCACCACGTTGGGGCTGGCCAGCTCGTTTTCGTGGTTCCAGGTCAGGGTCATCATCCGCACGCCCAGCTCGTACATCCGGCGCAGCACACCCAGACTGCCCTTACAGCAGCCTGCTTCCTCAATGGTCAGCATTCCGCTGATCTTGCCCGCCTCGGCGTTTTTGCGGATATCCTCGGGGCGGTAGACAGGGGCGATCCTGTCGGAATACCGCTCCATCATCCGCTTGAACACGTCGATCTCTTCCAGTGCCGTCACCAGCGGGTCCGCGCCCGGGGTGGGGTCGGCCAGATTCACAAAGGCGGCAAAGCACTGGAGCATGTAGTCGCCCTTCTCCAGCTTTTCCAGATCGATGTGGCCGTTGTTGTGGGCAAAGGTCTGCCCGTCGCCCCGCATCTCCGCGCGCCGCAGCTCGCTCAGGGTGTCACAATGTAGATCAAAGACTTTCATGGATTGTTCTTCCTCCTATAACATCCTCGCCCTCTCAGTCAAAGCCTGACGGCTTTGCCAGCTCCCCCAAAGGGGGAGCCTCTGGCGGTTTCCCGAAACCTTGCGGGGGAATTGCCAGTGCCTCTCCCTTTGGGAGAGGTGGCATCCCGCAGGGATGACGGAGAGGGTGAGTTACTTTATCAGAACACACTCCCCACCGCATACAGACTCTTGACCAGATCTTCCCGGTACAGCGGGTCGGCGGGGTCAAGGCTGTTGATGACCACGCCGCCGCTGGCGGACGCGCCGGTGGAGTGGATGTAGCGGCCCTCGCCGAGGTAAAGGGCGATATGGCCGGGGAAATAGAGGGCATCGCCCCGCTTTTTGTCTGCAAAGGGGATCTGGTGCATGGGCCAGCCCTCCACGATCCTGGCATCCCGGTAGATGAGCACGCCGCACTGCATATAGGCGCTGCTGACAAGGCCGGAACAATCAATGCCCCGGCCCGATTTGCCGCCCCAGCGGTACTCGGTGCCCAGATACTTTTTCGCCTGCGCGCAGACGGCATCCCGGAACGCTTCCTCGCTGCCATCGTACCACGCCTGCAGTGCCTGCGGCACCAGCTCCCCGGCGGTAATATTCCGGGCCTCGGCCAGCGCGTCATCAAAGGCCAGCCCCTCCCGCTGGGTGAACACGGCGGTCATCTCAAACCGCACCGGCTCCAGCGCTACGTCCCGGACATAGCCGGTGCGGCCATCCAGCAGGGCCACCTTGGCCCAGCCGGTGTGGGCCTCGGCTTCCTCGGGCGGTTCGGGCAGGCGGCAGAGCAGGCAGCCCCGCTCCAGCTCCAGCATCCGCACCCCCTGCACCTTGGGCAGGCTGAGCACATCGGTGGCACGGCCCACCAGCACCAGCGGCTGGGGCAGATAGTCCCGCAGCGCATCCTCATTGACAAATTTCAGCGCATCCCGCCGGACAAAGCCGTGGTAGCCGTAAAAGGTGACCACCTCGGCCACCTCCGGGGAGAGGGGCACTCCCTCGGCAGTCACGCCGCCGGGGGCGGTGCGCACCTGACAGGCCTGACCGTACAGGCCCTCGTCCCCGATGGTGGAAATAAGGCCCGCCTCGCTCTGTTTGGTGGTCTGGGGCAGGTCGTAAATGGTCACGACAGGCCGGGCAAATATGGCGTATTGCATCATTCGGTTCCCTCCAACAAATTCAGCAGCTCCTCCGGCTTCATGCGCAGGATGGCACCATCCGCGCTGCCGGTGACGGTCTCGGCCAGATCCTGCTTGGCCTGCTGCAGCTCCACGATCTTTTCCTCAATGGTGTCCTGGGCGATGAGCTTGTACACCTGCACCGGGTTCTGCTGGCCGATGCGGTAGGCACGGTCGGTGGCCTGATTCTGAGCCGCCACGTTCCACCACGGGTCGTAGTGGATGACGATATCGGCGGCGGTCAGGTTCAGGCCGGTGCCGCCTGCCCGCAGGGAGATCAGGAACACGCTGGCCTCACCGCCGTTGAAGCGGCGCACCAGCTCGGCACGCACCGGCTTGGGGGTGGAGCCCTGCAGGGTGAAGTGACTCACACCCTCTGCGTCCAGCCGCTTGGCCAGCAGCTCAAGCATGGAGGTGAACTGGCTGAACAGCAGGATGCGGTGCCCACTCTCCACGGCACTGGTGACCAGCTCGATGCAGGCATCCAGCTTGGCGCTGCCGCCTGTCCAGTTGTCGGCAATGAGCCGGGGGTCGCAGCAGATCTCCCGCAGCCGCATGAGGACGGCGAACACCGCCATCTTATCCTCGGGCTTGGCGGCCCGCAGCTTCTCCCGGGCATCCACCACGGCGGCAAGGTAGAGCTTGCGCTGCTCCTCTTCCAGCTCGATGCGGTAGACGTTCTCTGTTTTGGGGGGCAGCTCCTTCAGCACCTCGGACTTCATCCGGCGCAGGATGAATGGCCCGGTGAGCTGGTTCAGCCGCCGCACCGCCGCCGGGTCGTTTTCCTGCGTGATGGGCTTTTCAAACCGGCTGCAGAAGCTCTTGTAGGGCGGCAGGTAGCCCGGCATCAGGAAGGAGAAGATGCTCCACAGCTCGCCCAGGCGGTTCTCCACGGGGGTGCCGGTCAGCGCAAAGCGGACACGGCTGTTCACCCCGCACACCGCCTTGTATTTCTGGGTGGTGTGGTTCTTGATGGCCTGGGCCTCGTCCAGGATGCAGGCGTAGAATTTCTGGTTCTCGTACAGGGTCTCGTCGCGGCGGAGCAGGTCGTAGCTGGTCACCACCACGTCGGCCCCGTCCCACTGCTCGGCCAGCTGGGCCCGGTGGGCGGCATCCCCGTCCACCACAACGCAGTTCAGCTCCGGCGTGAACTTTTGGCATTCCTCGGCCCAGTTCAGCACCAGCGAGGCCGGGCAGACGATGAGGCTGGGCAGGGAGTTCCCGCCCTGCTCCCGGAGTGCCAGCAGATAGCTGAGCACCTGCACCGTCTTGCCCAGACCCATATCATCCGCAAGGATGCCGCCCATGCCGTAGCCATCCAGCGTGCGGAGCCAGCGGTAGCCGTCCCGCTGGTATTTGCGCAAAACTTTTTGTAGAGACGCGGGCGGTGTATACTCGCTGTCCTTTACCGCGTGGAAGCTCCGGCTGAGCTGGCGGAAGGCATCGTCCCGGTTGAAGCGGATGCCGTTCTGCCCCGAAAGCGCCCAATCCAGACTGGGGGCCCGGTACAGGGGCAGCCGGGCGTGGGCCTGGCCCAGTTTGGCCCCGGAAAGCTCCAGCGTCTCGTTCAGCTCGTCCAGCACCTCCATGGAATCGTCCAGCCGGAGCAGACGGCCATCGCGCAGGCGGTGGTAGCGCTTTTTCTGGTGGAGCGATCTCAGCAGGGCTTTCAGCTCCCCCACCGGGAACTCCCCCGTGTCCACCTCCAGGTCGAGCACGCTGCCGTGCACCGACACCCCCACCGAGATCTTCGGCGGTGCGGCCTGCATACTGCGGAAGGCATCGGTCAGGTAGACCTCGCCCTCAGCCAGCAGGGCCGGGATGCCCTCATCGAGGAAGCGGTAGACTTCATCCTCCTCATAGGCATCGTAGTGGGCGGCAAGGCCGTTGCCCATGGTGTCTGGCCCCGGCTCCAGGTACCGCCCCAGCAGCCGCCCGGCCCGCTGTTCGGCGCGGGCATCCCGCAGCAGACCGGCAGGCCCCGGTTCCTCCGGTGTAACGCGGTCCTCGCCGTACAAAAATTCAAGGTGCGCCCGCACCGTTTCCCGCGTGGGCGCGTCAAGGTAAAACTGCACCACCGGCTCCAGCGGGATCTGATTCAGCAGCAGGCGTTCGGGGTCCTCAATGGTCACCCTGCTGCCCAGCTCCGGCAGGACGTAGCTGCAAAAGGCGGTGGCATCCCCGGTGGTAAAGAACAGGCTCTTGCCGCACAGCGCCTCAAGGGCGGGCCGCATCCGGGCGCTTTCGGCCCGGTCTAGCTGCCAGATCGTATCCTCACTGTATAAATAGTCGTTGTCTAAACCCGTTTTCCACCCCAACGCGGGGGTCACGGACACCTCCACGCCGCCCCGGCGCTTTTCCACCCGCATGGTCAGGGCCGGGATGCCGGTCTTGAGGGTGTAGCCGCCCAGATTGCCGGTGGGGGCATAGAGGGCCACCAGACCGTCAAAGATCTCGCCGTTCAGCGGGATGCCCCCGGCAGGCCCGCTGCGGGGGGCATTGCCGTAGCTGCGCAGGGCCGCCTCGGCTCCTTCCTTTGCGCTGAGCTGCCGCCGCAGCAGGCGGAGCAGCTGCTGTGCCTCCGGGGCAAAGGCCTCCCAGCTGTGCTGGAATTCCAGCGCCTTGCCGTAACTGATGAAACCGTGCTTCTCCACGGCCCGCAGCAGGTCCGGGATGCTCTTTACCACATACTGCCGCCCGCCGTCTGCCGAGATGCGCAGCCGCAGCCAGGGCAGCTCCCCGGGCAGCAGGGTCAGCTCCGGTTCCAGCTCTGCGGCGTGGAGGCGCAGCTCCGCGTGGCCGGTCCCGCCGTCCACCTCGGCCAGTGCTCCCTCCTGATAGGCCCGGAGCAGCCGCCGTGCCTCGTAGTCAGATTCCAGTTCCTCGCCCCGCCACTTCTTGCCGAACAGCATTTCCAGGCTGGAGGCATAGCTGTCCCTGCGGGGCGGCTCCTCAGGCTGGGGCGTTTGCAGGTTGGCCGTGCCCCGCACCACGCCCGGGATGCTCTCCGGGCTCTCCGAGGGCTTTTGCGGCGCTCTGCCGGAAAGGCCCTGACTCTCGCTGTCCCACATCAGCAGCGCGCCGATGTGCTTGCAGCAGGGCCCCTCGCCGTTTTCGTTGTAGGGGCAGGAGCAGCTGGCGCTGACAAAGCTGCCGTTTTCCCGCAGCCAGACCTGGGTCTGGTACAGGCTCCGCCCGCCGCCGCGCACGTCGGCGCTCAGGTGGCGCACGCCGTTCCCGGCCACTTCGCAGTTCAGATCCTGTATCCGGTCCGTGTAGGCCTTGGCCCGCGCGAATACCGTGCCGCCCAACAGGTAGCGGATCTCTTCCATGTCCATCCGGGGTCTCCCTCCCTCTGCAATGCTCTATTGGTTAAGCATACCGCACCGGCGGGCGGGATGCAAGGGGTGCCGGGAAAAAAAGTTCCGGAAAGCACAGAAGCGCCTCATCCGGGAGAGGATGAAGCGCTTCTGTACTTTGGGAATTTTGGAACACTCAGCCCGCATTGCGGTTTACAGGCCAAGTGGGGGTTGGTTTAGGGCTGCTCAGGCATTCTGCTTGAGCTCCTGTGCTTTCTGCCATGCATTCAGCACATCGATCTTGCTTACGGTGTTGTCGGGATAGAATTTCATCTCTTCCGGAGCCGTCCCCTCATCATTCAGGTCAGGGATAAGCTCGTTTTCCATGGCCCAGCGGGCGGCGTGCTGCAGGTCCATATCCTGCTCTTCCTGCTCTACATCGGGGTAGAGCAGTTCGGATTCGGGCATGGGTTTGCCTGCATCCTCCCACAGCATCATGGCAAGAGCGCTGCGGTTGCTGGGGAAGTAGGGCAGAGCCATCAGCTTGCCTGCAAATTCAGCGCCCAGAGAATAGGCCTGATAGCCCAGCACTGCACCACCCACAACAACAGTAGTGCCGATCACGATGGGGCCAACGATATCGGGCTCGTCATCTTCAATGGATGCATCCTGTGTCATGGCTTTCAGGGTCACGGCCTTTGCAGGCATCACAAAGGCAAAGCTTTCCTTATCCTGATAAGCGTTCGGATCATCCAGGCCGGTGATATCCCAGTGGCCAAATTTCAGACCGCTATCTGCAAAAGCATCCTTATCAAATGCAACACTCACCGTTGCCCCCTCGGGGACATTAAAGGAACCGTCCTCGTTGGCATTCTTTTTAACGATTTCGGTGATATCCTCGGGGTCAGCACCATTCTTGCCGGGCACTGTTACGCTGGTGATAACGCCGTCCTTCAAGGTCAGCGGGTGGCAGACTGCGGTATCGGGGGTGTGGTCAGTGGCAGCATCACGGTACGTTGCAGACACATTCACATCACTGTTCATGGTAAAGGTGATGTTTTCTGCCTTGTAGTCCTGACCTGTGGGCAGGGTAGACCAGCTGTCAAACACCATGCCCTTAGGGATCAGGGTCTTGTCCAGCGTCACGGTCACTTTTGCGCCGTCCGGTACATCGTAGGTCTTTTTGCCGGTGGCCTCGTCAGGAGTAACAGTCAAGGTATTGGTCACATCGCTGTCGTCGTATTTCACAGTAACAGTGCCGCCGATCACGGTCAGCGGGTGGCAGACCAGAGCATCGGGGTCGAACTTCCAACCGGCATAGAGCTTGGTGCCATTGATGTTTGTAAACAGCTGTGCATCCGGATATCGGGTCTTGCAGTCTGCATCGGTATACCAACCTGTAAAGGTGTAACCCTGTTTGGTAGGTTTGTCTTTGTCAAGTGCCGTAATCTTTGCGCCGTAGGCAATTTTTTTCGGCGTGATCTTGTCACCATCTACGAGAGTCACATCAACGGTGGTAATAAAGCCTGCGTACTCGTTGAAGTGCCATAGTAGACGCTCCAATCTAGGTTCGCAATAAACTTTTGTAATACATTGAAAAACTCCCTGATTGCCTCCTGAAGCCTCCTCTAATTGACTTGGGGCTTCAATTGTAATGTAAGCCAAGTGCTGACAACCCCTAACGATATCATGCCCCAGTTTCTTCACGCTTTTGGGAATATTCAACGATTTTAGCTTCGTATACTGAAAGGCTTCAGTGCCGATCTCACCTATTCCTTCTGACAGGGTAACACTTTCCAAGCTGGTACAGCTCTCAAAAGCACTACCACGGATTATTTTGACACTCGAAGGGATAGTGATTTCTGTCAGTCTACTGCAGCCGTAGAACGAATTATAATCAACTTCTTCCAGCTGTGGCGGAAGTTCAATCTTTGTCAGTCCAGTGCATCCCGAAAATGCACTTTGCTTAATTTTTGTTACGGTGCTTGGAATTTTCACCTCGTCCAGGTCAGGGCTGTCGTAGAATGCGTTTGCGCCGATGTAGGACAATCCTTGCGGAAGTTCTACTTCACACAGATTCGAATGAAAAGAGTGATACCCACTATTATCAGAATAGCTGTAATAAAGAATATTATCGCCCAGCGTCGTTACGCCATCCTCAACGATAAGCCGTGTGATATTCTGTATTTTCTCACACCACGGAGCGCATGAATTATTAGATGAAGTTTTATACCCGTTATAATTTGCCATGGGACCATTGCCCGTAATCGTCAAGGTATAGGTCTCTTTTCCATCGCTGTTCGGGCTCAATGTCGCTGTAACGTTTTCTCCGCAGACATACGGACCCCAAGTTCCCTCCGCAAATGCCGACACTGCCCCCGCAGGCAGGAATGTCAGCATCATACTGAATGCCAGTAAGAGGCTGATGAGCCGTTTTTTCATAAAAATCCTCCTTTGTCAGTCATTAATACTCCCAGTTTCTCTATGAAAAGCACCCAGACAAAAAGAAAAAAGCGCCGCACCAGCCAAATGGCTGGTACAACGCTTTGCGTTTTGTACTTTAGGGGTGCTCGCCCTCTCTATCTATGCTTTAGTCTGCCGCTTCTCAAGGGCAAGGTGATCGTGGTGCCCGGAAAAGCTACTCCCATACACTTCTCCATAACCCCGCACCAACTGCCCTTTGGGGGCGCTGGCACATTTCCGCATAGTTGAAGAGGGTTGCAGAGCAAAGTGCAGCTGGCGGCCCATACTGAGCCTTCTGCCTTGCGTCACAGCCTTCCGACTGGTTTGCCGATCTTTCTGTTTTGCTGACAAGGTGCTTCTCGCACCTTATCATACCCCCCCCCCCTATAAAAAATCAAGAGGTCTGGGTGAAGTTTGTGAACACTCACAAATCCATGGGATTTTTTTAGGGCGTTTTGACGAAAGAGTGCACGCACAACAAAAACAAACCCCCGAGGAATCTCTTCCTCAGGGGTTTCATGTAAGTCGGCGACTACCTATTTTCACGCGCCGTTTCCAGCGAACTATCTTGG
>OGPU01002135.1_pt1 | contig 14736 bp, 10 predicted proteins | sample 1552991 | NCBI WGS metagenome assembly OGPU01 (sample SAMEA2580296, study PRJEB22360) | human gut metagenome | biome: human gut; feature: human-associated habitat; material: faeces | place: Denmark | collected 2008/2010 | reverse complement strand
TAAGGAATAAAGAAGATCTTTTAAATAAAACCGCTCTCCTGCAACCATTCCAAGATGTACCTTTGGCTGCGTAGCAGCCTGATCGCTTACTGTAACAATCTGATTTTCCGAATCCATTATGCCGCTCTCTAATGCAAGAATACAAGTCATAATCTTTGTTGTACTTGCAGGGTAAACTCTTTCATCAAGGTTTTTGCTGTATAAAACTCGTCCCGACGCCATATCCATAAGAAGTGCGGACTGTGCATACTGCACGTTCGGAGGCGTAAGTGACGGATCTTCCATAGTTACGCCGTTCGGAAGTGAATTTGCGTTTTGCGATGTTGTATCTGTATCGCTTTGCGAAGTTGTATCAGATGTGCTTGATGTATCCGATGAAGTATCTGACGGTGTTTCGGTTGCGGATGTCGTTTCCGTATCGCTTGATGTATCTGTGCTTTCGGTTGCCTTTGGTGTTGATTTTACATCATTGCCGTCGGAAGTTACTGTTCTGGTTGTTCCGTCAGGTGAAGTCACGGTTGAAGTTGTGTTATCAGCAGTCGGCTCCGGAGTCGGTGCCGCAAAAGAAAATGATAGCGGCATAACCGTTATAAATGCCGCAAGCAGTAAAGAAATTAACCTTTTCTTTTTCATTATAGTATCATTGCCTCCATAAATCTATATTCTAATTTTAATACATTATATCTCAATTTACTATTATATCGAAATTCTAATTATATTGCAATAAAATTTTCTTTAAATTCGTAAAAAAAGATGAAAAAATGAAAAATTTATGTTATACTATTAATATAACACATTTTCAGAGGTAGCAAAATGTTAGTTTTGAACAAAAAATCAAAAATATTCTTATACATAATCATTTTTGTATTGTTGGTTTTGGGCGGGTTTGCCGTTGAACACTTTGAAAAAGACGCTTTTGTTATGGAAACCGTGGCAACGGAGGATTATATTCCGTATGAATCGGACACTAAAGAAGTCACTGACGGTAAAATCAATATCAATTCCGCAGATACAGAACAGCTTGTAAAGCTGAAAGGTATCGGAGAGAAAATGTCTGAAAGAATTATCAAATACAGACAGGAAAACGGCCCTTTTATGTCAATAGAGGAGATAATGAAGGTGTCGGGAATAAGTGAGAAGAAATTTGAGGATATTAAGGAATATATTTCGGTAGAATAAATCTGTTTTTTAATTAATATAAATATTACAGTGAGTTGAAAGGATGGGACAGATGAAAATATTAGTGGTAGATGACGAAAAACTTTTGGTGAAAGGTATAAAGTTTAACCTTGAGCAGGACGGTTATGCGGTAGTGACTGCATTTGACGGTGAGGAGGCTATTCGTCTTGCACATGATGAAAGCATAGACTTGATTTTGCTTGATTTGATGTTGCCGAAAGTGGACGGATTTACCGTATGCCGTACGATAAGAAGTTTTTCAAATGTACCTATAATTATGGTTACGGCGAAAAGTGAAGATATAGATAAGATACTCGGACTTGAATACGGTGCGGACGATTATATAACCAAGCCTTTTAACATTCGTGAGGTTACGGCAAGAATTAAGGCGATTTTACGCAGAGTAAATCCTGCACCGAAAGGCGAAAGGGACAAGCTTATCATATCGGGCGATATAACTTTGGACTATAATTTTAGACGTGTTGTGATAAACGATAAGGTTATTGAACTTACAAGCAAGGAATTTGACCTTTTGGAACTGTTTATGAGAAATCCGGGTAAGGTTTATACAAGAGAAAATCTTTTGGATATAGCGTGGGGCTTTGATTATCCGGGTGATGTACGAACGGTTGACGTTCATATAAGAAGGCTTAGAGAAAAAATTGAGAAAAACCCTGCCGAGCCTTCATATATAAAGACAAAGTGGGGAGTTGGTTACTATTATAAGAAGGATTAAGGAAAAGATTAAAAACATCACCAATTCAATGCGTTTTACAATGATTGCAACTTATCTTGCAATTATTGTTACAACGCTTGTTTTGATGAGTATTTATATAATCAGTCTGCTTAGCGAAAATCTGTACAGCACGGAAACGATAAATATGTTTGCAAAGGCGAATATTATATCTGAAACAATTGCGGACGTATGGGGAAGCGATACATCTGCAACTTCGGCTCAAAAGTTTTCGGATGTTGTTGAGCGAAGTCTTGCAGGTACGAATATAAGAGGGGTTGTGACAAATAAATCGTATTCGGTTTTGTATGACACGAACGAAGAATCACAGCTTATCGGCAAGGTTTTTATGCGTGACGTTTTAAAACGTGCGCTTGACGGCGAACAAGCCGATATTATAACGACAGGCGAAAACAATATGCGTCTTATAAGCATTGCGGTGCCTGTAACATTCAGCGGTGAAATAATCGGAAGTGTGTATTTGGCAGAATCGATAAACACGATTGATGATACAGTCCGAACGACAAGGAACAGTCTTATAGTTTTCAGTACGCTTATTGTAATTCTTATCGGTATGCTTAGTTTGGGTATGAGCTATATTATAACGTCACCGATTGAAGAATTTATTGCCGTTGCAAAGGAAATTTCAAAGGGTAATTTCTCAAAGCGTGTTGAAGTTAAAGGTCATAATGAGATTGCACAAATGGCACAAATGCTTAATTATATGTGTGACGAACTTGAACTTTTGGAAGAAAAAAGACGTAAGTTTGTTTCGGATGCGTCACACGAACTTAAAACCCCTATGGCTGGTATAAAACTTATATGCGACAGTCTTGTTGCGGCGGAAAATCCCGATCCGGCTATGGTAAAGGAATTCCTCGGCGATATGTCGGACGAGGTTGACAGACTTACAAGAATTGTCGAAAGACTGCTTGTGCTTACAAAACTTGACGCAGGCGGTAATTCGCTGAAACTTGAAGAAGTCGATATTAAGATGCTTATAAGTCAGGTTGTAAAAAAACTTACACCGATTGCGAATGCAAAGGATATTGTTATATATGTTGACAATCATCAGACAGAATTTAGCCCGATTTTACTTGACTATGACAAAATGTATGAGGCGATATACAATATCGCGGATAATGCGATTAAATATTCGCCGGAGGGCGGTTTTGTCCATATCGACCTTACGGCTGACAATGACTATCTGACAATAAAAATTGAGGACAACGGTCCGGGAATACCGGAGGATGAGCGTGACAGAATATTTGAACGTTTTTACAGACTTGACGATTCGAGAGCGAGAGATACCGGCGGAACGGGTCTTGGACTTGCTATCACAAAAGAGGCCGTACTTATGCACAACGGTACTATAGATGTTGCAAATGTGTCGGATATAGGCAGTGTATTCACAATACGTTTACCTTACAAGATTACTATTGGAGGACAGAATGAAAAGTAAAAAGGGAGTAATAGCTATCGTTGCGGTTGCGGTGCTGACAGTGGCGGCGGTTGTCGGAATACTTATAAAAAAAGATTACGGCAGTTATCGCTACAACAGTGAACTGTATTTCTTTAATGAAACGGCGACTTCGATAGTTATGGAAAATCGTGAAATTAAATATAAGGACGATAAGGAACTTGCGGAGTCTGTAATTGAGGCACTTATGAAAGGTCCCGACAACAGCCGTTATATGAAAATTATTGAAAAAAATACGAAGTTGTTGTCGCTTAACGACGTTGATTCCGGTAATATTGTTGTAAACTTTTCAGGTGAATTTTTGACAGGCGACAATACAAAAGATGTGCTTGCGGTTTATGCAGTTGTGAAATCGTTGTGTGCAATCAGCAGTGTTGACAGTGTTAAAGTAATTGTTGAGGGCAAGGATATTGCAACGGCGGACGGCTCGATTATAGGGTATTTGCGAAATCAGGACATTAATCTGTCAACCGATACATATAACAGCGAAACGCGTGAAATTGCATTGTATTTTCCGAATAAAGACGGCAACAAGCTTGTTATGGAAACAAGAACGATTAAAGTCACCGACCAACAACCTTTGGCACAATATATTATAAATGAACTTATCAAAGGTCCCGAAAACAAGGAACTGTCAGTGCCGCTCAGCAAGGATACCGTACTTTTGAGTGTGGAAACTTCGGATAATATTTGCTTTGTAAATTTCAAAGCTAATTTTACCGATAAAAATTCGGGTACTGCGGAAAAAGAGAAAATGACGATATATTCAATCGTTGATTCGCTTACCGAGCTTGACAATATTCAGCGTGTTCAATTTCTTATGGACGGTAAAAAAGTTGATAATTTCGGTAATATCAATATCGGAAGTATGTTCGGACGTGACGGAAGTATAATTGCCGAATAAATTTAGAATATGCAGTTGACAGTTTGGTAATAATATGATATTATACAATCAATAAAGGGGAGTAGCTTGCGCATTTTATATGCGTAATATGATGTCGTCAATACACGTTCGGAAGAACCGTATCATATTCTACGAAGCAAGACTTTTATTGCAGATAATTTTTTGTGCTGCAATAAAAAGTCTTGCTTTTTTGTTTGCGGCATAAGTGAGAAGATGGAGGAATTGATTATGAACCCATATCAAATGAAAAAAGAAGATGTGCTTAAAATGCTCGGGACTGATGAAAATGGTCTTACGCAAAATCAAGCAAAGGAAAATCAGAAAAAGTACGGCAAAAACGAACTTGCGGAGGGTAAAAAGAAAAATCCGTTTATATTGTTTTTGGAGCAGTACAAGGATTTTCTTGTTATAATTCTTATTATTGCGGCGATTATATCCGGCGTGCTCGGTGATATAGAAAGTGCGATCGTAATATTTGTAGTTATAACGATAAATGCGATTTTGGGTACTGTACAGCATATCAAAGCGGAACAGTCGCTTGACAGTCTTAAAGAAATGTCTGCGCCGACTGCAAAGGTTATCCGTGACGGTGAAATAAAAGTCGTTGAGGGGAAAGATGTGACAGTAGGCGATGTTGTGGTCATTGAGGCAGGTGATTACGTCTGTTCGGACGGACGTATAATTGAAAATGCCTCCTTGAAGGTTGATGAAAGTGCAATGACCGGCGAGAGTGAGCCTGTCGAAAAACAGGAAACCGTACTTGACGGCGAAAAACCGCTCGGTGACAGAGTGAATATGCTGTATTCGGGAAGTTTTGCGACTTACGGCAGAGCGAAAATGGTTGTAACGTCAGTCGGTATGGAAACCGAAATCGGCAAAATTGCGTCACTGTTAAAAAGTACGCAGGAAAAGAAAACGCCGTTGCAGGAAAGCCTTGATAATTTCGGTAAAAAGCTGTCACTTATCATAATCGGAATATGCGTTATTGTTTTGGGTTTGGAACTGTTCCGCAGTGACGGTATAAATTTGACAGTGTTTACGGACGCATTTGTGTTTGCGGTTGCACTTGCCGTTGCGGCAATTCCGGAGGCTTTAAGCTCGATTGTTACGATAGTTTTGTCAGTCGGAACACAGAAACTTGCAAAAGAAAATGCGATTATACGAAAATTGCAGGCAGTTGAGGGACTGGGCAGTGTTTCTATAATTTGTTCGGACAAAACGGGTACGCTTACGCAAAATAAAATGACTGTTCAGAAAATTTATTTTGACGGTCAAATTATTGATAAAGACGATGAAATCAATGCACGTCAAGGTCAGCTTATAATAGACGGTGCATTGTGTAACGACTCCGTTCAAAAAGAAGGTCAGGAAATCGGTGATCCGACAGAAATTGCACTTGTGAATTTTTCGGAAAAGCATGATTTGCCTGTTGAAAAAATGCGTGAAAAATATCAGCGTTTGGGTGAAATTCCTTTTGATTCAGACAGAAAATTGATGAGTACCGTTCATAAAATCGGCGGCAATTATAAAATGCTGACAAAAGGTGCGGTTGACGTTTTGTCGGGCAGAATTAATGAAGTCAAAACTATGGACGGAAAAAGACCGTTTACTGCCGAAGATTTGGCAGAGTTAAAGAAAGTTAATACGGAATTTTCTCAAATGGGACTTCGTGTACTTGCTGTGTGCGAACGTGACGTTGATACAGTCGACATAAGCGTTGACGATGAAAAGGACTATATCTTGCTAGGACTTGTTGCAATGCAAGACCCGCCTAGAGAAGAAAGTGCAGATGCGGTAAGAAAATGTAAAACCGCCGGAATACGTCCTATAATGATAACCGGCGACCACCTTGTGACCGCGTCGGCGATTGCAAGAAAAATCGGTATATTGGATGATAACGGCCGTGCGGTAGAGGGCAGAGAGATTGAAAATCTGTCAGATGAAGAACTTGATGAATTTGTTTCGGACGTGTCGGTTTATGCGCGAGTTTCGCCTGAACATAAAATAAGAATAGTCAGCGCATGGCAGAGAAAAGGCTACATCGTTTCAATGACCGGTGACGGAGTGAATGACGCACCGGCACTTAAACAGGCGGATATAGGTGTGGCAATGGGTATAACGGGCAGTGAGGTGGCAAAAGACGCCGCGTCAATGGTGCTTACGGACGATAATTTTGCAACGATAGTCAAGGCAATCGAAAACGGACGTAATCTGTACAGAAATATTCAACGTGCAATTCAATTCTTGCTTTCGGGCAATACGGCAGGTATACTTGCGGTATTGTATGCGTCGTTTATGGCGTTGCCTGTTCCGTTTAAAGCGGTGCATCTGTTGTTTATAAACTTGCTTACGGACAGTTTGCCTGCGATTGCACTCGGTGTTGAACCGCACAGCAGTGATGTTATGAATGAAAAGCCGCGACCGAAAAATCAATCTATACTTACAAAAAAGGTACTTACAAATATATGTGTTGAGGGCATTGTGATAGGTGTTATGACTATGATTGCGTTCTATGTCGGATTTATGAGGAATGCCGAAGTTGCAAGTACAATGGCTTTTTCAACGTTGTGTCTGTCAAGACTTGTACATGGCTTTAATTGTAAATCGGATAAACCTGTTTGGTTTACAAAAAAGATGTGGAACAATAAAAGTATGATAGGTGCGTTTTTTGTTGGATTTGTGCTTTTAAATGCCGTATTACTTGTACCTGCACTGCAAGGTATATTTGCGGTTGCACCGCTTACGATTGCGGAACTATTGACGGTTTACGGATTGTCGCTTGGTACATTCGTGATTGTGCAAATTTTGAAAATGATCAGAAAGTAAATTAAAAGAGGTGACGGTCTGAAAAGGCTGTCACCTCTTGTTTAATTTTTGTTGTCATTTGAAGAAAGCCAAGCACCGATTATCATAAAAATTAATGCTATAAAATAAGTAACCGTAGGAATTTGCTTGAATATAATCAATGACAGGATAGCGGCTATAAACGGAGAAATTGCGTAATAAGCACTTGTCCGTGCCGCACCGAGAAGCCTTTGAGCGTAGACATAAAAATATATACTTAATCCGTATGCGATAAATCCGACCAAAAGCACGGGGATAATGCTCCAAAGCACAGTTAAACGTTCACCTATGCACAAGCCTATAATTATCGAGCCTAAGCCTGAAAAAATACCTTTAAGTAAAACGATTTGAAGCGGGTCTTTTGAAGATAGTTTTCTTGTACAGTTGTTTTCAAATCCCCAACAGACGGCGGCAAGAAGTACAAACAGCGAGCCGTACGTAAATTGCAGACTTGATAAATCTTCAAATGACAAAATTCCGCATGAAACCGTTATAAACAATATACCGAACCACAATCGAGGACTGATTTTTTCTTTGAATATCATAAGTGCGATAATTGCCGTTGCGACAATTTCAAAATTGTTGAGCAGTGACGCATTGGCGGCGGTTGTCGCGTTCAATCCGAACATCAAGCAAATCGGTGCGGCTATGTCCAAAAGTATCATTGCCACAGTGTACGGCAATTCCGATTTTGTCAGTTTTAATTCGTTTGTTTCTGTTTTTCTGATTTTGCGGACAAGTGCAATTATAATCATTCCTATTCCTGCACCGACATAAAGAAAACCCGCCATTAAAGTCGGCGGAATGCAGTCGAGCAATATTTTTGAAAACGGAGCGTTGACGGCGTATAATGCCGCCGCAAGTATTGCAAATGCTATGCCCTTTTTCATATTTAAGCCTCCAAAAACCATAGTACGGATATTGTATCACAAATTTTTGTGAAAATAAAGGTATTAAACCATTATTTTGGTCATAAAAAATTAACAATTTGTTTATAGACAATTACGGTTACATTTGATATAATGTAAACTGTAAATTAATCTGTTAAAAAGGAGTTGAGGTGTTTGAAGGTCAGGAAGAAGGCAGTATTATGTGCTATATTAGCCGGAATAATGTTGTCAACAGCTACACCCAGCTTAAAATTAACCGTTTTTGCCGATTCGGCAATAACAGAAACAGAGGCTTTGGATAAGGCAGTTGCTTTATATGAACATCTTACGGATAAAGAGGTCGAAATCCCACAGGGACTTGACGAAACGGGACTTGATACAAATTTAATAAAACCTATTGTGTTGGGATATATTAATTTTGAAGATACCGAAGAGGCAAAACAAGAGAAAAGTATAACAAAACAGGATTTTATGACAATCCTATACAAAACAATAATTACATACAACGACAGTTACACGATTTATGAAGATGAGGCAAACTCAATTCTGAATGAATGTTATGACAACGCATATATTGATGATGAAAATAGAATTGCATATGCGTTTATGATGAAACAAGGCATAATTACAGCAAAATTCGGTACAGAGCCGAACAAAGAGCTTACAAAAGAAGAATGTGAAACTCTTATCGACACTGTATATGATTATTTTGCACAGAATGTAATGGTGACAGTCGGCGGAAAAGAAATAAGAGTCGGTGCGAATGTCAGCACAATTCTTGATACGTTCGGCGAGCCTAACAGAATTGACCAGACAGAATACGGATTTGAATGGTATGTTTATGATTCAAACTATTCGGAATTTTGTATGGTAGGTGTTGAGGCAGACAGAGTTTGTGCCTTGTACACAAACAGTTCAAGCTTTGATTTTAACGGAATGAAGTCAGGCGATAACTATTCAAAGACAGCGGATTATCTTGATAATCGTTGTTACAGATTTTATGCCGATTCGGAAGGACATCTTGATTCAATATTGTACAATCCGCGTTATCGCGGTGTTGATGACAGCACATCTGTAAAACGTTCAAAGTCGATGATTCTTCTTGATATGATAAACTCATACAGAAGTAAGCATAACAAGACTGTATACGTTGAAGATTCCGATATGAATGCGGCGGCATGGCTTTCGTCACTTGATTTTATGAATGAAAAGGAATATGAAAGTGATGTTGTTACACAGTCGGGTTATGATGTGTTCTCTGTATATCGTCAGTTGCTTGAAAGCAATAACGATATTCTTGTACAGGACACACAATACACATCTCCTATCGGTTTGAATACAACAACAGATTTATCGGGCGGTATTCAGGCAAAAATAGTTGCGGATACAACATCAATAGCCGTACCGGAAGAAAAGACTACTGTTGAAATACCTCAAAAGGATTACAGCATAACACCTGTTGAGGAGGTTACAACGCCTATACTTAATTCGCCGGTAACTGAAGATAATTATGAAGAAGGCGATGACGTTGTAATTGAGCTTGCTATGCAGGCGGCAACGGAATATCATATAGAAATGTTTGACGTTGAAAACGATGAATATGCGGTAAATGAGTATATCACTACCGATTCAACGGAAATTACATTGCCGTCTGAATTATTCAAAACGGGCAGAGATTACAGACTTATCGTAAGCTCAATCACAGATGAAGGCGAAGCTTTGAGTGCCGATGAAGTGCTTATAAGCTACGGTACTGCATACGATACAGGCGTTAATATCGTTACTCCTTACAATAACGGTGTTACAGATGACGACTATGTGTCAATCGCATGGGAATCCGACAAGTATCACGATTTTTACGTCGATTTGTATGACGCGGACGGAAATCTTGTTGTAAGCAAGATTGTCGAAGACGAATATGAGGCACTTATTCAGGGCGTCGATCCGGGTAAGTATTTCTTATATATAACAGCATTAAGACGTGGAAGTAAAGTTGAAAAGGCACAGGATTGCGTGACGTTTGAAGTAACTCAGGCAGAGCCTGTTATAAATGAAATTATTCTTGATAAGGATGATACATATTACTTTGTTTATGAGGACGAGGATTTGGGACTTTTGTACTTCTATGATGAAGAATTGGTTGACGTTGACGAAGAGGACGAAAACGGCAACGTGCAGACAGTCACAAAGAAGAAAATCATTCAGAAACAAGTTAAGGCGACAAAGGGTTACAGACAACTTGCCAAGTACAGAAATAAAATGGAATACACAACAGGCGATCCTGTTATAAGAACGCATATGCTTACAGGCGATAATGAAAAGGGTAACGCGATAGTGAGCGAGGCTGAGAAGTATTTGGGTGTGCCGTATGTATGGGGCGGAACAACCCCGAACGGCTTTGACTGCAGCGGACTTGTTCAGTATGTATGTAATTCGCTTGGCATAAACGTAAATCGTGTTGCGGAAGACCAGTTTAAGAACGGTACTGCGGTGAATAAAGATGAACTTCAACCGGGTGATCTTGTATTCTTTGAACAAAACGGATACATTCACCACGTCGGTATTTATGCCGGTGACGGAATGATGATTCACGCACCGAGAACCGGTGATGTGGTAAAATATCAGTCGATGGAAACTGATTATTACCGCAGTCAATACGCAGGAGCAAGAAGAGTTTACTAATGGTACAGGGGGGATTGAAATGGCATCATCTGTAAAAGCTTGTACAAATTCGCGTTACAGAAAAACCAATATAGTGATTATTACAATATTGAGTTTGCTTTCGTGTTTTGCACTTGTAATGGTGATATATAATCTTATAAAGGGCAGTTATTTGTTTTCGATTGCGTGGTTTATTGCTACGATATTGGCGTCAACATATGTTCTTATAAGAATTAATACCGTCTTTGCAACGTATATTTCAACCGACAGAATGAATTTGTTTATGAAAAATTGGAATAATGATTTTTTGCCGTATGATTACGATAATAAAGTTAAGATTTTGAGTGAATTTATACCGGCGAAAACGAAAATTGTTGAGATACCTCTTAATGAAATAAGTACGGTGCTTATCGGTACAAAGAATTTTATAAAGAGAAATGTTGCACCTGATTCTGATTTTGTGAAGAATATACGCGTGCTTGAAAAGTCGAAAGATTTTTATAAGAAGAAAACCGTTTCGAGTATGGATATATTATATGTAGAAACTTTTGAAAAAGAGTGCTATTATATGCCGATTGTAAAGTTCGATACGAGAAATGTGACTAAAATTGTGCAAATAATTCAAAGGATTAATCCTGAATTGCTTATAAGAGTAAGCAGTAGAGAATACAGAACGCTTAGAATGGCGTCAAAATAATTAAGGGCGAGCCGTAAGGTTCGCTTTTTTTGATGCTTGGTTGTTAAAAATGCACAAAATATAAATGTTGATTTAATTCATAATCACGAAAAATAACATAAAACTAAAAAAGAATTGAAATTTTTGTCCTTATAGTTTATAATGTAAATATATGAATGTAACTTGTATGCGTGTCCGGATTTTATAGACACTCAAACAAAAAAACAAAAAATCTATTTTAGAAAAGGGGTAAAACAAAATGAAGAAATTCTCAAAACTATTTCTATCATGCGCAGCAGTAGCAGCAGTTACAGCTGCAGTCGCAACATCAGCTATGGCAGCTGGAGAAATTTCAGCTACATATACAGCAGCTGGAGAGAACGCAACAGCTAAGTTAACAATCGATGCTAGTGGTTACACAGCAGCTCAAAAGACTTTGCTTGTTCTTAAGCCTGGTAAAACACTTGAAACCGTTAAAGTTTCTGAAGGCGATGTTCTTCAAATCGACCAACAAGACGGCAATGACACTATAACAGTTGCTCTACCAAAGGACCTTGCAGACGGTAAATACACAGTTTACATGGGTGGCGACGGTCAGGTTTATTCAACAAACTTCAAAGTAGGTAACGCTTCATCAGTTCTTGTCGGTGACGTTAACCAAGATGCAAGTATTACACTTGGTGACGCAACAGCTATTGTAAGACATAAGACAGGTGCAGCTCCAATTACTGATGCTGACGCTCTTATAGCAGCAGATACTAACTATGATGATAGTATTACACTTGGTGATGCAACATGTATCGTTATGTACAAGATAGGTAATACAGCTAAAGCTGGTCACGTTGGTGAATTAAAATAATTCTATCTTAGTATATAAAATCTTAAACATATAAAAGGAGTAAATTAGAATGAAAAACAAAAAAATCGTTTCATTGATTTGTGCTTTAGCTATGATTTTCTCTATGTTCTCAGCAATGACAGTTAGTGCTGCAGATAAGAAGGGTATTAATCTTGCTTCAACAATATCAACGGACAATAAAACAATTACACTTGATGCTACAGCAGTAGGAACTGAGGAATTATTAAACAGTTTCTTGATTTCTGTAAATCTACCTGAAGGTGTAACAAATGACAATGTTACAGCAACAACAACAGCAGATACTAAGTTGTCAGTAAATGTAGCAGGTAGCGTACTAAATGTAGCTTTCTTGGATACAACAGGCGATGGTATCGCATTTAAAGACGGTAAACTTGCTACAATTACAATTAATTTAACTAATGCTTTGACAGATGATTTTGTATTTACATTAACTTCAGAAGCATCAATTGAAGATGCTAATGGTGAAGTGACAGTTGCTAAGGGCATGGATGCTACTTCAACAACGGTTGTACCATCAGGTAAGCCGACACCAAAGCCAACATCACCAGCTCGTCCAACAATGGCTCCTGTTCCAACAGTAAATCCTGACGTGACAGTTGCTCCTACAGATGTTCCTGTATCAGGTAAAGGTATCGGTCTTACATCATCAATCTCAAGCGATAATAAGACTATTACTATAGAAGCAACAGCTTCTGGTGCTGAAGAACTATTGAATAGTTTCTTGATTTCAGTAAACATTCCTAAAGGCGTAACAAATGATGATATTACAGCAACAACAACAGCAGATACTAAGTTGTCAGTAAATGTAGCAGATAGCGTGCTAAATGTAGCATTCTTGGATACAACAGGCGACGGTATTGCATTTAAGGATGGTAAACTTGCCACAATTACAATTAAATTGCCTACTGCTTTGACAGAAGCATATGCATTTACATTGACATCAGAGGCATCAATTGAAGATTCTAAGGGCGAAATAACTGTTGCTAAGGGTATGACCGCTGCTTCAACAGTAGTTACACCATCAACAGAACCTGTTCCTACAGTTAACCCTGTTAAGACAGTTGCATTGAAGAGCGTTGTATCAACTGGTTATGGTGATGCAATTAAGGCAGCTAAAGATGCAGGTAAGGACGTTTACCTAACAGTAGATGTTAAGAAGGGTGACCAAGATGCTGTATACGGTGAAGATTATGAAGCTGTATACAATGGTAAAACTCTAACAGAAGCTGAATACAAGAACCTAATTTCAGGTTACACAGATGCTGATATGGCAGACGTTATCAACGGTCTAACATACAATATCTATAATAGCTCTGTAAATAATGTTTCAACAACAGTTAATGCTATTGATGCTGAAGGTAATGCAGAACAAATTGTTGATCCTAAGGATAACACTCTAACACCTGCTAAGCCGACAGCTAAGCCAACAGAACCATCAATCTCAGTTAAGGCTTCATCAACAACTGTTGAATTTGATAAGAAGTTCACTGTAACAGCTACAGTTAAGAACGCAAAAGACGGTGCTAAGGTTGCATTCACAACAAATGATGATGAAAAATATGCAGTAATCTTCGGTACACCTACAGAAATCAATTCTAAGGGTGAAACAAAGGCTACTTACGTTGCAAATGATAAGGCTGGTACAGTTACAATCACAGCAACATACAAAGATACTGAAGGTAACGAAAAGTCAGCATCTGTAAAGGTTACAGTTAAGAAGGCTTCTACAACAACTGGTGGTAATGACGGTACAACTTCAGGTGGTGGCCCTGGCATAATCGCTCCTGGTAACACAGGTGCTGTAACAACACCTAACACAAATACTAACTACAAGCCAGACTTCCAGGATCTTGACTCAGTTGAATGGGCAAGAACAGCAATCAACGGACTTGCTATGAGAGGTATGATTAACGGTAGAGATCAATATACATTCGATCCTAATGCAAACATCACAAGAGCAGAATACTGCCAGATCCTAATGGGTGCTATCAACGCTCTTAACGCCAAAGGTGAATCAACATTCGCAGACGTTCCTTCAACAGCTTGGTACTACAATGCAGTATCAGTTGCAAGTCAACTTGGTATCGTTTCAGGCTACGGTGACGGTAACTTCGGTCCTAATGACCTAATCACAAGACAAGATATGGCTCTTATGACATATAAGACAGCTAAAATCATGAACAAGTCACTTGAACCTGTAAATGCTGAAATCACATTTGAGGATTCACATGAAATCTCAGATTACGCATTTGAAGCAGTTATGACTCTTCAAAAGGCCGGTATTATCAACGGTATGACTGATACAACATTTGAACCACATTCAAATGCTACAAGAGCTCAGTCAGCTAAGGTAATCTTCGATACATTCGTTGATGCTCAATAATTGATATTAAAGTATCTTAAAAGAACAGTCCATACGGACTGTTCTTTTTTGTATTTCAAATCAAATCTATTTTACAAATATAAATATTTGTTTATAATTTTATAAT
>OGPU01002132.1_pt1 | contig 14789 bp, 16 predicted proteins | sample 1552991 | NCBI WGS metagenome assembly OGPU01 (sample SAMEA2580296, study PRJEB22360) | human gut metagenome | biome: human gut; feature: human-associated habitat; material: faeces | place: Denmark | collected 2008/2010 | reverse complement strand
GCGCGAAGACGGCGGCGGAGAGCGCCGACTCCGCAGCATCGGATGCGGCAAGCGCCATGTCGTCGGCGCTGTCGGCGCTCACCCAGCTCGGCACCGTCGAGGACGTGATGGGCACGCTGGCCTGGCTGCGCGACCACGAGGTCTACATGCCCGCGACGGAATTTTCCGAGGGCGAGACGTACTTCGAGCTCGTGGACGGCAAGTACGTGCAGGTCGAGAACCCGGTTGCCAGCGACATAGCGAACTACTACGTCTACGACCACCAGGCGACCATGGCGGGGTTCGTGCAGGAGCACCTGACGCTCACCGAGCGCGGGCTCTACATCACGCTCTCCAAGGCCGAGAGGACGGTAGATGGCGGCATAGCGTCGGATTCCGGATACATCCTCCTGTCACCGAACGGCGGAGTCGAGACTTTCGCCGCAGATGGCTCGCTCGTGTCGAGGCACGGAGACGAAGTCGTCATGCGAAGCGGTGACTTCACCATATCGCTCGGCGACGGCAGGCTCGCTTTCATAGACGATGGCGTCGCCGTCTCGTGGGTCAGCGACAAGACGATGCACATCGACCGCGCCGAGGTCGCGAGTTCCATGAGCATCGGCAACTGGGCGTTCGAGAAGAGGCCCGACGGCAACCTGTCGCTTATGTGGAGGGAGGTCTAGATGGGCAAGGTCAGCATAACGGTCCCGCAGGCAAGCGAGGATACGGGCGGGTACACGCTCGACATAACGTATCCTGATTCCGTATACGCTGTCGCAACCGGCGATGAGCAGGTTAGTGCGCAAGATTGCCTCTTCTCTCTGCTGGCTGGTAAAGAGTATTCAAAAAACATGTGGATAAGTCCTGAATCATCCACATTCAAATACGCCCTGTCGAACATAGTGCGTCCGTCTGGCGGCGTTGCGCCAACTGCGGTTGTCAACGTCAAAGCGACTATCGGGGCGTATTCCGCATGGGCTGTCGTAATTCCATCTAGCGGACTCTTTTATACCGGATGGCAAAACGTGCCCAAATCAGACGAGTTGTCCTACGGGATAGCGGCGGCAAACTTTCCCATCAATGGCGACAATGTGTTCAATAACGCCATATCACAAGGTCATGACTACGTTACGGTGTCTGTAAAAGTCGGCATTTCAGAGAAAGACAACAATAACCCGCATGAAAACGACACTGCCGTCTACTCCAAATCATTCACCGTCAAGCTCATGGCACCGCAGAGCTGGGTGCCCAGCTTCGACCTGGCATTCCTCCTGTCGCAGACCTACGGCGGCAAGTGCTACACGAACGTGTCAAGCGTCCAGTACGGCGTGTCGAACGTGTCGTTTCCGGGAGGTGCGGCGCTCGGTTCCAGCTCGTCGGTGTCGTTGAACGGAGTGTCCACGCAAATCGGATCGTTTCCGTTCGAGCCCGTCGTCAGCCCCGTCACGCGAAGCGGCGTGAACGAGGTCACGGCGACCATCGTCGACAGCAGGGGGCGCTCGACCACGAAGACGGCCACGTTCGTCTCGGAGTACCCTCCGTCGCCCACGATCGACGGCATGACCGTCTCGCGCTGCCTGGCAGACGGGACGCCCGACGACGACGGCGGGTTCGTCAGGGTCGGCTTTGCCGTGTCGGGAAGCGAGTCGCCGCCTGTCGCGCTCGATTACATCTATGTCGAGGTGCTCGACGCCAGCGGAGGCACGTTCGGGTTCGATGACGTTCAGGGACTGGCACCGTCACTGTCGCTGTCATCTCATATCGTGATAGCCGGTGTCGGAAACGGTGAGACTGCCACGAACCTGCCGCTGTCCCCGAACGAGCAGTATTCGGTCACGCTGACGGTGAAGGGACTCGTCAGCGACGAGCTGAGGAACGGAACCGCGGTTCGCCGGTGCCTGTCGTCGAAGACGGTCATCCTCCCCAGGGCGTTTCGCCTGATGGACCTCCTCGCCGGTGGCCGTGGCATCGCATTCGGCGCACCTGCAACCGAGGAGGGCTTCCTGTGCGCGATGGAGTCCACCTTCGACCCGCCGATCCCGAACGGAAGCCTGGACGCAGCGCCGAGAAGCCACACGCACGACTACGCCGATTCCGGTCACAAGCACGCCGCAGGTGACATCACGAGCGGGACGCTTTCGGTCGCGAGGGGCGGTACGGGCCAGACCTCCCTACAGGCGCTCAGGAACGCCATGGGACTCGGCAACACCACCGGAGCGCTGCCAGTCGCAAACGGCGGCACGGGTGCGAACAACACGGCAAGTGCTCGGACGAACCTCGGCATCTCCAACGCCGTCACCGCCGAGGGGAACTCGGGCATCTGGCACTGGCGCAAGTACTCCAACGGCTACGCCGAGGCATGGGGCGTGACGTCGTACACCCCATCAGGAATGTCAATCGACAACTGGCGATGGCTGTCGTCTACGGGCATGAGGGAATACGCGCTGCCGTTCACCTTCAAGGCCGTCGCGAACGCGCAGGCGACGTTCAACGCCTCGTATATGTGGCCGCTGCTTAACACGAGAAACGCATCGGGCAGCGATACCAGGACGAACGCGACGAAGCTGGTCATGTGGGGCATTTCCGCCACCGCGACCACGTCGGCGTGCGAGCTGTTCTTCTACGTCTGTGGAACCTACTAGGAGGACCGATGATCTACGACGAATCAGGCAACCCCATCGAGAGCCCCGACCTGACGCTCGGCTACGTGACCGAGCGGACGGTCGTGAGGGAAGACGCCGCGCCCATCGACGACGTGACCAAGTTCGCCTGGGCAGACGACGACTACGAGACCAGGCAGGTGTACGTTCCATACACCGAAGACGAGCTTTCGCGCATGGCTGAGGCGGCCGAGCGAGCCCAGCGCGAGGAGTGGCTGGCGTCCGCGCCATCCCAGCTCGCCGACATGGACGAGCTGCTGGTGAGCCTGTACGAGTCGCAGCTGGAGACCGACGAGGCGCTCGTCGCAATCTACGAAGGGGGAATCTGATGGAGAAGCTGATAGCGAAAAGCTACGCGAGGCTCATAAAGGCGGGTAGGCGCACGCTCGAAGACGTGCCCGATGGCGTGATGGACGCGCTGCGAGAGGTCGCGCCCGAGCTGTTCGGGGACGAGTGATTGCACCGCTATGGCGATTCCGGCCCGAATGGGGCCGCGCAAATACGGAACATCCTAGAGAAGGGAAAGTCAAATGTTCGGATTCGAGTTGGACTGGCATCCGGTGGCCATCGCGTTCGCGATGATGGTGCTGGACATAATCACCGGCCTTGCCGGTGCCGCGAAGGAGGGCGATATCCAGAGCGGCAAGATGCGCGAGGGCCTGTGGCACAAGGCGGGATACTTCGGTCTCATCGCTCTGGCAGCAGCCTATGAGGTCGCGACAGCCTGGATTAACCTGGGAACAATCGCGGACGGCCTCGGCATGGTCGCGCCGGAGATACCCGCCGTGACGGCGGTGTGCGTGTTCATCGTGCTCACCGAGGTGGTGTCCATCGTCGAGAACCTGTGCGTCCTCAACCCGGACATCGCAAAGCTGCCCGTCATCAAGACGCTGGCGAAAAAGGACATGGCGGCTCCCGACGTGACCGTGGGCGTCGTGGACGAGACCATCAAGACCGGCGGGACGGACTAGGGAGGAACCATGACACTACCCCTCTACGAGCAATTCGCGCAGGTCATGGAGCACATGGTCACGCACGACGGAGACGGGGGCCACGGCTACACGTGGGACGACCGCTGGGGTGACGGCACGTACGAGACCGTCACGCTCAGCGACGGCTCGACGGTGCAGATAGCCAACGGCGACCGCGACTGTTCGAGCGGCGTCATCAGCGCGCTTCGCGCCATCGGCGTGGACACGCACGGGGCGAGCTACACCGGCGACATGAGAGACGAGCTGCTCAAGACGGGACTCTTCGAGTGGGTTCCCATGAGCGTTCCGCGATACGCGAAGCGCGGCGACATCTACCTCAACGAGGCCAAGCACACGAGCGTGTGCAAGAGCGAAGACCCCGACATGCTGATGCAGTTCTCCATCAACGAGAACGGCGGAGTCCACGGCGGGAGGAAGGGCGACCAGACCGGAAGCGAGAGCAACATCCGCCCGTTCCGTGACTACCCCTACGATGGGCGTCTGGTCTGGAAGAACCGCGACGTAATCGTACCTGGATGGCGGCTCAACTCGGTTGGCTGGTGGTGGCAGGAGGCAGACGGCACCTGGCCGCACGACGCCTGGAAGCTGGTGAACGGCGAGTGGTTCTGGTTCGATTCGCGTGGTTATGCCGTGCACGACTGCTGCATCGAGATCGGCGGCAAGTGGTACGCCTTCGACAGCCGGTGCGCCATGAAGACGAGTATTGAGGTCACCGACAGCGGCGCGCTGGTTCTGTAGGACTAAATCGTTCTAAACTGTTTCGCTAACTCATACGAATCGCCGAATCGTATGAGTTAGCCAATCACGTATAGCGCCTTATTTTTAATGAGAACTTTCGATTTTTGCGGTTTTCCGCAAAACAATGCGTCTGCCCATTACATGAGTAACAAATCGGGGGCACCTTCGGGTGCCCCCGATTTTCGTGTCTTCAGGGCACGTGAGAAGTCACGGGCTTGGCTCAAGCGCACACGAAACGCACATGCAGCAAAACAGGCCAGAGACGATAGCCTCTGACCTGCGACTTTCATGGTGGGGCATAAGGGATTCGAACCCCTGACGTACTGATTCGTAGTCAGTCCCTCTATCCAGCTGAGGTAATGCCCCGATGAAGCCTGAACATAATACCACCGCAGCCGACCATGTCAACATCCCGATGACCAGACAAAGCCCGCTGGGGCATTTTTGTCTGGTTATCCCCATTTTCATTACACTTACGGCGCTGGCTTAACGTGCTATGATTTCAAAATACGTGTGAACACAACCGGAGGTCAATCATGTGCGCAAATGGCGTGAACACCCAACAGCTCAAGGATACGGTCAACCAAATCGACGAGACGGTCGCCCTCACGAGGCGTTGGACGCATCGCATGTATCACCTTGCCTCCGATGGCCAAATGGAACGCACCGCCATGCAGCTCCAGAAAATCCAGATGGAGCTCGACAACGTGCGCGAGATGCTCACCGAGGCGCAAGACGCAATCGAGCGTGATGATGCCGACACTGGCGTGACCGTTACCGCCGTCTAGAATCTCGCATGTCAGGCGCGCAAGACACAACTCTCATCGTTCTCACGGGCGTATCCGTGGACGTGAGGGTTGCTTCCGCCCTGCAATCCGCCGCCGAGGCGCTCGGATATGCTGACGGCTGCGCCATCGTGCGGCTTTCCGATGTCGATGATCTCAGGTGCTTCGTCTTCGAGTCGGACCCCTGGACGGTCATGGCGATAGACGATGCGTCAATCAACGCCCTGCGCGAGGCCTTCGACCTCGATGCGCGGGACTTCGCCGGCGATGTCCCCGCGAGCGTCACTGGCTACAATCTTGTCGCCGTACCCGCATTTGCCGATTGCCTTGACGATATGGAGGCCAAGCGCAACGCCTGGATGCGCATGAAGGCGGCCGTCCATCCGGGCAATCCGCTCGACTAGTCTACATGCGGCGTGCATTACCCCGTGTCGTTTGTGCTATCATTCCGATTTGCGTCGAATTGGGACGGAGAGATGGCCGAGTTGGCTGAAGGCGCTCGCCTGCTAAGCGAGTATAGGGTTAGATAGCCCTATCTGGGGTTCGAATCCCCATCTCTCCGCCAGACGCTTTTTTGTCGTCCAGAAGAAAGGAACTCTGTGAAACCCCGACCTCACAGTAGTTAGCCTTTCCGGACCTCCTCTTGGCGGCCCGGTGGGGCCGTTATCTTGCCACGCATAGCTCTTTCGCGCGCGGACCGTGTCCGCTCGTTTTTTCGCGCGGCGTGAAGACAGGAACAGAGGAGATCATCTGCATGATTTACCTGCGTCAGATTCTCAAGCAGCCCGTTTTTGACAAAGAGGGCGAGCAAATCGGGACCATCAGCGACCTTGCCATCGCCACGGGCGAGGTCTTTCCGCGCGTTACCTCGCTGGCGTTCGTCGGTCCGGGCAAGACGCCGTTCATGATCTCGTGGCGCAAGTACGTCGAATCCTACGACGGCACGTGCGTGCATCTAAACGTGCCGTCATCCGACATTCGTTTTTCCTATCTGCAGCCTACCGAGGTGCTGCTCGCCCGTGACCTGCTCGACAAGCAGATCGTCGACACCCAGGGCATGAAGGTCGTGCGCGTAAACGACCTCAAGCTTTCCGATAGTCCCGCCGGACTGCGCTTGCTCGGTGCCGAGACGGGTATCCGCGGCCTGCTCTTTGGGATATCGCCACGTCTCGAGAAGGTGGTGAACGCAATCGCGACCGCGTTTGGCCATCCGCTCAAGGAGCGTCTCATCGCGTGGAACTACATGGAGCTCATCGAGCGCGACATGTCGCAGATCAAGCTGTCCGTGAGCCACAAGCGCCTGCATGACATGCATCCCGCGGATGTCGCCGACATTATCGAACAGCTTGACCCGCAGCACCGGCAGGTGGTTTTCGACAAGCTCGACGCGGGCCAGGCGGCCGACGCGGTTGCCGAGCTCGAAGACGAGTACCAGGCTGACGTCATCGAGGACATGACCACGAGTCGCGGTGCCGCCGTTCTCAACGAGATGGACCCGGATGATGCCGCCGACATCATCGGCGACCTTCCCTATGACAAGGCCGAGAAGCTCCTGCGCCTCATGGGCGTGGAGGAATCTGCTTCGGTGCGCTCGCTGCTCGGCTACAAGGAGGAGACGGCCGGAGGCATCATGACGACCGACTTCCTCACCGTCAACGATGACCTTACCGTTGCGGATGCCATCGAGGCGATTCGCCAGATGGACGAAGACCAGGAGAGCATCCACTATCTCTATCTCGTTTCCGACAATGGCGTGCTCACGGGCGTCCTTGGCCTGCGCACGCTCGTCATCGCCAAGCCCGAGACGGCGCTCGACGAGATAAGCACCAAGGAGCTCATCACGGTTCATCCCGATCTTGACCAGGAGGAATGCGCGCAGACCATTGCCAAATACGATCTGCTCGCCATTCCCGTCGTCGACGAGCAGGGCATCATCTTGGGCGTCGTGACCGTTGATGACGCCATGGATGTCATGGAGGAGGAGCACGAGGAGGACCTGCAGCAGCGCTCCATCTCGAGTCCATGGGTCATCGGCATCATCGTCGCGCTGCTCATCGTCATCGGCGTACTCATCTTCATGCTCAACAGCTAGGAACGAGTCGCATGGCGGTCGAGAAGCTGACAGAGCACGGGAGGTCGCAGCAGGGACAGGTGCCCGTGCGCAGGAGGAGTCGCGTGCTCATCGTGCTCGCCGCACTGGGCCCTGGCGTCGTGGCGGCGATGGCGGGCAATGACGCCGGTGGCATCTCCACGTATTCGACCATCGGCGCCATGTTTGGCTATGGAACCCTGTGGATCATTCCCATCATGATGGTGATGCTTGCCATCGTCCAAGAGGGCGCTTCGCGCATGGGTGCGGTTACGGGCAAGGGACTAGCGTCGCTCATCCGCGAGCAGTTCGGCGTGCGCTTGACCGCCCTTGCCATGATTGCCGTGCTCATCGAAAGCGGGGCTGCGACGCTTTCGGAGTTCGCCGGCATCGCCGCCGGCATGGAGCTCTTCGGCGTGAGCAAGTACATAGCGGTGCCCATTGCCGGCGTCGTGGTGTGGTTGCTGGTCATGGGCGGTAGCTACAAGCGTGTCGAGAAAGTGTTTCTCGCCATCAGCTGCGTGTTCGTAACGTATGTCATCGCGGCGTTCCTCGCGCAGCCCGATTGGGGCGAGGTGGGTACTTCCCTCGTGATTCCCCATTTCGAGAACAACCCCAGCTTCATCAGCCTGGTGATTGCCACGGTGGGCACGACCATAGCCCCGTGGATGATCTTCCTGACGCAGAACAACGTCGTGGACAAGGGCGTGACGCCGGACGAGCTTTCGCTCGAGCGCGTCGATGCCATTGGCGGCGCGATCGTCGCATGTGCAGTCGCGGGGTTCATCATCATCACGACGGGCACCGTCTTGTATCCGCAGGGCGTCGTCGTCGATAGCGCCGCTGCGGCCGCGGAGGCGCTGACTCCCATCGCCGGACAATACGCCACGATACTCTTCGGCGTCGGTCTCGTCGCCGCAAGCTTCCTCGCCGCGTGCGTTGTCCCGCTGGTTGCCTCGAGCGCCATTTGCGAGGCATTTGGCTGGGAGCGTGGCGTGGACCGTGGTTGGAATGACGCCCCCGCATTCCGGGGCATCTACACCGCCATGATAGTCATTGGCGTCGTGGTGACGCTCATTCCCGATGTCAGCCTCATCAGCATCATGCTCGTCGCGCAGTTCGTCAGTGGCGTGCTGTTGCCCGTCATCCTCATATTCATGGTGCGCATCCTCAGCAGCAAGCGCATCATGCGCTCGTACGCGAACAAGCGCCTGCTCACGGTGCTCGTCTGGGCGCTCATCGTGGTAGTCTTTGCCCTGACGATCGGCTGCTTTGTCATGACCGTGCTCGGGTTCTGAGGTGAGAGATGCGTTGTTGGGAAGACAGGGGATGTCACGGGGCGATGTCGAAGGGCTGCCCGCACGATGCGACTGGCATCTGTCCACGTGACTGCATCAACACGATTTGCGATTGCGATTGGTACGAGCGCGCCGATGCCATGGAGATGCTCGATGCCTATGACGTCGATTTCAGCGTGGCCCACAAGGAGACCTGCCACAACTGCCGCTTCTTCCTTGCCCGCGCCCCCAAGATCGCGTAGGGGCGAGGAGGAAAAGGGCTTGCCAATGAGACAACGTCTCTGACCAACTGTCTCATTCAGGTGTGCCAAGGGGTCTGATTCCCTGACGCATTTAGTATCCGCCGGTGGGGCGGTTGTCACTCGCGACAATCGAGTTGACGATGGCGGTGACGATCGAAATCACGATGGACGCGAGAAACGCGCTGCCAAATCCCGAAATCCAGAACCCGATGCCGAAGAGCCCGTTTGCCAGCCATGCCGCCAGGTATAGCAGTGCCGTATTGACGATCAGGTAGAAGATGCCAAGCGTGAACACGGTTATGGGCAGCGAAAGGATCTGCAGTATCGGCTTGATGGATATGTTGATGAGCGAGAGGATCAGCGCGAAGATGACGATGCCGATCCACGCGGAATCCCCGCCGATGAGCTCGATGCCGGGGACGAGCCATACCGCCGCGGCAACGGCGATTGCGGAAACCAACCAGCGAAACAGAAAGGACATGGCGAATCCTCCTATCTTGTCATGCGCACACGAGCGCGATGGCGTTCAGGTTCATCTCGTGGAAGCGGGGATGCACGCGGCCGCGCACGGCATTCTCGAGCTCCTCGCGTGTGATTCCGAGCGTCCCGCTGTCAACGGCAGCGGCGAGCAGCGCGATGTTGAGCACCTTGGGCGAACCGACCTGTTCGCAGATTGACGCGCCGTCGACCTCGACGAGCCGGATATCTGGCAACGAACGTAGGTACGAAAGAGCCTCGGCCCCGTCATAGTCGATGTTCTGCAGGGCCGCGACGGGCGGCTGCACTGCTTGCGTGTTTACTATGACGGTTCCCCCGGGTGCGAGGTAGTCTATGCATCGTACCGCCTCGCCGGGTTCGAAGGCGATGATGCAGTCGGCGCATCCCAGAGGAACGAGGGGGGATTGCGGGTGCCCTCCGCGCACGTGGCTTGCCACGGACCCACCGCGTTGCGCCATGCCGATGGTCTCGGCCGTCTTCACGTGCTCGTCGCGGGCAAGCAGAACTTGCGCGATGAGGCGCGAGGCGAGCACGTTGCCCTGCCCGCCGACACCGCAGATGACGCAATTGAGGCCGGAGTCGCTACGCATCGGCGCCTCCTTCCCGCAGCGCGTCTGTGGGGCAGATCTTGCAGCAGAGCTCGCAGCCATAGCACAGCGAGCTGTCCACGGCCACGTGGCCGTCCTCGATGACGAGAGCGGGGCATCCGAGCTGCTTGATGCAGACGCGGCAGTCGATGCAGCTACCGAGGTCGATTTCGACGGCCGGATGTGCCGGAGGTTCGAGATATATGCAGGGCGATTTGAAGATGATGGCGCGTACGCCCGTTTTCTCGATGGCATCACGTACCGTCTGCACGGCGGTCTCGAAGTCGAGCGGGTCGACCGTCTCGTAGCTGACGCCAAGCGCCTCGAGGATACGCGGGATGCTGAGCGGGACCCCATCGGCGCCCATCATGGTGCGGCCGGTGCCCGGATGTGGCTGTTGTCCCGTCATGGCCGTCGTCGAGTTGTCGAGGATGCAGACGATCATGTCATGTTGGTTGTAGACGGCATTGACGACGCCGGTGATCCCGCTTGCGAAGAAGGTCGAGTCGCCCACGAAGCCAAAGGCGAGCGTGTCCGGCTCGACGGCGTGGATGCCCTGCGCGACGGTGATGCCGCCGCCCATGCACAGGCACGTGTCGACCATGTCGAGCGGCGCGGCGTTTCCGAGCGTGTAGCAACCGATGTCGCCGCAGAAGACGGCCTTGCGCTTGCCCACGGCGCGCTTGACGGCGTAGAAGCTCGCGCGATGGGGGCAGCCCGCACACAGCACCGGTGGGCGCGGCGGCAGCTCGGGTTTGGGGATGGCCTCTCCGTCATGTGTCAGGGGGTCAGACCCCTTGGCATATTGGCGTGTGTCGAGGGGACTGACCCCCTGACACATAGCCCCCGTTGTCTCATCTCCGTCGACAAACTCCGTAAGCGCGTCGCAAATGGCCTCGACGCTTTGCTCGCCTGCGTACCCGAAGTAGCCGTCGAGCTTGCCGTGAATGGTGCTAGGTAGAAACTCGTATCCGCAGAGGAAGTCGAGTTCGCGCTCGATGACGGGGTCGAGCTCCTCGACGCAGAGCACCTCGTCGACCGCCTCGAGAAACTCGGTCGCGAGCTTGGCGGGGAAGGGATAGGGGGTGCCGATCTTGAGCACGGGCAGCTCCAGGTCGAGTATCTCGAGCGCTTCCATGACGTAGTGATAGGAAATGCCGCCACAGGCGATGCCAGAGGCGAAACGCTGCTCACCGCGGTCCTCGAACGCGCGCATGGCCTCGGCGTGCGACAACCCGCCGATCTCTATGCGATTGGGGCGATAGCCGGAGGAAAGCTCGTCGGCAATGGCCGCGGCGCGTTTCTCGACCTTGCCGTGGTTCAGGAAGCTCGTGCGTGGGAAGACGACCCAGCGTCGCGTGTCCTTGGCGAAGCCGCCGGGCACATGGCGCCCCCAGCTTGCGTCATCGTCGTCAAGCGTCGGGTTTTCAAAGTCTGCCCCGCAGTCGGCGACACCGCCGCGCGTCTTGACCGTTCCGCAGGCGTGGCTCACGCGCGTGGTGGGTCGCACGATGACGGGCGTGTGGTGCCTCTCGGAGAGTTCGAAGGCGTCCTGGATCATGCCGTATGCCTCGCCGGGGCTTGCCGGGTCGAAGATGGGGACTTTGGCGAACTGCGCGAAGTTACGCGTATCCTGCTCGGTTTGACTCGAGATGGGGCCGGGATCGTCAGCGACGACGATGACGAGCCCGCCTTCCACGCCGATGTACGAGAGCGTCATGAGCGGATCGCTCGCGACATTGAGGCCAACTTGCTTCATGGTGACGAGAGCGCGGGCGCCGGCGTATGCCGCGCCGGCAGCAGCCTCAAGGGCCGCTTTCTCGTTGGTGGACCATTCGATGTGGATGGAGCCGTCGTTGTGCTTGGCGACCGTCTCGAGGACCTCGGTCGAGGGAGTGCCGGGATAGCCGCTCACGAAGTTGACGCCCGCATGGATGGCGCCGAGCCCCAACGCCTCGTTGCCCATGAGCAGTTTGACTGGCATGTCCGTCCCCTCGTCTTTGTCCGGTGCAAAGCGTCCGTCTCGGTGCTTGCGCGTGGAGTCGTGCGCTTGGCGTGGTGCGATACATGGTACCATCTATCGCACGTTCACCCTACCTTGGAGTCTTGCATGGAAATCCGCTATATCGACACGCGTGGCAACACGCACGATCCCCTGACCTTCAGCGAGGCCCTTCTCAAGGGCATGGCGTCCGGTGGTGGCCTGTTCGTTCCCGAGCAGCTGCCCTCGATGACGCTCGACGAGATCGTGGCGCTTGCCAAGATGCCCTATGCCGAGCGCGCGGCCTTCGTGTACAAGCGCTTTGGCGTCGACTTCGATGACGAGCAGGTCGACGAGCTCATGCGGCGCTCGTATAACGAGAACTTCGACACGCCCGATGTCTGTCCGGTTGTCGAGGTCGCCGATGGCATGTACGTGCTCGAGTTGTGGCACGGGCCCACGTGCGCATTCAAGGACATGGCACTGCAATGTCTGCCGGTTTTCTTCTCGGCATGCGTGGACAAGCAGCGCGCCGCCGGTGCAGCGGATAACGACTACCTTATCGCTGTGGCTACGAGCGGAGATACCGGCAAGGCTGCCCTGCAGGGGTTTGCCGATCGCGAGCATATCTCCATCGTCGTCTTCTATCCGGACGGCGGCGTGAGCGATATCCAGTTCAAGCAGATGGCGACGCAGGAAGGCGACAATGTCTGCGTTTACGGCGTGCGCGGCAATTTCGACGATTGCCAGACGAGCGTCAAGCGCATGTTCGATGACGCAGCCTTCAACGACCATCTGCTTGCCGACGAGAACATCGCGCTCTCCTCGGCGAACTCGATCAACTGGGGCAGGTTGCTGCCGCAGGTCGTGTACTATATCAGCGCGTATGCGGTCATGGTCGAAAATGGCGCCGTGAAGGCAGGTGACCCCATTGACGTGACCGTTCCCACCGGAAACTTCGGCAACATCCTCGCGTGCTGGTACGCCAAGCAGATTGGCGTACCCATCGATCGCATCGTCTGCGCGAGTAACACCAACCGCGTGCTCACCGACTTCATCGAGACGGGCGTCTATGACATCAGCGATCGGCCCTTCGTGCTCACGCCCTCTCCCTCGATGGACATTCTCGTCTCGAGCAATCTCGAGCGCCAGCTCTTCGAGCTCACGGGACGCGATGCCGCGAGCATCCAGACGTGGATGGACGATCTGCGTGAAAAGCGCCGCTTCGAACTTGACGAAGCGACGTTCGCGGCACTCAGGGATAACTACCATGCCGGATCGATTGACAGTGCCGCTTGCCTCGGAACCATCCATGACGTGTTCGAAGAGCACGATTATCTGCTCGATCCGCATACGGCTGTCGCATGGAAGGTTGCCGAGGAGCAGAAGGGCGGCAACCCCATGCTCGTTGCTTCGACGGCTAACTGGGCCAAGTTCGGCAGCAACGTGTATCGCGGCCTTACGGGCATTGCGCCGGATGAGCCGCTACCCACCGATGTCGCCGGGCTTACCGACGTGCAGCTCAATCGCAAGGTCTACGAGATGACGCGCGTTTGTCCCGTCCCGCCGCAACTCGACGAGCTTGACGAGAAGCCCATTCGCTTCACGACGGTGATTGACGGCGATGTGGAGGCAATCGAGAAGGCGGTTACCGACTTCATAGGATAAACACGAGCCGAAAACGCTATGACCGTTCGCCACCGCAAATAGCCTTTGCTCAGCTTAATCTTGATATCCGATAAAAATCTTGTTATCCCTTAGATAGCGTTAAAGGTGTTTATCGGGCAACTCATTAGTACGAATCTACAGGACAATTTACCGAGAGGATTCATCATGGCCGATAAGAAAAATCTGCACGCGCAAGTCAAGCTCATGGTCAGTGCCACCGAAGACCGCAAGGGTCCCACTTTCGGAAAGGGCGCGGCAACCCTGCTTCACGGAATCGAGGAAAACGGTTCGCTGAATAAGACGGCCAAGAATCTCCACATGGCGTACAGCAAGGCGTGGAGCATGATCAAGAAGGTCGAAGAAGGTCTTGGCTTCCAACTTATCGAGCGCTACGGTGCCCGTGGCTCCAAGCTTACCGAGGATGGCGAGGAATTCCTCAAACTTTATGACATCTACGACAAGAAGGTCGAGGCGTACGCCGACAAGGTCTTCCGCGAGACCTTCAAGGATTTCTAGAACGAGAAATTTGCCCGGAGCAAAACTCTCGTTTCCATGCACATGATGAGGAAAGCCGCCCGATGGGGCGGCTTTCCTTGTTTGGGAATCGATGCAGGCGGATTCGAGTGAGGCGAGCGCGCCTGTGTCACGCAAGTCACGAGCCCGAGTTACTCGCGCTTAATGGTCTCGACATCGACGTCGATTTCGCCCCTGTCCTTTGCGACGTACACGAATCCGACCTCGCCATCTACGGGCAGCTCGTTGTAGGCGACCATTTCGGCGATCTCGGCCGGCGTGGCGCTCTTGGGCTCGGTCTCGAGCAGATACGCGGTATCGGCACGGCGCGACATGGCCTTCGAGAAGTCCTTGGTCCCGACGAAGACCTCTTGCTTGTACGGATTGACCTTGAGCTTCTTGGCACGGTAGATGATGTAGCCGAGAGCCAGGATGTTTGCCACCAGGGCGATGACCGAGACGACCGTGTTCACAGCCGGGTTATTGACCGACTGCACGGCGAAGACGGAGTCGTTGACGAACATGGGGACCATCTGGCAGAACATGCACCACATCGAGAGCGTGAACGCGCGGTTCTGGATCCAACCGCCCTTGTTCCAGAGCAAGCCGGCGATCGTCGGGGCGAGCAGCAAGGCGATGCCGCAGTACCAGGAGTGGGTGGGTAGGCAGTTGTAGGTGTAGCAGAAGTTCCACAGGTCGTAGGCGATGATGAACACCCACGTCATGTCGGGCCACAGCATGTCCTGGCGCTTCTTGGAG
>OGPU01002131.1_pt1 | contig 14795 bp, 8 predicted proteins | sample 1552991 | NCBI WGS metagenome assembly OGPU01 (sample SAMEA2580296, study PRJEB22360) | human gut metagenome | biome: human gut; feature: human-associated habitat; material: faeces | place: Denmark | collected 2008/2010 | reverse complement strand
GCGGTCCTCGGCACGCTCGATCGACTCGAACGAGGTGCCCAGAATCTCGACCTGGCACTCCTGGAGAATCCCCTTCTTGGCCAGCTGCACGGCGAGGTTCAGGCCCGTCTGTCCGCCCAGTCCCGGAACGATGGCGTCGGGGCGCTCGTAGCGGATGATCTTGGCGACGTACTCCAGCGTCAGGGGCTCCATGTAGACCTTGTCGGCGATATGCGTATCGGTCATGATCGTGGCGGGGTTCGAGGTGACGAGGATCACCTCGTATCCCTCCTCTTTGAGCGCCAGACACGCCTGCGTGCCCGCGTAGTCGAACTCTGCGGCCTGTCCGATGACGATCGGACCCGACCCGATGACCATTACCTTCTTGATATCCTTTCTCTTAGGCATTTTTGTGATCCTCCATTATTTTAGTGAACTTCTTGAACAAATAGGCGCTGTCCTGCGGACCCGAAGCGCTCTCGGGGTGGTACTGCATCGAGAAGACCCGGTCGGCGACGCACTCCACGCCCTCGGCCGTGCCGTCGAGCAGATTGACGTGCGTCAGCGTAAGCCCCGTGCCCTCCAGCGAATCGATATCCACGGCATAGCTGTGGTTCTGGCTCGTGATTTCGAGCTTGCCCGTCAGGAGGTTTTTCACCGGATGGTTGGCGCCGCGGTGGCCGAACTTCATCTTGAAGGTCTTGGCGCCGTAGGCCAGCGAAATCAACTGATGTCCCATGCAGATACCGAAGATCGGCAGCTTGCCCCGGAGCTGTTTCACCAGCTCGATCACCGGAGCCACGTCCTCCGGGTTGCCGGGGCCGTTCGACAGCACGAGGCCGTCGGGATGGAAGGCCATGATCTCCTCCACGGTGGAGTTGTAGGGCATGACCGTCACGTTGCAGCCCACGCGGTTCAGCAGACGGATGATATTGTACTTGATGCCGCAGTCAACGGCCACAACGCGGTGCTTTGGATTTGCACAGGCGGATATCCACGGGGATTTCGTACTCACCACGGAAACCTGATTGGTGGGCAGAGCGGTGGAGCGCATTTTCGCAAGGCAGGCGATGCTGGGGGTCTGCGCGTCCACGATCAGCGCCTTGCAAGTGCCCTCATCCCGGATGTGGCGGGCAAGGCGGCGGGTGTCCACCCCGGCAATGCCCACAATGTCATATTGGATCATCACGTCTTCCAGTGTCCGCGCGGCGCGGAAATTGGAAGGCTCGCTGTTGAATTCCCGGACGACCAGACCGCTGATGGTGGGTATGTCCGTCTCGTAGTCTTCATTGCACATGCCGTAATTGCCGATCAGGGGGTAGGTCATGACCACGGCCTGCGCGGTGTAGGAAGGGTCCGAGAGAATTTCCTGATAGCCCACCATGGAGGTGTTGAACACCAGCTCCACCAGCGCGTCCCGTTTGGCGCCGAAGCTGTAGCCGTAAAACTCGGTGCCGTCCTCCAGAATGATTTTTCTGTCAAAAATCCGATTCATGGCTTTTCACCGGCCTTTCTCTGGGAAAGCTTCTGCTCAAACTGGTCTTTCCGGGTGTCCTCGGGAATCGATGTGGGATAGTCGCCGTCAAAGCAGGCGCTGCAATATTCTTCGCTGCCGCACAGGTCACGCAGATTTCCCAGGGGCAGATAGCCCAGACTGTCCACACCGATGATCTCCGCGATTTCCTCCACGGTATGGTGACAGGCGATCAGGTGCTCCCGGGAGTCGATGTCCGTGCCATAGTAGCAGGGGTGCAGGAACGGCGGCGCGGAGATGCGCATGTGAATTTCCTTCGCCCCCGCGTCCCGCAGAAGCTGCACAATGCGCCCGGAGGTCGTGCCGCGGACGATGGAATCGTCCACCATCACCACCCGCTTGCCCCGGACTTCGCTTTCCACGGGGCTGAGCTTGATCTTGACCTGATCTACCCGGTGATCCTGCCCGGGGGCGATGAAGGTCCTGCCGATATATTTGTTTTTGATCAGGCCGATGCCGTAGGGAATCCCCGATTCCCGGGCATAGCCCATGGCGGCGTCCAGACCGGAATCCGGCACGCCGATGACAATGTCCGCGTCCACCGGATGGGTCTTCGCGAGGATCTCCCCTGCCCTGACCCGGGCATCATGAACGCTGACACCGTCGATGACGGAATCCGGCCGGGCAAAGTAGATGTATTCAAAAATGCACATCTTTTTGGGCGCGGTGCCGCAGTGGCTGGTGTCGGAGTGGATGCCGTCGCAGTCAAAGGTCAGGATTTCTCCCGGCAGAATGTCCCGCTGGAATTCCGCGCCGACAGCGTGAAGGGCGCAGCTCTCCGATGCGACGATATACGTCCCGTCCTTCATTTTTCCATAGCACAGCGGGCGGAATCCGTGGGGGTCGCGCACCGCAATGAGCTTGGTAGAGGACATCATGACCAGAGAAAAAGCGCCCTCCAGCCTGTCCACCGCGCGGCTGACCGCCGCCTGAATGGAGGGAGCGGTGATCCGCTCCCGTGTGATCACATAGGCGATGGTCTCCGTGTCGGAGGTAGTATGGAAAATGGCGCCGGAAAGCTCCAGCTCCCGGCGGAGCTGAAGCGCGTTGCTCAAATTGCCGTTATGGGCAAGCGCCAGCTTGCCTTTTAAATGATTGACCTGAATAGGCTGGCAGTTTGCCAGATTGGAGCCGCCGGTGGTGCCGTAGCGGGCGTGGGCAACCGCCATTTTCCCCGTGGGGAACTGCTTCATGACGCTGCCCGTGAACACCTCACTGACCAGCCCCAGACCCTTGTGGCCGTCAAAAACACCGTCATCATTGACGACAATGCCGCAGCCCTCCTGCCCACGGTGCTGTAAGGAGTACAGCCCGTAGTAGGCAAGGCTCGCTACATCCTCCTGATGCTGGCTGTAAACGCCGAACACGCCGCATTCTTCGTGGATACTCATGGTTATTCCCCCAGGCTGGCCTTGACAAAGCCCAGGAACAGCGGATGGGGCTTGTTGGGACGGCTCTTGAATTCCGGATGGTACTGCACGCCCACATGGAAGGGACGGTCGGTCAGCTCCACGGTTTCCACCAGACGACCGTCCGGGGAGGTGCCGCTTAAGGTAAGTCCGGCATTTTGCAGGACGTCCCGGAAATCGTTGTTGAATTCGTAGCGGTGGCGGTGACGCTCGTGGATAAGACCCGCGCCGTAGCACCGCGCCATGGTGGTATCCGGGGTGATGACGCAGGGGTAAGCGCCAAGGCGCAGCGTGCCGCCCTTGTCCACCTCGTCGCTCTGTCCGGGCATGAAGTCGATGACCTTATGCTCGCTCACCGGGTCAAATTCGCCGGAATTGGCGTCCGCCAGACCGGCAACATTCCGGGCGTACTCAATGACGGCGATCTGCATACCAAGGCAGATGCCGAAATAAGGCACCTTCTTTTCCCGGGCGTACTTCGCCGCAAGAATCATGCCCTCAATGCCCCGGCCGCCGAAGCCGCCGGGAACGATGATGCCGTCCAGATGGAACAGCTTCTCATTGACGGTTTCCTCCGTCAGCGTCTCCGAATCGATCCACTGGATGTCCACCACGGCGTCCAGCGCGTAGCCCGCATGGCGCAGAGCTTCCGCCACGGAGAGATAGGCGTCGTGAAGCTGGACGTACTTGCCCACGAGGCCGATGGTGACGTGCTTGCTGCTGTTTCTGATTTTCTCCACCATCTGAATCCATTCCGTCAGCTCAGGCTTGGGGGTCTCCAGGCCCAGCTCCCGGCAGACAATGCCGGACAGATTGGACTTTTCCAGCATCAGCGGGGCTTCGTACAGCACGGGCAGGGTGATATTCTCAATGACGCAGTCCGGCTTGACGTTGCAGAACATACTGATCTTCTGGAAAATGGAGGATTCCAGCGGCTCATCGCAGCGCAGAACGATGATATCCGGCTTGACGCCCATGCCCTGCAATTCCTTGACAGAGTGCTGGGTGGGCTTGGACTTATGCTCGTCGGAGCCACGGAGGAACGGCACCAGCGTCACGTGGATGAACAGGCTGTTCTCCTTCCCTACCTCCAGCGCGATCTGGCGCACCGCCTCCAGGAAGGGCTGGGACTCGATATCGCCGATGGTGCCGCCGATTTCGGTGATGACCACATCCGCGTCGGTCTTCCGGCCGACGCTGTAGACGAACTCTTTGATCTCGTTTGTCACGTGGGGAATGACCTGAACCGTAGAACCCAGATACTCGCCCCGGCGTTCCTTGTTCAGCACGTTCCAGTACACCTTTCCGGTGGTCAGGTTGGAGAACTTGTTCAGGTCTTCGTCGATGAAGCGCTCGTAGTGACCCAAGTCCAGATCGGTCTCCGCGCCGTCCTCGGTGACGTAGACCTCGCCGTGCTGGTAGGGGCTCATGGTACCGGGGTCAACGTTGATGTAGGGGTCCAGCTTCTGGGCGGCGACCTTCAGTCCCCGCGCCTTGAGAAGACGGCCAAGAGACGCCGCGGTGATGCCCTTGCCCAGACCGGAAACCACGCCGCCGGTCACAAAGATGTATTTCGTCATTGGTGATCTCTCCTTTACTCTACTGTAACGGATTTTGCCAGATTTTTCGGTTTGTCGATATCACAGCCGTTTTCCTTGGCCACGTAATAGGCCAGCAGCTGTAACGGGACGATTTCGGCCACCGCGCACAGCAGCGGGTCGATTTTCGGCACAAAGATCATGTCGTCGGCCAGAGAAACGATTCTCCCGTTCCCCTTGAAGGCCACCGCGAGCACCTCCGCGCCCCGCGCCTTGACCTCCACGATGTTGCTCATGGTCTTCTCCATGACCGCGTCGTTGCAGCACAGGGCGATCACCGGCTGCCCCTCGTAAATCAGGGCGATGGTGCCGTGTTTCAACTCGCCTGCCGCGTAGGATTCCGCGTGGATGTAGGAGATCTCCTTCATCTTCAACGCCCCTTCCAGAGCGACGGCGTAGTCGGTGTTTCTTCCGATGAAGAACATGGAGGGGCTGCCGTGGTATTTCTTTGCCAGAGCAGGAATGGCAGGGTTCATGTCCAGCGCCGTCTGCATCTGCTTGGGCAGGGAGCGCAGCGCCGTGAGCAGCCGCTTGTACTCCTTCCACTCGACAGTCCCCAGAGATTTGGCCGCGTACAGGGCAAACAGATACAGCACCGTCAGCTGGGTGGTGTAGCCCTTGGTGGTGGCCACGGCAATCTCCGGGCCTGCCCATGTGTACAGGGTGTAGTCGGCGATTTTCGCAATGGTACTGCCAACCACGTTCACGATGGCAAGCGCCTTCGCACCCCGGCGCTGGCATTCCTTCATGGCGGCAATGGTATCCGCCGTCTCGCCGGACTGGGACAGGACGATGAGCAGCGTATGCCCGTCAATCAGGGGGTCTGCATAGCGAAGCTCACTTGCCAGCTCCGTAGTCACGGGGATACGGCACAGCTTCTCGATGGTATATTTCCCCGCGCACCCGGCATAATAGGCCGAGCCGCAGGCCGTAATGACGATTTTATGGATTTGGGAAAGATCGATGTTCAGGTCGTCCAGAACGATCTCCCCATTCCGGATTCTGGGGGTGATGGTCGCTTCCACCGCCCGGGGCTGCTCCATGATCTCCTTGAGCATGAAGTGCTCGTAGCCGCCCTTTTCCGCCGCCTGGATGTCCCATGTGATGCGGCTGGCCTTCTTGGTGATGGGGTGGCCTGAGCAATCGTAGACCTGAATGGAGTCGGGCGTCAGCTCCGCAAGCTCGCCGTCCTCCAGATAGATGACGTTCCGGGTGTGCGCCACCAGCGCGGTGACGTCGGAGGCAAAGAAATTCTCTCCGATGCCCACGCCGAGAATCAAAGGGCTTGCCTCCCGGACGGCGAGAACCGTATCCGGCGCGTCCGTGCAGACAATTCCCAGAGCGTAGGAGCCAACCAGCCGGGAAGAAGCTTTCATGACGGCTTTCCGGAAATCGCCGGCGTAGTACATTTCAATCAGATGGACGATGACCTCGGTGTCCGTCTCGCTCTCGAAACGATAGCCCTTCCGGAGCAGTTCTTCCCGAAGCTCCATGTAGTTTTCGATAATGCCGTTGTGAACGACGGCGAATTTTCCGTCATTGCTGGCATGGGGATGGGCGTTTATGTCGTTGGGCGCGCCGTGAGTCGCCCAGCGGGTGTGGCCGATCCCGGTGGTACCGGGAACCAGCCGCCCGTCTTCCGTCTTTTCCCGGAGGTTCTGAATGCGTCCCGTGACCTTGCTGATGGCAATTCGGTTCCCCTGCACCACCGCAATTCCGGCGGAATCATAGCCCCGGTATTCCAGCTTTGAAAGCCCGTCCAGCAACACCGGCGCGGCGTTCTGCGTGCCTGTAAATCCTACGATTCCACACATAAGAAACCTCCTTTGTCTGTGCCGTTACAGCTTAGCCCAATACGTACTCAGAAATCATGCGGCCGATTTTCCCGATATCCACGCCGCCCTTAAACTCAAACTTTGCGGTAAAGGTATTGGAGAACATGATGAACAGCTCGGAATCCGGAATCAGCTCCCCAAAGCCGGGGGTCTGGATGGAAAAATACTGAATTTTGGAATAGGGCATGGTGCTGAAGGATTTTCGCTTGCCGGTAATTCCCTGCACGTCCACCGCAATGATGCGCTTGTTTGTGAAAAGCAGCTGGTCGCGGACGGTCTGAAATGCCATGACCACTTCCTCGCCGCCGATGAGAAGGCCGTTTACCTCGCCTTTAACGGCATCGACACGGATGGGTTTTAAGTTCCATACGGAATCCTGATTGAAATTAACTGCCATAGTCGTTTTCTCCTTCCTGAATTTGGGGAGGAGTTACTCCCATTCTACCGTCGCCGGGGGCTTGCTTGTGATGTCGTAGACAATGCGATTGATGTGGGGAACCTCGTTGACGATCCGCACGGAAGCGCGATCCAGCACCTCGTAGGGAATCCGCGTCCACTCTGCCGTCATGAAGTCGTTGGTCGTGACGCTGCGAAGGGCAAGAACATTTTCGTAGGTGCGGCCGTCGCCCATGACACCGACGCTTCTGGCATTGGTAAGGACTGCGAAATACTGGCTGCAAATGTCCCCAAGGTCGGCCTTGGCGATCTCCTCCCGGAAGATGAAGTCCGCCTCCCGGAGAATGTCCAGCTTTTCTTTCGTCACGTCGCCCAAAATCCGGATGGCAAGACCGGGGCCCGGGAAGGGCTGACGGTGGACAAGGTAATCGGGAAGCCCCAATTCCTTGCCCAGCAGCCGAATTTCGTCCTTGAAAAGATGATCCAGCGGCTCCAGAACGGCCTTGAACTGCGCAATGACCTCTCTGGGCAGGAGCTTGTTGTGGTGGCTCTTGATGACGTCGGCATCCCCCGCGCCGGACTCGATGACGTCGGGATAGATGGTGCCCTGAGCGAAAAAGTCCTCTTTGGTGATGCCGAATTTCACGGCTTCATCCAGAAATACATATCCGAACTCCGCGCCAATGATCTGGCGCTTGCGCTGGGGGTCTTCCACGCCCTTGAGCTTGTCCAGGAAGCGCTTCTCCGCGTCCACCCGGACAAAGTGGATGTTCCACTTGGCAAAGGCGGCTTCTACCTCGTCGCCCTCATTTTTGCGCATACAGCCGTGATCGACAAAGACGGCGGTCAGACGATCCCCTACCGCTTCGGCCAGCAGCGCCGCCAGAACGGAGGAATCCACGCCGCCGGACAGTGCCAGCAGGACACGACCCTTGGGGCCGATGGTGTCCCGGAGCTGTGCCACGGTATTTTTGCAGAAATCCCCCATCGTCCAAGTGCCCTTGGCACCGCAGACCTCATAGAGGAAATTGCGCAGCATCAGGGAACCGAACTGGGTGTGATTCACCTCCGGGTGGAACTGAACGCCGTAGAAGCCCCGGCTCTCATCGGCAATGGCGGCATTGGGGCAGGCGTCGGTGTGGGCGACCAACGCAAAGCCTTCCGGCACCTTTGCCATGTAGTCGCCGTGGCTCATCCACGAAATGGCCTGCTCCGGGATGCCCTTGAACAGCTTGCAGCCGGTATCGTAATAGGTGACGGTCTTGCCGTACTCCCGGGCGGTATCCTCCTGCGCGGCCGTGACCTGACCGCCCAGCGTATGCGCCATCAGCTGGCAGCCGTAGCAAATACCGAGGATGGGAACCCCCAGCCGGAACACTTCCGGGTCAACGTGGGGAGATTCCTCCAGATACACGCTGTTGGGGCCGCCGGTGAAAATGATGCCCATGGGCGCAAAGGCGCGGATCTCGTCCAGGGTCGTGGTGTAGGGCTTGATCTCGCAGTAGACGTTCTGTTCCCGCACCCGCCGGGCAATCAGCTGATTGTACTGTCCGCCAAAGTCCAGAATCAGGATTTTTTCTTGCATACAGTGCTCTCTCCTTCCCTGCCGCGACGCCGGTTAAATATTGATCTCCGCCTGTTCGCGGTCAATACCGGCGATCAGAGGGGCTACCTTTTTCACATAGCTTTCCACTTGCTCCGCGCACCGGCCGGTGTACAGCATGGGGTCGAGAACGGCTTCCATCTCCTGCTTCGTCATGCCGAATTCCGGATGGTCGGCCAGATCGGCCAGAAGATCCCAGCGTTCGCCGTTTTTCATCTTGGCCGTGGCGTCCATGGAGCAGGTGCGGATGATCTCATGCAGCTGCTGACGGTCGCCGCCGTTCTTGACGCCCTCCATCATCAGATTTTCCGTGGCAATGAAGGGCAGATATTCCCGCACGGTCTTCTCCACGATTTTTTCGTTCACATGCAGACCGTCGGTGACGTTCTGTGCCAGCCTGAGAATGGCGTCGGCGCAGAGGAAGCCCTCCGGCATGGAGATACGCCGGTTAGCGGAATCGTCCAGCGTGCGTTCCAGCCACTGGGTGGAAGCGGTCATGGGAGCGTTCAGCGCGTCCGCCATCAGGTAGCGGGACAGAGAGCAGATGCGCTCGGAGCGCATGGGGTTGCGCTTGTAGGCCATGGCGGAGGAACCGATCTGGTTCTTTTCAAAGGGCTCTTCCACCTGACGGTCGTGCTGCAAAAGCCGAATGTCGTTTGCCATGCGGTAGCAGCTCTGGGCGATGGAAGAAAGGCAGTTCAGGATGCGGCTGTCCAGCTTCCGAGGATAGGTCTGGCCGCAGACATCGAAGCACTGACTAAAGCCAAAGTCGGCGCTGATGCAGCGGTTCATCTCGTCAATTTTTGCCGTATCCCCGTCAAACAGCTCCAGGAAGCTGGCTTCCGTGCCGGTGGTTCCCCGGCAGCCCAGAAATTTCATGGTTTCCACGACAAAATCCAGCTCGACCAGATCGCTGACCAGATCCTGCATCCACAGCGTCGCCCGCTTGCCAACTGTGACCAGCTGGGCAGGCTGATAATGGGTATAGCCCAGCGTGGGCGTGGCCTTGTACGTTTCCGCGAAACGGGAAAGGTTGGCGATGACCTTCAGCAGCTCTCCCCGGAGGTATTTCAGGCCGTCCCGGTAGAGAACGATGTCGGCGTTATCGGTGATATAGCAGCTGGTGGCGCCCAGATGGATGATACCGGCGGCGGAGGGCGCGGCCTTGCCGTAGGTATACACGTGAGCCATCACGTCGTGGCGGACTTCCTTTTCCCGTGCCGCGGCACAGGCAAAGTCGATGTCCGTGATGTGGGCTTCCAGCTCCTCGATCTGTTTCTCGGTGATAGGCAGCCCCAGAGAATGCTCGGCCTTGGCAAGAGAAATCCAGAGCTTCCGCCAGGTCTCAATCCGCTTCTGCTGGGAAAACAGGTGCAGCATATAGTCGGAGGCATACCGGGAGCTTAAGGGGGATTCGTATTGATCCGTCATAGTCTGCCCCCCTGCTCAGCGAATGATGATGCTGTCCCGCTCCGGGCCTACGGAAACGTAGCCGATGCGGCAGCCGATCTTTTCTTCCACGTACTGCACGTAGTTCCGCGCCGCTTCCGGGAGATCTTCCCACTTGCGCACGCCGGAAATGTCGCACTTCCAGCCCTCCATGTATTCCATCACGGGCTTGGCGCTGCTTTGCAGCGTGGGGAACGGGAATTCGTCGATCACTTCCCCGTTCAGCTCGTAGTGGGCGCAGACGGGGATTTTGTCCAGATAGCTCAGCACGTCCAGCTTGGTCAGGGCGATGTTGGTCGCGGCCTGCACCTGAACGCCGTAGCGGGTGGCAACAAGGTCGATGGGGCCGACCCGGCGGGGACGGCCGGTCTTCGCGCCGTACTCGAAGCCCGCCTTCCGGAGGGCGTCCGCTTCGGCACCGAACATTTCGCAGACGAAGGGGCCTTCGCCCACGCAGGTGGAGTAGGCTTTCACAACGCCGATGACCTCGTCGATCTTGGCGGTGGGCAGACCGGAACCCACAGGAGCGTAGGCGGCAATGGCATTGGAAGAGGTGGTGTAGGGGTAGATGCCGTAGTCCAGATCCCGCAGCGCACCCAGCTGGGCTTCAAACAGGATCTTCTTCCCTTCTGCCTGTGCCTTGCGCAGATATACGCCGGTGTCGCAGATGAAGGGCTTGATCTTCTCGCAGTAATTGTCCATCCACGCTTTCAGCTCGTCCATGGTGACAGGCTCAGCGCCGTAAACGCCGGTAAGCGTCAGATTCTTCCACTCCAGCAAATCCTGCAAATGCTCATAAAGATGCTCGGAATGCAGGAGTTCTCCCGCCATAATGGTCTTTTTCTGGTATTTATCGGAGTAAAAAGGCGCAATGCCCTGCTTGGTGGAGCCGTACTTTTTATCCTTCAGCCGGGCTTCCTCCAGACCGTCCTGAAGACGGTGCCAGGGCAGCAGCAGAGACGCCCGGTCGCTGATTTTCAGATTGTCCGGGGTGATGGGCACGCCCTTCCCGGTGACATCCTGCATTTCCTTCCACAGGTTTTCCGGGTCAACGGCGACGCCGTTCCCGAGGATATTCACGACACCCTCCCGGAAAATGCCGGAGGGCAGCAGGTGCAGGGCAAATTTGCCGTGCTCATTGATAACGGTATGGCCGGCATTGCCGCCGCCCTGATAGCGGATAACGATGTCATAGTTTTCGGTCAGCAGATCGACCATGCGTCCCTTGCCCTCGTCACCCCAGTTGATGCCGACGATTACAGTATTAGCCATTTGGATTTCCTCCGATTCTAAAGTTGTAAGGATCGATGACAGCACGTTTACAGGGCGGAGGAATCCCTCCGTCCTGTAAAACTGCACTTATTTCAGATGTTCTTCCAGACGCTTCATGATCTCGGCGTAGGCTTCTTCCACGCCGCCCATGTCGCGGCGGAAACGATCCTTGTCCAGCTTCTCGTGGGTCTTGCTGTCCCACAGGCGGCTGGTGTCGGGGCTGATCTCGTCAGCCAGAACAATGGTGCCGTCGGACAGGCGGCCGAATTCCAGCTTAAAATCCACCAGAGTCACGCCGCAGGTCAGCCAGAAGGCTTTCAGCGCGTCGTTGATCCGGAAGGAGTAGTCTTCAATGGTCTTGATCTCTTCGGGAGTCGCCAGCTTCAGAGCCAGGGCGTGATAGGTGTTGAGCAGCGGGTCGCCCAGCTCGTCGTTTTTATAGGAGAATTCAATGGTGGGCTGCTCGAACACAACGCCTTCCTCCACGCCGTAGTGCTTGGAGAAGGAACCGGCAGCGATGTTGCGGACGATGACTTCCAGCGGAACGATGGAGACCTTCTTTACCAGCGTTTCCCGCTCGGACAGCTCCTTGACAAAGTGGGTGGGAATGCCCTGCTTTTCAAGATAAGCCATCAGGCGGTTGCTCATCTGGTTGTTGATGACGCCCTTGCCTGCGATGGTGCCCTTTTTCAGCCCGTTGAAAGCGGTGGCGTCGTCCTTGTAATCCACGATCAGGAGTTCGGGATCGTCGGTGGCGAAAACCTTTTTGGCCTTGCCCTCATACAGCTGCTGCAATTTTTCCATTTGTGTTTACCTCCATATGTGTATTCATTGTCGGTTTCAGGAAACGGCGGCAGCCCACTGCGGCCCCCATCTCACACTCTTTAGAATACCACAATATGTGGCGGAACGCAATCATCATTTCCACGATATGTGCCGCTTTTGCGGGGCGAAAATTGGAACTTTTGTCTGCCCGTGCAGCCGCGGAAACCCGGTTATTTCCCGCTGTCGCCGTAGTTGGCCAGGACGCGGGCGGAGGGGTCGTTCACATTGCAGCCCTCCCAGGATTTGTTGGGCATCCAGAAGTCCACGATCATCTGGCTCTGTCCGGGATAGTATTTCTCGAAAATCTCCCGGTAAAGCAGGGACTCTTTGGTAAAAGGCTGGGCATGGGTATACTTTGCCCGTTTTTCCTCAAATTCTTCCTGCGTATAGACGGTTTCGGCATATTCCTTGAGATAGTCCACCATGGAGTGACCCACGGCGTCGGAAAAAGCCGCCTTTTCCCGCCAGAGAATGTCGTGAGGCAGGTAATCGCCCTTTTCAAAGGCGTGACGCAGCAGATACTTGCCCTTTCCGTATTTGTTCAGCTTCATCTCCGGGTCAATGGCCATGACGTATTTGACAAAGTCCAGATCACCGAAGGGCACCCGCGCTTCCAGAGAGTTGACGCTGATGCACCGGTCTGCCCGGAGCACGTCGTACATGTGCAGCTCCCGGATGCGCTTCTGGGCTTCCTCCTGAAACGCCTTGGCAGAGGGAGCAAAGTCGGTGTACTTGTAGCCGAACAGCTCGTCGGAGATCTCGCCGGTGAGCAGAACCCGGATATCGGTGGTCTCGTGGATGGCCTTGCACACCAGATACATGCCGATGCTGGCACGGATGGTGGTGATGTCGAAGGTTCCCAGCAGCTCCACCACCGGTTCCAGCGCGGCGAGAACGTCCTCCTTGGAGATGATGACCTCGGTATGGTCGCTGTGGATGTAATCCGCGACCTGTTTCGCGTATTTCAGGTCAATGGCGTCCTCGCTCATGCCGATGGCAAAGGTGCGGATGGGCTTTTCGCTTTCCCGGGCGGCAATGGCGCATACCAGAGAAGAATCCAGTCCGCCGCTGAGCAGGAAACCGACCTTGGCGTCGGCCACCAGACGCTTCTTCACACCGGCGACCAGCTTGTCGTGGATGTTGGCGCAGACCGTTTCCAAGTCATCGGGAAGCACATGGTCTACCGCTGCGATGTCGCAGTAGCAGACGAATTTCCCGTCGCAGTAATAATGTCCCGGAGGAAACGGCAGGATTTTGTCGGTCAGCCCCACCAGATTTTTCGGTTCGCTGGCAAACAGGATCGTGCCGTTTCCGTCGTAGCCGTAATACAGCGGGCGAATGCCGATAGGGTCGCGGGCGGCGATAAATTTTTTCTGCCTGCCGTCATAGAGAATGCAGGCAAACTCCGCATCCAGCTTGGCAAACATGCCGACGCCGTACTTTTCGTACATGGGCAGCAGCACTTCGCAGTCGGACTCGCTGGTAAAGGTGTAGTCCTTGGACAATTCCTTTTTAAGCTTTTCAAAGCCGTAAATCTCGCCGTTGCAGACCCCCCAGCTGCCGTTCAGACCGAAGGGCTGCATTCCTTCCGGGTGAAGCCCCATGATGGCAAGTCTGTGAAAGCCGAGTATCCCCTGCCCCACGTCGATGACGCGGGAAACGTCAGGGCCTCGGGAAACCGTTCTGGCGAAGCCTGCCTGAAACGCGGTCAGATCGGCGGGCCTGCCGCAATACCCAATGATGGAACACATAGGGATTCCTCCTCAAATAGCCCGCGGGAGAGCCTTGCGGCTCTCCCATGGGCTCTCTTTTTATTCAACGTCCTGAAGCGCGTCGTAGCCTTCCTCCCCGGTGCGAACCTTGACGACATTTTCAACATCGTAGACGAAGATCTTGCCGTCGCCGATATGTCCGGTATACAGCACCTTCTTGGCGGTCTCGATCACGGTGCGGACAGGCACCTTGCTGACCACAATTTCCACCTGCACCTTGGGCAGCAGATTCGTCTCTACCGGCACGCCGCGGTAATACTCAGGCTTTCCCTTCTGGATGCCGCAGCCCAGAACATGGGATACGGTCATGCCGGTGATGCCAATGGAGATCATGGCGTTCTTCAGGTTTTCAAGGCGGGATTCCTTGCAGATGATCTCCACCTTGGTAAACTTGGGCGCGCCCTCCTCCCGGAAGTCGGGAACCTTCTTCACGGGAACCGCCTCGGCAGCGGGAACATCGCCGGATACGACCACGGGAGCCTCATCCGCCGTAGCGGTGTCAGGCAGTGTGGCAAAACCTGCGTAAGCGGTGGGAAGACCATGCTCGCAGACATCCAGACCGGCGATCTCCTCGTCGGCACTGACCCGCAGCCCGATGGTCTTTTTGATAATTGTGAAAACAACGGTAATGATCACTGCCACATAGGCCATTACGGAGACGACACCAAGGCACTGAATCCCCAGGAAATGGAATCCGCCGCCGTAGAAAAGCCCCTTCTCCGTGGAAACGCCCGTGGCAAACAGGCCGGTAAGGATGGTGCCCAGCGCACCGCACACACCGTGTACGGAGACGGCGCCAACCGGATCGTCGATCTTGGCAACCTTGTCAAAGAATTCGACGGAAAGGACAATAACGATACCGAACACCGCACCCATGATGGCAGCGCCAAGGGGAGAAACGGCGTCGCATCCGGCGGTAATGCCCACAAGGCCGGCCAGAGCCGCGTTATAGGTCATGGACACATCGGGTTTCCCGTAGCGAATCCAGGTGAACACAAGGGTCACGCAGCAGGCAACCGCCGCAGCCAGATTGGTATTGAAGAAAATCATACCGGCGCTGATCAGCGCGTCGTCGGAATCCATGGCTACCGTGGAGCAGCCGTTGAAGCCGAACCCGCAGAAC
>OGPU01002109.1_pt1 | contig 14900 bp, 25 predicted proteins | sample 1552991 | NCBI WGS metagenome assembly OGPU01 (sample SAMEA2580296, study PRJEB22360) | human gut metagenome | biome: human gut; feature: human-associated habitat; material: faeces | place: Denmark | collected 2008/2010 | reverse complement strand
TTTTTTCAATTCCATAAGAAGGATCTGTGATCTCATCATGTTTTAAATAATCGTAAGAGACATTTAATGCATGAGCGAGTTTTCTCATAGTAGAGATTCGTGCGATGGTGCCGGAACTTTCATAAGCTGCAATCGCACGCTGGGATACGCCGACCAGTTCTGCAAGTTCTTTCTGTGTCAGATGATTTTGTTCTCGTTGAAATTTAATCTTGTCTGAAAAATTCATAGTGGGATCCTTTCCAAGTTTTTGAAATCGTAACTTCATCAACTTTATAAAAACTATTGACAGAGTTCATTATCACGTATAAAATACAAACAAATGTTCGTGAAGTTAGTAGAAATTATAATCTATAAACTTCACAAAGTCAATATGAAGCAAAGAACTTTTATTATGATTTTTAAGACTGGTAGGTGAATGTTATGAGCAGGACAATTCTCCATTCAGATATGAATTGTTTTTACGCAAGTGTCGAGATGCTGCATCATCCGGAACTTGCCGGGAAGCCGATGGCAGTAGGTGGTGATCCGGAGGCAAGACATGGAATTGTGCTGACTGCGAATTATATTGCAAAGCGAGCCGGAGTGAAAACAGGTATGGCATTGTGGCAGGCAAGGCAGGTTTGCCAGGAAATAATTTTTGTACCGCCTCGCATGGATCTTTATTTGAGATTTTCCAGAATGGCACAGGAGATTTACAGTGAATACACAGATCAGAGAGAACCATTTGGGATTGATGAAAGTTGGCTGGATGTAACTGCCAGTACTTCTATCAAGGGAGACGGAATGAAGATTGCAAAAGAGATCAGCAGTCGGATTAAATATGAACTGGGCGTTACCGTAAGTATTGGTGTTTCCTGGAATAAGATATTTGCAAAGCTCGGTTCTGATTATAAAAAGCCAGATGCCATCACAGAGTTTTCCAAAGACAATTACAAGGATATTGCATGGAAACTTCCAGTAGGAGACTTACTCATGGTAGGACGAAGCACCGAACGGACGATGAAGAAACTAGGCATTTGTACAATCGGAGATCTGGCAGGAGCAGAACCTTCTATATTAGAAATATATCTTGGAAAGATGGGATTGGTACTTCATACCTTTGCAAATGGATGGGATGAGACTCCAGTTTCAGTAGAAGGATATAAAGCACCCATCAAGTCTATCGGGAATAGCACAACAACACCAAGAGATCTTGTTAGTGAATTGGATGTGAAGATTATTTTGATGGCACTTTCAGAAAGTGTAGGAGCCAGGCTTCGTGAAAATGGTTTTCAATGCAGGACAGTAGAAATCTCGATTCGGGATAATGGTCTGTATCATTTCACGAGACAGTGCAAGTTGGATAGGGCAAGTAATCTTACAGAAGAAATTGCCAGAACTGCATTTGAGCTATTTCAGAAAAATTATAACTGGGAACATCCGATTCGTAGTCTCGGTGTTAGAGGATGTGATCTGGTATCAGAAGAGATGCCTTATCAGCTTGATTTATTTATGGATGAAACGAAAAGAGAAAAAATCAAAAAGATGGACCAGGTGGTAGATGAGATCCGTGGAAGGTTCGGTTATCAGAGTATTCAGAGAGCATTTATGTATCAGGATAAGATACTGGCACAGCTGAATGCAAAGGAACACACGGTTCATCCACAAGCATATTTTCATGGATAGGAGAGAGCAGGTGTTTTGCAATGACAGCTAAAGTGTATGTAGATGTCCTGGCGGTATTTAGCCGGGAAGGAGAATTGATCCCTACAGCGTTTGTCTGGGAAGATGGACGTAAGTATGCGATTGATAAGGTTTCAAAACCGGAACGTTGTGCCAGTCGAAAAGCTGGCGGAACCGGATATCGCTATACCTGTCAGGTGGGCGGGAAAATCTGTCATCTGACTTATGAAGAAAATTATAAATGGTTTATGGAACGTAAATAGCGGCGCCCTAAAAGGGAGCCCTGAATCAGGGCCCCCTTTGGAGAGATAGATATTCGATGAGAACATCAGCAGTCGGAGATACATCCTTTCCCGTGAGAACCGATTGCTTTCAATAGATCATACAGTTGCCGGTCAGCCAGAAATAGAAGCCATCCCACAGCGGATATTTCTGCGGAATCTGCATGAAGAGATGTTAGGACAGTGACAGACTGTGAATGGAATGAACAATACAATGATTGGTCTGGCTGCGGAAGCGGTCGGGAAGGAGGACAATTATGCAGAACTTGTTTGGAGTATTAGATGAAGTGGAACAGGTAACAGATGAAATGTATAAAAATGCGGAAATGTTACTGGATTTATATCGGAAGGTAAAGTTTCGTGTGTATAGAAATCTTGAGGAAATAGATGAAGAACTTTATATAGAGGATAGAAAGAATCTAACTCTATTATTGAACAACATACTTGATTTTGATTCCACAATAGAAAAGAGGAGAATTCAAGAGCGACTTGCATCAAATAATTTCAATTTGTGTTTACTCGAAATAATGGAAGATGCACTGCTAATTGTAAAAAGATACCCGGATGATGGAGAATTATTTTATCGGCTATTGCGATACAGGTACTTTGATTCGTTCAAGAATACGAATGAAGATGTTATGATGATGCTAGAAGATATGCCATATACAACATACTACAGAAAGAGGAAAAAAGCCATTCGTTTGTATGCAGCGATGCTTTGGGGAGTAGCCAGAAAGGCACAGGCACAATAGTGTGCCTGTTACCGTTTATTGGTAATCATCATGCTCAATGTCTTTCGGATTTTGCATTCGTCTGGCTATTCGGTGAGCATCTTCATCACGACCAATGATGATTTGGTTTTGAGAGTAACTGTGGTGGCGTAATTTAATGAGCGTCTTTTTGGCATCATATTCACTAAGATATCCAGATTCTTTGGTAATTAAGGTTTCGTTAAAAAAGTAGATTTCTCTTTTACGAGGAGCAAGCAAATCTTTATAATTATCCCAGAATTTTTTGATATCAGTATCAGTTGCCGCAAGTCGCTCAAGTTCTCGTTCATCCAATAAGTAATTGTATGGGTTTGTATTAAGTAATCCGCGAATTAAGTCATCTTGTGAATCGTCAGGTCTTTCGTGAAAAAGAACTATTTTTTGGAAAAATGGACCATTATCATGCTCTGATGATTCTGTTATCATACCACCAATCCTAAAATACAAGGGACCATTTATAAACACTTGATGATTGAAAAAAATGTAGTAGAAACGTCCGTCCTGATCGACAAAGTCCAAATATATATTATGATTCAGTGTAGATTCCATTGGAAAGCAAGTACAGCGTTTGACTTTTATTTCGTCAGGTTTTTGAAACTGATGAACAAGTTGTTTGTATTCAAAATAAGCTTTTGAGCCATTGTCGGGATCAATATTAAAGGTAATTGTACCTTTGATTAAATCTTCCCTTTTCTTCAGGGAGTAAGGATATGGCGTGTTAAATGAAGAATCAGTTCCGGAGATTTTGAAAAAATAACAATGAAATTTTCCATTATAACTGGTATCCAATAACAACTGTTGATGTGGTGTTTGCTTATAACTGTTACTTGTGGAGAAAGAAGACTGATCAGGAAAAGCTAATATTTCGCCTGGATCACATCCCCACCAATCGCACATTGCGAGAACAGCGGAAATATCAATTTTTTGAATACCGTCACTATTGGAAAAAAAGTTCTGTATAGTTGTTTGGCTTGTGTAGACATGGTAGTTTTCTTTTAAATAATTATGGATTGCACCAGGTCCAAGTATATTTTTATCTGAACGTGTTTTACAATATTCTTCTCGCTTCTGCTTTAATCTTTGACGTATTGCATTTATATGTTTCTGACGAATATCGGTGGTTTGGGAATTATTTTTTTGTGGCTGATTCATTATTATGCACCTCCATGAAATACCTTATAATAAAACTATATACCTGATACAGGAATAAAACAATACCTTGAATAAGGTATAAAAATAAATGAATATGTTCTGGAATAGGGTATATATTCGTGATACACTATAAATATCAAAGGGGCCCCATGAAAGTGTCTTAGGATAATAAGGAGGTACGATCATGGAAGAAATGTTACGCAAGACCAAAGTATTACTAAAATCATACCAGATGGCGAAATTTGCAGTGATGGTTAGAACACAGGAAGTGGAAGATGAACTTTTTGACAGTGATATGAAGTCTATAGAAAATCTTATTGATTCTGTTTTGGGAGAAGATTTAATGCTCAATGGAAAATATCTTGAAAATAAATTGGTAGAAGTGCGTGCTACAGCCACGTTGCTACATAGAATGGAGCTGTGTTTACAATGGCTTCGCAAATATCCAGGGAAAGGTGCGATATATTATGACATGCTATATCAGTTTTACTTTTCGGGGTTCAATAATGGACACAAGGTGGTTGCGGAAATGTTTGATATGTCAAGAACCACTTACTATAGATATTTTAAGGAAGCAGAAATTACATATTCTAAATTATTATGGACTAATAATCTTGCAGAGGGGAGTGAAACATAAGTGAAACCGTATTGGTACTAAAATGGAAGATAAATGAAAGAGTGCTGGTACTGACTTGAAAAAATCAATATGCTAAACTTGATATGCTGAGAGAAATAGACCTTCGCAGACAGTTGTTTGTGGAGGTTTTTCTTTTCTCAAATATTTAGGCGTATGGCTGTGCCCGGAAGGGTATGGCCTTTTTTTATGCCCAAAATGAGGTTACATATTTGTTATGTTGTTTCGTTTTCGGCATAAATGCCGGAAGGGAAAGGCATATCGAAATGCAGGCAAAAGGCTGGCACTATGCCAGATATCCATGACCTTCGATTTGTTGCAAATCAATTTAATCGACAAATCGGAGGAACAATCATGGAAGAAAGAAAATATACATTTTATGACAGATACCAGAAAGTGAAATATGACAACGTGACAGCAGAGGAACTGGAAGTTCTCAATACTTCTTATAATAAGGAACATTATATGTTTCATCAGCAGCATCGGAGAAATAATACCGTATTATTCTGTGGGTTACAGTCGGAAATCAGTAGTGCAATAGATTTTATTGCTGACAGAGATCAGAATATTGTAGCTGATATTACAAATGAGATCTTTTTCAAGGAGCTGTTCAGTGATCTGACAGAGAATGAAAAGAAAATCGTGAGTGATTATTTCATCATGGGAAAACAGCTGAAAGAAACAGGAGAAGAACTTGGAATCAGCACCCGCCAGGTAAGCAGGAACAAGAACAGTGCTTTAGCAAAAATGTTGAAGAGAATGAAAGCAGCTGGCTATGAATCTTATGCGGAAGCGGCTGGTGATTTTCTGCAGGAAAATGATTATATCCCAACACTGATGGAGACACAAAATTCTATTATGAAAAGACGCTCAGGAGAAGTGAGATTGCCGTCTGATCATAATGGCAATAAATAAACGTAATTGAATATCAAATTATCAAAAGGGGCACTGGAGAAATCCAATGCCCTACTTTAATTTCAGTATATCATTCGGTGTGCAATCCAGAAATTCACAGAGTTTTGCAAGAATTGAGAAATCAATTCTGGACACTTTATTTTTACAGTAGTTGTTAAGCTGTGTACGCTGTAAATTGCAGGCTTCACATAGCTTATTTTTGCTGATATTCTTTTCTTTAAGCAGATTTTCCAAATCCATATATACAATCATAACGGCACCTCGTCTTTTACTAAAATTATAAATACAACTGTATTGAAAAATAAGCTGTTCTGTCATACACTTGTATTATGATACAGGTGGGTGAAGGAGAAGAAAGATGAAAAGAAGGTGGTTTATCTATTTGATAATCGGTATAATAATGATTACAGGTGGTTGTCTGGGATATTTGCAGTTTGGAAGAGATATGGATGTGTATGGTTCCTATGCAATGACAGCGGACAATTACCATGAAGAGCGTTTGACAGTAGTGCTAAATAAACTGTATGTGGCGGATCAGAAAGCCTGTGCAGAAAAAATTGTAAAATGCTGCAGGGAAAATTCATTTAAAAGCGTGCGGTTTAGCTATGACCAGTCGATTCCGAATGTGTTATACGTGACTGTGTATGCCTCAAAGCGGCAGGCAGAGAAGGGAAAGCAGATGTTTGCATTTTCTTACTTGCCGGAGGATAGTGATGGAACGTATAATACTATAGACAATCCAGAGGAATTTATACTGGAGATAGAAGAATAGGATAAGGGATATCTGGTTATTATAAATCAATAAAAGACTTACTAAAGTAAAGATGAAAGTATATTGACAAATCGAGGTTTTTATCATATTATAATTATACAAGAAGTTGGTGCTTATGATATACTGGCTATATTAAAAGAATCAACACTTGTGTTGGGTGTGCCACTACCGAGGACGTTGAAATGTGGAACAATATAGGTTGGTGTGCTGCTACCAAAGGCGTTGAAATGCAGAACTATATAGGTTGGTGTACCACTACCAAAGGCGTTGAAGTGTGGAACGATAAAGGAAGCGTCAGCTTCCTATTTTTTTTAGGGGATACATATGAATTTTGATAAAGTACAATTCGTTTACATTGATGTAGACTATATGGAATATTTAAATGGAATAGATTCTGAAATCTTTTTCAATAAAGAAGATGAAAATTATAGATTGAAACCTCACCTGGGGATTTTATTGAACAATGACGGAATGAAGTATGTAATTCCATTAACATCTGCAAAAGAAAAACATAAGGGATGGGCAGATGTGACTGCTAATTGGTATAGAGTTTATGAAGTTATAGACATCAAAAAGGATCCAGTAGATAGAGATGATATTATTGTTGAAGTGAAAAATCAGGAGATTTTGAGAAAAATAGAGCCTGAAGATCAGAGAAATGCAAGACAACGTATACTTTCAGTATTGGATATGAGAAAGATGTTTCCGGTAGATAATACCGTATACACAGAAGTGAAATTTAATATCAGCAGTAGTGGATCAAGGAGTGATAATCAAAGAACATTTCTTATGATTAAGGAATATAACTTTTTAAAAGAGATAGCAGATGATATTGCAAAAAAAGCAACAAAAATATATGAAAAACAGATTAGAAAGAATAAAGTTCTTCCTTACCATTGCGATTATCGAAAACTTGAACAGGCACTTGGCGAATATAAAAAAGATGAAAAATAGATTGACATTTTGTAGTAATCAGTAGTAAACTATGCTTGTGGAAGGGAAGTGATATGTTTGGCAAGAAAAACACCAAAAGATGGTAAAGAAGAAAACATACGAGTACGGGTGACTCCGGAGCAAAAGCAGAGGCTTGTCGAGTATGCAGAGCGACATTATCAGAGTATGAGTGGTGTTGTGTGTCAGGCATTGGATCTCCTCTACGCAAGAGAAGAACAACAAAATAACAAAGAGTAGAATGGAGTTATTTTGGAGTTTATCTCTTCACGAACGGTACGGAAAATATAAATTTTCAAACAAAAGTTCGATTGTAAAGCGTCTAATTATATGCCTTGCGTGCTATGAAACGCAGTCCGCAAAGGAGTTTGAATAATTAAAAATTTCTGGAAAGCCTTATAAACAGGGCGTTTCCGGGCAGATAAAGTTCTATTTGATAACAAAATGATAACACTGGATATTTTGGCATTATTTATCAGGTATCCTGTGGTTATCGAGTAATATGTGTGAAACCGACAAAAAAGGTCTTACTGAATTGAGTGAAATCAATTTGGTAAGGCCTTTTTTCGTCGGCTTTTATTTTGCGTTTTTTGGATAGTTGTAACGCCACTGATCATATTCTTCCTGAGTGATCTCGCCGGATTTGAGTTTTTCTGCCTGTTCCTGCCACGCATGGAACATATCGAACATGGAAAGGTAGGTGGTTCCCTTGGCCTTGTCCAGCCGGAGACAAAGTTCTCCGTCAATCTCATCAATGTGAAGCCCGTAAAGGTCTTCTAAGGTAAATAAGGTATGCATCAGTCCAACGTAACTGTCAATATCCGGGACAGCAAGAGCATGAGGGGATACTTCAAAAATATCAGCCAATGCGTTCAGATATTTTTCTTTTGGACTGCGTGCCCCTTTTTCATACTGTGCAATGCGGACATCAGCCTGTGAATCACTGAATCCCAGCTGTTGACCCAAATATTTCTGCGTGAAACCACGCAGAAGTCTGAAATGGTGGATTCTTTCGCCTATTGCCATATGTTTATATCTCCTGTCTTTTTCTTGATAGGTTGAGTATAGCATATCCAAATGGTAGAGACAAGAAAATCCATACAAAAAAGTATGGGTAAATGTATTGAAAGTACTTGACCCATACAGAATAGTATAGTATAATTCGACCAATACAAAATAGTATAGTAAAAAGAAAGGAGAAATTTTCTATGAGTAAAATGTTTATGAATGTGAAAGAGGTCATGGAAGTCCTGGAAGTATCGGAGTCCTATGCATACAAGCTGATGAAAAGGCTAAACAGGGAATTGCAGGCAATGGGATGTCAGACAATCGCAGGAAAAGTTGACCGGAAGTATTTTTATGAGCAGTTCTATGGAACAAGATCGAATGATGGGAGGAATTAGGAATGGCAATTTACAAGAATGACAATGGCACCTGGTATGTAATGATTCGTTATCAGGACTGGACAGGTGCAAGAAAACAGAAATGCAAACGAGGATTTTCTACAAGAAAAGAAGCTGCGGACTGGGAATTACAATTCAAATTACAGAAGAAAGCAAGCGTGGATATGACAATGGAAAGCTTTTGCACTATGTATGAAGAAGATGTCAGACCTTCTTTGAAACAGAGTACCTGGCTTACAAAAGAAAATATTATTCAGAAAAAGATTCTTCCGTATCTTGGAAAACGTAAAGTATCGGAAATTACGGCTAAAGATGTGATGGACTGGCATAACCAGATGAGAAAACTGAAAACGAAGACAGGAAAACCGCTTTCGCCAACGTATCTGAAAACGATACATGGACAATTAAGCACTATTTTTAATCATGCAGTGAAATATTACGACCTTAGCACTAATCCGGCGAGAAAAGCTGGGGCACTGGGAGAAGAAGAAGGCAAGGAAATGTTGTTTTGGACAAAAGAAGAGTATAAGCGATTTGCAGAAGAAATGATGGACAAACCTCTTTCCTACTATGCTTTTCAACTGCTTTACTGGTGCGGGATTCGTTCCGGTGAGTTGCTTGCTTTAACACCGGCAGATTTTAATTTCAAAAAGAAAACGCTTCGGATCAATAAGTCCTATCAGCGTTTGAAAGGAGAAGATGTAATCAGTACGCCAAAGACAAAGAACAGTGTACGGACAGTCGTAATGCCACAGTTCCTGTGTGATGAAATGCAGGACTGCCTGAAATTATATTACAGCTTACAGCCTGACGACCGTATTTTCACGGTAACAAAATATTATCTGAATCACGAAATGGAAAGAGGCTGCAAAGCGAGCGGGGTAAAGAAAATCAGAGTTCATGATCTCAGGCATAGCCATGTATCCTTGCTGATCAATATGGGATATACCGCACTGGCAATCGGAAAAAGGGTTGGACATTCAGCAGAAAAGATTACTTACCGGTATGCACATCTATTCCCGTCGGTACAGCAGGATATGGCAGAGCAGCTGGATGCGGAAAATATGGAAGAAGAATTGAATGAAGTGGAAGGAGGACTTGCAAATGTCGGCTAAATGTCTGGATCAGCAGGGACGTTGGAGAAATAAAGTTGTAGCATTTCGGATGTCACCGGAAGAAGATGAACTTCTGGAAACGGCAGTACGGCTATCGGGATTGACCAAACAAGAATATATTATCCGAAGATTGCAGGAAAAAGAAGTTGTGGTTACAGGAAATCCCAGGGTGTATAAGGCTTTGAAGAAGGAACTTGAAAAGGTACTGGGTGAGCTAAAACGTCTGAAAAAAGGAGAAGATGTGCCGGAGGATTTACTGGAAGTAATCCAGCTGATCACAATAACAATGGATGGAATGAAAGAGGAATAAAAAAGCCTTTAAGTGTCGGCAAACACCTAAAGGCAGGGATTTGGTAGAATACTCTTCCAAAAAACTTCTATGAGTATTCTATCAAAAACCACTCTTTCTTTCAACGGGAAAATAAGGAGAATTTGATGGAAAACAAAAGAACAGAAACAAATAAAACAGTACAGAAAAGACTGGAACCGGAACTGAAACTCATCAACATGGATACGGTGGAAGTTGAGCAGATTGAATGGCTGCTTTATCCATTTATTCCCTATGGAAAAGTAACAATTATACAGGGAGATCCGGGAGAAGGAAAGACGACAATGGTGCTTCAGATTATTGCAAAACTGACCAGAGGAGAGACTATTCTTCCAGCTGATTCAACAAAAGATAAAAAGATAGATATTGATAGTGAAAGCGATATGGTAGATGCAGAAAATATTGAAAACAATGCGTCAACACAGCATTTGGATGCACCAGTAAATGTAATCTACCAGACTGCAGAAGATGGTCTTGGAGATACGATAAAACCAAGATTACTTGCTGCAGGTGCAGACTGCACAAAGGTCATGGTCATCGATGACAGTGAGCAACCGCTGACGATGGCAGATGTCCGGTTGGAAGAAGCAATTGTGCAGACAAAAGCCAGAATGGTTGTGCTTGACCCGATTCAGGGCTTCCTTGGAGCAGAGGTGGATATGCACAGGGCTAATGAAATCCGTCCTTTGATGAAACGTATAGCAGTCCTGGCAGAAAAATATCATTGTGCGATTATTCTGATTGGACACATGAACAAGAACAGTAACGGAAAATCTTCTTACCGGGGACTTGGTTCTATTGATTTCCAGGCAGCTGCAAGAAGCGTTTTGATTGTCGGACGGATTAAGGACGAACCGGAAGTAAGAGTTGTGTGCCATACAAAGAGTTCCCTGGCACCGGAAGGCAAAGCTATTGCGTTCCGTCTGGATAAAAACAACGGATTTGAATGGATTGGTGAATATGACATTAGTGCAGATGAATTGCTCAATGGAGAGGGAAAAGGACAGAAAACCCGGAAAGCAAAAGAATTTCTGCTTGAGATACTGGCTGATGGAGGTATGGCACAAAAGAAAATTGAGGAAGAAGCAGAAAAACTGGGAATTAAAAAGAAAACACTGAGAAATGCAAAAATGGAACTGGGAATAGATTCCGTAAAACGTGGAAATCAGTGGTATTGGATGTTGTCAGAGTAGAAAAGGAAGATGGCAAGATGACCATATCTTAAGAATAGGGTATCTTGCCACCTTGAAAGGAGATTAGATGAAAAACAGAAATGTGCAGATTCCATATGAGTTATTCTTTCAACTGTTGCAATATTTCCTGATGGAGAATTATGAGGGCGAAGAAAGCATAAGGAAAGGGTTAGAAAAGAAACTGAATGCGATGGTAGATCGGGAGCTATACAGCAAGTACAAAACAGCACCAACAGAGGAAGAAAGAGAAAAGTCCAGGCAGGAATACCTGGAAAGGAAGGGAATACCGGAAAACTTTCGTTGGTAGAGATTCTTGTTGATCACTTTATAACAGGAGCGTGTCACGCACCTGTAAATATCAGACAAGGAGAAAGCCGGTAAGAGGCAGACGAGAGATTGTGGACTACCCGATTATTTATTGGTGAATTATAGGGATGAAAGGGAGCCCTGAATCAGGGCGTCCTTACAGCAGGACAATAGAAAGGAGCATACAGCAATGAGAGAAGGAAGATTAGGTTATAACAGCAGTAACGACAGATATGGCTTATTGTCATCAGATTTATGGATTGATACAGGATTTCATTGTGGAGAATGCCTAGAAGTATTGATTGATGATCAGTGGGTTCAGACCAGAATGGAGATGAATCCGGCAAGGGAATGGTATCTGGTAGGAACACCGTACTGCGGAGATTTGGAATATATCCGGGCGAGAATACAGTAATAGATTAGTTAAGTGAGTAACGCAGAAGCAATCCGACCAGCGGGAGAAATAATGGTCTCCGCTCCGCTTCGGTCGGTGCAGAACAGACGTCCTCTGGACGTCTTGCCCCCGGCATGGCGCAAGGGTACTTTTGATAGGCGGTACGGCTGTCGAAAGTGCTTTTGCGTTACTTTTGACAAAAGTAACAAAACCGCCGTATCCGGCATTTTTATAAGCGAGGGAGGTGAGAATAGTGGAAATGAAGAGGACGATTAGCGGTATGATTGGAAAAGGTTCTATTGCTCACAATGAGAGAAAGTTTATTGCAGAAAACGTAGATGCTGCCCGTACAATCCGAAATGTGGTATTGCAGTCAGAAAATGTGAAGGACGTCTACCATGAATTATTTGATGAAGCAATCGAACGGTACAACGCAAAACAGAAACGGAAAGACCGGAAAATTGAAAATTATTATGAGCATATCCGAACTGGCAAACAGGAGAAAGTTTTCCACGAAGCAGTCTTTCAAATTGGGAATAAAGATGATACTGGGTGCTTAAGTAGAGAAGGGCAGATTGCCAGACTGGCATTACTGGATTTTGCAAAAGATTTTCAAAAGAGGAACCCACAGTTCCGAGTATTCGGTATGTATCTGCATATGGATGAGGCAACACCACATCTTCATATTGATTTTGTGCCGTATGTAACTGGAAGTAAACGTGGGCCGGATACCAGAGTATCCATGAAGCAGGCACTGGCATCCAGAGGCTTTGTAGGAAAGGGCAGGGAAAATACTGAATATAATCAGTGGATGGAATCGGAGAAGCAAGAGCTGGCAAAGATCGCAGAAAGATATGGGATGATCTGGGAGCAAAAAGGTACACACCGGGAGCATCTGGCTGTCTTAAATTTTAAGAAAGAACAGCGTGAGCAGGAAGTGGCGGCTCTGGAAGAGCAGAAAGCACAGTTGCAGAAGGAAACAGCTGCTTGCCATGAACTGGCAGATCATCTCCATGAGGAATTGAAGCAGACTGGGGATGAGCTGCAGAAAAAGAATGCAGAGTGTGCCCAGGCAGAAAAGAAAGCAGAACAGGCAAAAGCAACTGCCGATAAATATGAGAAAAGTCTCAAACAGGCAAAAACGATTGCAAAAGATATTCAGAAATATGCCGGTGAATTCTCGAAATCAGTTGATGAGGTACTTCCAGAAGCTGGGATGCTGGAAAGTGCCAAGAGTTACCGGGATAAAAAAGCATATCCGATAACCAGTGATCTGAAAGAGCTGTTATATGGTTTGTACCTGAAATATATTCAAGTAAAAGAGCAGTTGGATCAGGCCATTTATAAGTATGACAGATTGAAAAATTCTAATTATGTCTTAGCAGAGCAGAAACAGGAATTGATAAGTGAAAATGCTGTTCTTCGGGAAGAAAAAGAAGATTTTCGGAGATTAAAAAGGGCAGTCGGAGAAACACATTCCGAATATCTCATTCAGAACGAAAAAAGCAGAGAGATGGCTGAGAAAAATAGAAAAAATGTAAATAAGCGGTCGCATGATCGGGACGCAAGATAAGGAGGATTAACGCTATGGAAAAACATATTTACGATGATAAGAATGGTCTGGGCTACACACTGTACGGGGATTACTATCTGCCGGATCTGGAGTTGATGGAGGATGAAGAAGCATGTTACGGAAAGTATGGAATGCTGCGGAAAACTTATCTGATGGAGCATAGAAAGTCGTATTATCAGATGTTAGTTCTGCAGGGAAAGCTTAATAAACATATAACAGGGTGGATCGGGAAGCGCAGGAGCGGATGGAGGTACTGGTAATGCAGATGGCAGAAAAACAGGGAGTTACAGAACAGTTGAAAGCAGAACAGCCGATGCTGTGGGTACAAAGGATGAATTGGATAAGAGCTATGGCGGAAGAGATTGTGTTTGCTGAGATTATTTACAAGTAGGCTTAGAATTGATGTAGTATTGAGATTTGAAATATTGACATATTTGTATGAAAATGATATTATTGATTGTACTAAAAAGTGACGTGTTTGAAGTAAAGGAGGAACTGAATATGTATACAGAGTATCTTGTTAATCTGTCTGAAGAAAATGTTGATAGTATCACATATAATGTTCTTTGTGACAGTTGTGACTGTGATTATATTGGCGGTGGATGTGAGTGTATCGCAGATTAAAAAAGATAAAGGTTGCAAGAGCAACCTTTATTTTTTGTATAAGGAAAACCACGCGATAGTCGCGTGGTTCTATAGAAGCTTTAGCGATGTATTCAGACATAAAAACTCCTAATGTGTATAATAAAAACGTGACCTGCCAGTTACGTAAAAAATACACATTAGGAGGACAGTATGATGTCAGAACAAAATACTGATACTAGAAGTTTAGCACATACAAAGTGGAACTGCAAATACCATGTGGTGTTTGCCCCAAAATATCGCAGAAAAGTTTTTTATCAGGAGAAGCGGGAAGATATAAGAGATATTATAAGAACATTGTGCCAGTGGAAGGGTGTAGAGATAATAGAGGGAGAAATATGCCTGGATCATATACACTTATTGCTAAGTATCCCGCCAAAAATGAGCGTTTCGAGTTTTATGGGATATCTAAAAGGAAAAAGTAGTCTAATGATATTTCAAAAATATGGAAATATGAAATTTGCCTATCGAAATCGCGAATTTTGGTGTAAGGGATACTACGTAGATACCGTAGGAAAGAATACTGCAGCAATAAAAAGTTATATAGCCAATCAGTTAAAACAAGATCGGGAATATGATCAATTGAGTCTATTCGATCCAAGAGACCCGTTTACGGGTAGCAAGTAATTCAACGCGTGGCTGGCAGGCCAATAAATACGCACGTGTGCGTGGCTAGTAGTATTAGGGCTATGCCCGAAAATGAAAAACCACCCGCTAAGCGGGTGGATGTTTATTTTGTATAAAAATATTTTGAAAGGAAATAAAAAAATGGCTGTAAATAAACAAGACAGAGCGCCAATTTACGAAGC
>OGPU01002102.1_pt1 | contig 14998 bp, 21 predicted proteins | sample 1552991 | NCBI WGS metagenome assembly OGPU01 (sample SAMEA2580296, study PRJEB22360) | human gut metagenome | biome: human gut; feature: human-associated habitat; material: faeces | place: Denmark | collected 2008/2010 | reverse complement strand
ATTCATCAGGGACGGGAAGGAGCCCCCTCCCGGCTGGCCTCGGGCTGGAGCCCCGTATAGACTTTGAACGCTTTCTCTTTGGCGCGAAGGAGTAAAGGCGTCAGGGGGACACGCGGCATGGTGTCGATGCAGAGGCCGAGATATGCCCCGATGGGCAGCGGCGTTTGCAGGCTGTTGATCTTCCCCCAAAGCCCTTCTTTCTTCCATGTGTTTGGCGGGCCAAGCAATACGGATCGGAAAGAGAGGGTGGCCTTGGGACGGATTCGCCTGACCATACGGGCCAGCGACCAGAAATTTAGGTTATGGCGTCTGTACCGGTACTCAAGGGTGGGGCGGTGCAGGCGCCTTTGTATCTGATAGAGTGAAAAACTGTTCATAAAACCGATGATGACGCCGCGATGGGAAACTCTGATGGCTTCGCGCAGTACGTCTTCCGGGTTGTCCACGTATTCCAACACGGTGAGCAGAGCTGCGTAATCGAATTCTTCATCGTCGAAAGGGAGATGTTCCGGGCGGCCCAGCTGGAATTCAGCCCGGTTCCCCAGCCGTTCCCTCGCCATGTCGAGCAGGTCAGTACCGGTATCAAGCCCCGTGACATCAAATCCATAGTGCCAGAGCATCTCCAAAAAGATACCCGCTCCACACCCTATGTCCAGAAGCGTATGCCCGCGTCGGGGCCACTGAGAGATCAAGTGTTGAAAAAGGCGGTTTTCCTGAGTGATGGCATAGGTTCCCTCAGGCGTTGCATACCAGTTATGCAGGAATTGGGCTGTTTCGGCGTTCCACATCTTTGCCTCCACGTTCTGTATTCATGAAAACAGAGTATCCTTTTGGTGGAGTGCAGGAAAGCCCCTTACTCTGCGGACGGCCAGATGCCGCATGGTCTTGCCGGCGCATAGCCCGACCTGAACGCCTCTTCGAGATCCGAAAAGCGGATTTGATTTTTTTTCGAAATATTGGCCGTGCGCAGACATGCTTTGGAGAAAAAACGTTTGCTGTTCCTATTGCCGATGTAGGGCTCCTGAGCCTGAGGGCGGGTCAGGATGAACCCCCAGCAGCCCGCGCGCTTGTCCAGTGCGTCCTTTTGAGCCGCAGTCAGGCGGCGTACCAACTGGCTGGGGAGGTTCTTGTGCGCGTAAAAAGAGGCCATGCCCTGCTGGAGAAGCTGTTCATTGAGGGAACGCCCGTCGGGAAGGATGATTTCCGCGACAAGCCTTTGATACCGATCTCGGGATGCCCCGGGAAGCGGGATGACCTTGACCCGCTGTTTCCGTGTCCGCTCGCAGGTGAAGCGCGCTGCCTCGCGGGCATAATACTGGGGCGGGGTATCCTTGGAGCCTTTCTCAGGCGTATCGACTCCGGCAAGCCGGACGCGGTGTCCCGTATCAAGTACAAATGTGTCCCCGTCCGTACACTGCGTCACGGTGGCTGAAAACAAGCCGTCCGCATGGGCGATGGCCGTCTGAAAAAAGAAAAAAGCCGTCACGAGGACGGCGGAAAGCATTTGGGCAAGGGTGTGCATCAAGCGTCCGCGAGCCAGCCGGAGAGGGCATCCACGATCTTGCGAGCCTGTTCCGCGCTGGATATGTTGAATTTGGACTTTTGGCGGTATTCGCCCCCCGACTTCTGATAACGGCGGATAGCATACTTGTCCGGACCGTATTCGCCCGTTTCCGCGTCGAGCTCCTGATAGCGGAAAAGGATTGTCGTCCATGCCCCCTTGGAGAGGATGACCTTGTCCAGTTCCTTGATGAGGATCTGCCCGGATTCTTCGTATTCAATAGTGATTTCGTCTGGTGTGCTGCTCATAACAGTCCTTTCGCCACGCTGTTGCGCACAGTGGCTTTTAAAATGAAAGTTTCTCCTAACGTGTTTCGTAGCTATACGCAAGAGTCCGAAAGAAAATGGCTGGAACAAGGAACGGGAATGAAATGATGGGTCCGGAACCGGTCGAGGCTTCGTCCCACTGGACAAAATTTTTTCTGTCTGTAACAGACTGAAATATAGTCTTTTTTTATGCAGGATATATTCAATTAACTATTTGAATATTAAAGATTATTGCATCAAGAGAGAACATATACCCACCATTAGATGCTTACTTATTGCTAACCTAGCTGTTTTTCCTCGGCAGTTAGCTCTCTCCCCTTATCCCCTCTCTCACACAAGGCACGTCCACAAAAGTCCTTTGGCTAGCCCTAGGTTATGCCTAACTCGCGGGTCCTTCCGGCCCGTGGGATCTCCCAACGGCGGTTCGACCCCATACTGTGGCCGCGACTTGCGAAATGAACTCCCCGAAATAACGAGATGTTTTCTGGGGATGTTAGCTGCTGCCTAAAAAGTTGGCATATTTATTTCAAATAAAATTAAGGTGCTATGATGAAAAAGAACAAATATGCCGGGCAGGTCAAAAAGCGGTGTGAGGCCGAAACGCTCAACGCCTCAGAGAAAAATATGCTTGCAAAGGTAGAGCAGGATCGGACGCTCCGCCAGTCGCTCTACCATCCCATAAGGGTGAAGGCCCCCGACATCCCCGTGGATGAGCTGATCGCATACCTGCAAGAGAACGGCATCGGTGACGCCAAGCTCTACAACAGATTGCACCGTGGTCTGATCGTTTACGTCAAGCATTGGGAGCGCTTCCTCGTCTGGAATGGACACCACTGGCGTGAGGATGACTGGAATGAAGCTCACCAAGCGATTGAGAATGTGTGTGAAAATTACTTGAAGGCCGCAGACGAAAAGCAACGGGAGGCCGATTCGTTTTCCGATGAAGAAAAGGACTTGAGGAAAAAGGTACAGGGCATAGCCGACAAGGGATACCGTCGGGTGGATCGGCTCCGAAGCAAGACAGGACAGGATGATCTGCTGGTCATGACGCGGAGGACACGCCAGCCCCTGTTGATCATGCCGGACTTCATCGACAAGCAGTATTACTCCCTGCCTTGTCCGAACGGCGTTGTTGATCTTCGCACGGGAGATCTTCGGGATGGGCGCCCGGAGGATTACCTGCTGAATGCCTGCCTGACCGAGTACGCGCCGGACATGCTGGAGCTTGAAGACCCCTGCCCGGAGACGAACGCTTTTCTGCTCCGGAGCATGGACGGCAACCAGCGGCTTGTCGATTTCATCTGGCGGCTCCTCGGCTACGGCCTGATCCGCGACCGCAAGGAACATGTGTTCATCATTTTTTGGGGCGAGCATGGGCGAAACGGCAAGGATACCCTGATCAAGCTGGTGACGCACGTCCTCGGCATGGCGCTGTCCGGCGACGTGCAGGTTGAAATGTTCCTCCAGCAGCAACAGGCGAAGAACAGTTCTTCTCCTACCCCGGACGTGCTGGCCCTGCGCGGCATGAGCATAGCGTGGATCAACGAGGCCGAGGACGGGCAGAAATTCGCCCTGGCGAAGCTCAAGAAGCTCACAGGCGGCGGTTTCATCACGGCCCGCGGCCTGATGGACAAGCAGATGACCTCGTGGCTCCAGACGCACCTCCCGATCATGACCACCAACGAACTGCCGAAGGCAAAGGCGGACGATGCCGCCTTCTGGAGCCGTGCCCACATCGTCAAATGGGGGTTGTCCTTCGTGGACGATCCGCAACAGCCGTGGGAGCGTCAGGCGGACAAGAATCTTGACGAGAAGATTCAGGCCGAGGCCAAGGGGGTGCTCGTCCGCATGGTGCAGGGGGCGATGGAGTACCTACGCGACGGCTTGAAGGTTCCGCAGGAGGTCAAGGATTGGACGAAGGCCCAGCGGGAGACATGGGACGACATCGGCCAGTTCTTTACCGAGTGCTGCCAGCAGGAGACACATCAGAACAACCCCGCCAAATACGCTCTGCGGGTGGCGGCAAGTGATCTGCATGAGGCTTTCTGCATCTGGTATGCCGAAAACAAAGACAAACGGTACAGCATTTCCGCCAAGTCGTTCGCGCAACTCCTGAATAAAAAAGACATTGACGTGGTCCGCAGCAACGGCACGTGGCGTCTCGGCATCGATCTGAAACCGGAGTGGAAGGACAGGATTGCGCAACGCCGGGCGGAGGAAGAGGCCAAAAAGAAACGGAATCTGTCCGGAAATGTCCGCTGATCTTTGTCTGTAATATGCTGTAAAAGAATGACAAACGTACAAACGGACAGATGGACAGATAGGTATATACTCTTCCATGTGTAGCACGCCCACCTGTGCGCATCACATATATAAATCTACATACATATCTGTCCATCTGTCCATTCTGATAAAAAAATAAATAAAATAAGTAGATAACAAAAAAAGACAACGGACAGATACGGACAGATCGCTATGAGCACCATGTTGGAACTGTATCGGCACCGTTTCGGTGCTGGCGTGAAAGCCCGAGGGAATGGCTGGAATGGCCCATGCCCGATTTGTGGTGGTGAAGTCGGCAAGTCCGACCGCTTCATAATCTGGCCCGACCGGGAAAGGGACCTTGGCCATACCTGCACCGAGAACCACATCCCCGGCGTGTTCTCGTGTCGGCGCTGCGGCAGGACCGGCGACAGCATCCGGTACATGATGGACATGGAGGGTATGAGCTTCCGTGAAGCCTGTGCCGAACTGGGCATCTCGGACATGCCTGTACGCCCCCTCCGCCGTCCCGCTCCGCTGGAACCGCAAGTACGGGCGGCATGGCAGCCGTCAGTCAAGGAAGTGCCTTCGGAGAAGTGGCGGAACTACGCGGCGAAGCTGCTGGCCGAAGCCGAGGCCGAAATCTGGAATCATCCCGAGGCGCTCAACTGGCTGGCGAAGCGCGGCATTACGGAAGAGGTCATCCGGACGTACCGCCTCGGCTATCTGGCTGGCGAGAACGGCAAGCCCGGACGGTTCCGGGCGCGTTCCGTCCTCGGGCTTCCGCCGAAGCAGAGGAACGGCAAGGACCAGACATGGCTGTTCATTCCTCGCGGCATCGTGATCCCCACGTTCGAGGGTGGTGAGCTGATCAACCTGCGGATTCGCCGCCCGAATCAGGACATCAAGGAGAGAGAGGACGGAACGCGCCCGGCGAAGTATCTGGAACTGTCCGGCTCCTGTTCCAAGCCCATGCTGCTGCTTCCAGAAGGCGGAAATCCCAATCTCCGGGCGTTCGTTGTCGTGGAGGGGGAACTGGACGCCATCCTCTGCCACCATGCGGCAGGCCGCCGGATAGGGGCCGTGGCTATTCGCTCCAACCAGACCAAGCCGGACACCGTGGCCCACGGGCAACTCAGGAATGCCGTCTGCATCCTGCTGGCCCTCGACTACGAAGACTCCGGGGCCGGGATTGTCGGGCTGGAGTGGTGGCTTTCCACGTATGCCGCCTGTCTGCGCTGGCCCACGCCGGAGGGCAAAGACCCCGGCAACGCCTTTGAGATGGGCGTGGACATCCGGGAGTGGCTGGACGGAGGCTTGCCTGAGACGATTTCGCTTATGCCGCAAGGCGTACAGTTGGACACATTGTCATCTGGTTCTGTTTCTTTTGGGGGGGAGGGGCGAAGCCCCGAAAGCCCGGCTTCTCTAAGAGAAAAGGAAGGGGGACCGGAAAGATGCACGACCAGTCCGGGACTTGCCGATACGCGTTTTCTGGCGGCGATGCCGGATTACCTGTGTCCGGAGGACGTGCCGGAAGACGTGCGGAGGGCTTGGCATCTCTGGCAGGGCGTCCCGGTGTTGTTCGTGAAGCTGGAGGAAGGCGGTTTCGAGTGGAGCTATAGCCACTCGTGGGCAAAGCGGCACCGTGATCAGTTCGAGGCGTTCTGGCGGTTTCAGGACGGTTCCGACGCCCTGTGGGATTGGCTGTCGGCACACGTCGCGGCAGAGATAGGCGCGCATAACCTTTTGAAGATATGGGGGTAACATGGATTTTTCGACTGAGAACGACACGCTTTCGCGCATCAGCAAGGCCCTGTACGGGGACGCCCTGACGCTGGCGGTCATGGACCCGAAGGACATTTCCCTGCTCAAGAAGAATGCCCGGATACTGAAAAAAGACGTGTTCCAGCAGCTCACGGCGAACATCGGGCGGGACAAGCGGCTGTCGTCCGTGCCCCTGTGCCACCGCCTGAGCGACGGCAGGGTGGAAGTCCTCTCCGGGAACCACCGCGTACAAGCCTCCGTCGAGGCGGGGATCGAGCGCATCCTCGTCATGATCATCGAAGAGGACCTGACGCGGTCGCAAGCCGTAGCCATCCAGCTCTCGCACAACGCGCTTGTGGGCGAGGACGATCCCGCGCTCCTTGCCGAGCTGTGGGCGGAGATCGAGGACATCGCGGCGAAGACCTACGCGGGCCTGTCCTCGGACGTGGTGGAGAAGCTGGACAAGATCGACCTGACGTCCTTCACCACGCCGCAGGTGAGCACGCGCACCATGACCTTCGCCTTCGTCGACAGCGAGGCCGAACGCCTGAACGCCGTGCTCGATGAGCTGGACGGGCTGCCAGCGAAGGAAATCTGGCTGGCGGACGTAGGGCAGTTCGACCGTTTCTTCGACCTGCTGGAAGCGACGAAAAAGACGTTCGACGTGCGGAACGCCTCCCTCGCCATGCTCAAGCTGATGGATTTGGCGGAGGAAGCCATTGCCAACCACAAGCCCGAACAGGCGACGGAGGGCGCGGCATGAGCTTCATCGGAGCCGTGGCCACATCCGTCCGGCAGGTCCTCGCGCAGTATGCGAAGGACGTGCACCTGCCTTGCCTGATCGTCGGCGCCGGGAACTTTACCGTCCCGAGCGTGCTGCGCTCGGCGGGCTTCGCCGGGACGATAACGGCCTGTGACGTGACGCTCTACACCTCGGCGCTCGGCGCGTACCTGTCCGGCTGGACGCTGGAGGCGCGGGAGCGGGAAGACTGCCCGGAACACCTCCGGGGACTGCTCCGCACAGGGTCGCCGCTTGAACTGACGGCCTCCATCAGCCTGCTCATGGATCTGCGCGAGGTGTGGAAGGGCGACAACGCCTTCAAGATGCGCATGGTTGAGCACAGCCGGGAGGCGTGGGATATGCTCATGGAAAAGACCTGCGTGAAGCTCGAAGCCTACAAGTCGCACATCGGCCCCATCAACTATCAGGCCCGCGACGGCTTTGACCTGCTGGAAAAGAGCGCTCTCGGGCACACGGTTTTCGCGTTCCCGCCGACATACAAGGCCGGGTACGAAAAGCTGGAGGCGCTGCTCCGGGCCACGGTGGAATGGACGCCCCCGGACTACCGGGAAATGACCGACAAGAGCCTTGAGCTGTTCGAGGCCATCGCCCGGTTCGACTCGTATTACGTCGTGCTGGAGAAGGATCTCCCCGAAGTGTACGCGCTCCTCGGCCAGCCTTCGGCGGTGCTTCCCCGGGGGCGTGGCCGCACGACCTACATTGTGGCGAAACACGCCAAAAAAGTCGTGATCCGTTCCTCGGCCAAGACAGCCCCGGTCGGCCCGATATGGCCCGCGAACCGGGCCGTGACCGGGGACGAGGTTCCCGGCTTCGCCCCGGTCAAGCGGGCGCAGTCGCTCCGGCTGAACGAACTCTACCTTGCCAAGCGCATCGACTACTTCGACGGCGGCGTGGACGTCTGCATCGTGCTCACGCTGGATGGGCAGGTCATCGGCAAGGCCGACTTCATGAAGACGAGCCACGCGCAATGGAAGCTCCCGGAAGGCAACCCCGGCGGAGACGAATCCCTGTACATCATGTGCGATCTCGCCGTGGCCTCGGATGTGGAGAAGCGGCTGGCCAAGCTCGTGCTGCTCCTGCTCACCAGCCGCGAGGTCAAGGAATGGGTGGACGCCAAGCTGAACAAGCGGGTGGGGTGGGTCATCACCACGGCCTTCGCCAAGGGGCCTGTCTCTATGAAGTACCGGGGGTGCTTCCAGCTCTACAGCCGGAAGCAGGACAAGAAAACGGGGCAGTACGCCCTCAACTACTATGCCCCGTTCGGAGCGCGGACGCTTGCGGAATCATTCGCACTCTGGAAGAAAAAATATAAGTAATTCGAGTAATTAAATACAAAAAACGCTTGCATGACAGGTGTAATATGCTAAGTTCTTTTTATGGTTGAACTTTTTCAATCAAAAGGAGAACGGCATGGACGCAAGGCGCAAGCAGGAACTCAAGGAGCTGATGGTAACGGCCTGGAATCTGGCCCGGTTCGGAGCGAACCGTTTCGGAGGTCCGGCCAGCCTGTATTTCTGGATGGCTCTGCGGATTGCATGGCGGGAACGCGGTGGGAAGTCCGTCTACTACACGAAGGGCAATGTGGCCCAGATGTGGATGGGGATCGTGCCGAGGCAGGAAAAGGTGAAGCGGGGGCAGATAATGCTCCCCGGCCTTGCATAAAAGAGTGGGGCGGTAATGCCACTTACCGCCCCGATACGAAAAGGAGCCAAGTCCTTCATGTACGGATTGAGTCTGGCTCCTGCCCGCCAAAAAGTCAATGAGCAGAGCCATGACAGAGAGAGAAGCCCGCAAGCTGGCGAAGGAAGTCGTCAGCGACGAGTACGCGGTGATTGACGAAATCTGGAACCGCCGCAGGGTCAATTACCACAGCGTCGCCGCCGATTACGACAGGGACACGATCAAGGACATCAACCGCAAGCTGCCGAACCTGCTGGTGAAGAACGGCGGCGTCGCGCTGGACGAGCTGGCGGATGAATACGGGTTCGAATCCACCTGCGACCTGATCGACATGTTCCTTGCCTACACGCCGAAGCGCATCCGGCTTGAGCAGCTTGTAGCCCAATTTTTGGAAGAAAACCCTCAACCCTCCGGCGATTATGACGGAGACGTGCCTTTTTAGGAGGCCAGAATGTCCATTGAAACCTCGTTCTTTTCGAGCAAGGCCCCGAAAGAACGGAAAGTTTGCATCGCCAAGTGGCATCGGAACTGGAGCGGGCCGCGCGCCGAGCGGTTCGCCCCGTCCGACCCGAAGGCCGTGGACTGGAAGGCGGCGTATCGTAAGGAATTGGAATCCCGTTTCCCCACGCCGTCCTCCTTGCGGCTCTACCTTCAGGAGATCGAGAAGCGGACACCGGACCCGATCCTGTGTTGCTTCGAGCTGAACCCGGAAGAGTGCCATCGCAGGGTGCTCGCCGCATTCATCAAGGAAAACATCAACCTCGACGTTCCCGAGTGGAACGGTCGGCGGCATGACGGGCAATTCAGCCTGTTGCCGTAAACCGTAAAAAGGCGGGGACGCCCGGTGGTCGCACACCGAACGTCCCCTAGGAAGCGGAGGGACTAGCCTCCAGCCACCACAAGCTAAGGTTAGCCCCTCCCGACTGCACAAGTCAACGGAGGGCGAAATGGACACCAAACCACATGCGCCCATCCGCAACACGGCGCGAGGACAGTATGGAAGATTTACAGAAGGACAAGGATCAGGGCGAAAAACTGCGTTCCCTTGTTGAAGTGAGCAGGAAGAACGACATTCCAGCGTTGCTCAATGCGAAGAACAGGGCGCAGCAGGATGTCTATTCCGATCCCTCGAAAGAAAATCTTGCCGTTCTGGAACGCGCCACAGCCATGCTGGAGAAAGCGATGGACGCAGGACAGAACTGCAAGAATTGGAAAGAGGCGCTCACCTATCTGCAAGAGGATTGCGGCAGGAAAATTGGACAGACCAAGCTGTTTGCCGACATCAAGGCCGGGCGTCTGAGAAAGCAGCCGGACGGCACCTTCAAGCGGCGTGACCTTGACCGCTACGCGGCGTCGCTCCCCACGGCGGGGACGCCGGACAAGCTGGCCACCGACGCCGCCAGACGGCAGCGGGGAAAGGGAGAGCAGGAAATCCGCAGGATACGGGCCGTGGCGGACAAGGAAGAGTTCATCCTCAAGGTCAAGCAGGGCCAGTACATCTCGCGGGATGACGTCTATCAGGAGCTTGCCGCCCGTGCCGTGGCCCTGTCCGCCAGCCTGAAAACGGAATTTGAGGCGCGGTCGCTCGACGTGATCGCGCTGGTCGAGGGGAACCCGAAGAAATCCGGGCCGTTCGTCGAGCATATCGAGCAGGTCATCGACGAGGCCATGAACGAGTACGCGAAGCCCATCGAGATTGAGGTCACGTTTACCGCCGAGCCGGAAACGGACGACGAATCGGGCGACGAATAACGCAGGGCAGGGGCGCGGCTGCCGGATCAACGCGCGTGTGGAGATGATGATGACCATTGTTGAAATTATGAAAGAATGCGTTCCGTATGTGCTGTGCATCCTCACCATGATCGGAATATGGTATGGCGGGATGCTCGTTGGAGAATATCGGGGACGTGAACGAACATTGAAAGAGCAGCGCATCGTCTTCGTCGTCATGCACGAAAACGGAAAGGTTTCCGCAGTGACACAGGAAGGCAAGCACCTTTCTTTTGTAACCGATTGTGGAACAAAGAATATGAGCGATGAGTAATTAATATGAAATCATATACAATTCGTGTTCCCTTTCATTCCGTTCATGAATTCGTTGTGTTTGGTGAAGACAAACAGGATGCCGTCAGAGTTGCACAGAAGGGATGGCCAAAACTTTCCCAATACTGCGAATGGGAAAAGGCCGCAGTCTGTTTGACGTCAGACGTTTTAGAGAAAAAGGACGGTTGCCATGAACACAACCCCCATGCGTGAGTTCAACCACTTCCCCATCATAGAGGGAAAAGTCGGCAACGGCGTGAAGTTCGAGCGCATCCGGCGCATCACGGGCTACCTCGTCGGTACGGTGGATCGGTTCAACAACGCCAAACGCGCCGAAGTCCGCGACCGCGTGGCGCATCTGAAAGTTTCTCCGGAGGCGCACAATGAAACTCCGTCACGGCATGACGGTGATGACGGCCCGCTACGCCGTGGTGCTGCGGGGCCGGAACCAGTGCTTCCCTGACCAGTGGTGGGGGCACCCGATCATCGAAGGGAAGATCATGAAACGGCACACCATCGTGCTGAAAGCCGAGGACGTGGTGGCCCTCCCCGTGCCGGAGGGTTTCCAACGCGTGTTTCCGGGATTGTTGAAGGGATAGCATGACGCAGTTTGCCTTGTACGAAATGCCGAAAAAGGAGTGTCGGCGCGTGGCCATTTCGGTGGCGATACCGAAATGGCTTCCGCCGTCTCTGGCCTTGTGGCTCCGTCAGCGCATGGCGGAGCGGCCGGAGGGGATGACCGTGGCCACCCGGTTCTCAAAAGGGGAGCGGGCCGCGATGAAGCGCCGCAGGCCCGTGCCGATCAGCGCGTGGGCGGAGAAGCACCGCGTCCTCGAAATGTCGGCCATCCGGGGCCGCTGGCGGAACGTGTTCACGCCGTACCTCACCGGGATCATGGACGTGTCCGGGCTTCCCGGCGTCGAGACGGTCATCATCTGCAAGAGCCCCCAGACGGGCGGCTCGGAGTGTGGCCACAACATCGTCGGGAAAAGCACGATGCTCAAACTTATCGCCGGTGTCATGTATCCGTCCAAAGGTTCGGTGCGGGTCAATGGTGAGATCGCCCCGCTGATCGAGCTGGGCGCCGGGTTCGATATGGAGCTGACCGCCCGCGAGAACGCCAAGGACCGCATCATCCCGATGATCGAGGCCTCCCCGCGCCTCCGGCAGTACATGACGGGCTACGGGGACGACGCCTCCAGCCTGCGCATCAACCTGTTGCACATGCCGATTTACCTCGGCTGGTCCGGCTCCGTCTCGCGGCTCGGGAACAAGCCCATCCGCATCCTCATCCTCGACGAGCTGGACAAGTACAAGAACCCGAAAAACGAGGCCTCGTCCGAATCGCTGGCGGAGAAGCGCACGACGACATGGCGGACCCGGCGCAAGGTCGTGAAAATCTCGACCCCGACCACGGAGGACGGCCCGATCTGGAAGGCGCTCATCGAGGAAGCGGGGGCCCGCTTCGATTTCTGGGTGCGCTGCCCGCACTGCGGCTTTTTCCAGCACATGGATTTCGAGCGCATCGCATGGCCCGGAAAGGATGAGGAAAAGTCCCCGGACGCCGAAACCGTGCTGGCGAAGAGGCTGGCCACTTACGCCTGTGAATACTGCGGCACGGTGTGGGATGACGGCGACCGTGATCGGGCGGTCAGGGGAGGGGAGTGGCGTGAGCGCGTGTCCGGCCTTGAGCTGATGGCCCATGTCGCCGCGCACCGTCCCGTGAAGGTGGGCTTCCACATCCCCGCATGGCTTTCATACTTCGTGAGCCTGTCCGAAGTGGCCCACGCATGGCTCAAATACACGGAGAGCGGAAAATTGGACGACCTCAAGAATTTCAGGAACCAGTACGCCGCCGAGCCGTGGGTGGAGTCGCACGCGGCCCGCTCGGAAGACGCCATCCTCGCCCTGTGCGACGACCGCCCACGCGGGAAGGTTCCCGGCCCGGTGGACGGAAAAGAGCGGGTATCCGTCCTTCTGGCCACGGTGGACACGCAGCAGCACTATTTCCGGTACGTCATCCGGGCCTACGGCTATGGCGAAACCGAGGAGAGCTGGCTCGTGGCGTCCGGCTCGGCGGACAACCTCGCCGCGCTGGAAGAAATCCTGTTCGGGAGCGTCTACGCCGACCCGGACGGCAGGGAATACGCGGTCAAGGCAGCCATGATCGACGCGATGGGCGGGCGCACCGCCGAGGTCTACCGATGGGCCGTCCGCCATCGGGGCCGCGTCTTCCCGTGGCAGGGCGTCCGCTCGATGGCGCAGCCCTACACCCCCTCGCATCAGGAGTATTTCCCCGACGCCAAGGGCAACAAGGTCAAGATCCCCGGCGGGCTGATGCTGTACCGCTGCGACGTGACGTTCTTCAAGTCCGATCTGGCGTTCAAGCTCGGCATCCACCCGGATGACCCCGGCGCGTTCCACCTCCACGCCAATGACGGCGGGCAGCTTGAACAGTACGCCAAGGAACTGTGCGCCGAGGTCTGGGACGACGAGAAGCAGGGATGGGAAAACCCGGCGAACAAGCCGAACCATTTCTGGGACTGCGAGGTCATGCAGCGTGCGTTCGCGTTCATCCTGAACGTCCGGCATCGCCGCAGACCGGACGAGGAAACGAAAAAGCCCGCCCGTCCCCCGCGTCCGGTAGAACGCGGCGGGGGCGGCATCGGTTCGCGCCTAGCGAACCTGCGGAGGTCGTGATGGCGCTATACGACTTGTCGGATCGCCTCAACTGGCAACAGGCTTGCGAAATCCTCGGGTGCAGCAAGTCCCTGCTTTATCGTTTGGTGAAGGAGGGGAATATTCCGATGTACGGTGTAGGCAAGCGGTTCCGCTGGTTTTCTCGGGCGGATTGCGAAAAGTTGCTTCATGGGAACAATTCCGTTAGGGAGGAACGAATACCCGCTGAAAAGCAAAACGAAACGGAAAGAGAATAAGGTGCGGAAAGGAGTTCCAAGATGATATGCCCCGTATGCGGTGGAGATGAGCTTCTCTCCGAACGTCTTCACCTGTTTCCCTACGAATGGTTCGGACACGAAACGATGCTCGAAGCATATGGAGAGCTTTGTCCCGTATGCGGTGAAATGGTGTTGGCGAAGGGAAGTCCCGATTTGCTTGAGGCACAGTCGAGAGCTTTCAGGAAAAAGGTACGGGAAGAGATCCCTTTGCCTGAGGACGTCGCCTCCATGCGGGAACGACTTGCCCTGACTCCGGAGAAGGCCGATGAGCTGTTCGGTTTAGAAGACGGCTCGTTCGCTCGTTATGAACACGGTGAGGAAAAGGTTCCTTTCGTTGTATTTCAGCTTTTATGGCTGTTGGGCAAGTATCCACATCTGATTGGTGAGTTACGGGGAGGTGAGTAGGATATGGCTTCTGCTCTGAAAGGAGATGTTCCCTTTGATGCGGGGATGATTGCTCTGTACCGCAATAACCTGGAAATGGCCGTAAAAAAGTTCAATCAATATCTTGAAGAGAAAGACTTTGAAATGCTGGCTGCCAGTTTCCGGCAGGTGGCCGAAGCCCACGGGATCGAAGATGTCGGACTGGACGAGCGGGAACTTCGCAAGATTTTTGAGATACTGATGGGGATTGCGAATATGCTGGATGCGCGCCTTGTCTTTGAGACGAAGAAAGCTCCTGCGGCATGAGCCGAGTCCCCGCCTGAAAGTTCGTCACTGCGCCGCGTTCTGCCGCGTAATCATGTTTATCAATAAAAGTATATACTGTGCATATCTTTCTTGACAAAAGTATGTATAGTATGTATTTTTATTTCAACGGATGAGGTAAATATGAAAGCACGGGAACTGATACGTCAACTGGAATCAGCCGGATTTGTACAGGTTAGAACGCAAGGGGAAAGAAAACGGAAAGGCAATCACATTAAATTCCGACATCCTGACGGTCGTTGGACGGTGGTAAGTCATGGAGACAAGGACTTTGACAAGGATTATGTGAAAGCCGTTGCCAGACAGGCCGGCATAGAAATCGAATGGAAATGAACGGGCGGGGGTTCCCGCTCCCCAGATATACGGAGTTGAAGTATGAAATATCCCATGATTGTCTATCAAAGTGAAGACAGCGATTACTGCGGACTGTTACCCGATTTCCCCGGTATGTTTCTGGCTGAAAAGTCTTTGGATGAATTGGCTGCTTCCGTCCAAGATGCCGTGGAAACATGGATGGAAGGAGAAGAACCGGAAAAGTTTCCCGCTCCGAGCTCGTTGCAGCAGATTGCCGCGCGCGACGAAGCTGCAGGCCGTGCTCTGGTTCTGGTGGATGTCGATCCTGCTTTCATGGATGATTCCACTGTCCGGATCAGCGTTTCCGTCCCCCGGTATGCGCTGGGCATGATCGACAAGGCCGCCAAGCTGGCAGGAAAAAAGCGTTCCACCTATCTCGTGGAGCGTGCTCTGGCTGCGGCCACGGCATAGTTTCCATCCTGTGGAGATGTGTGGGGCAGGGCTTGCCAAACATGAAAAACGTAGCTATCTTGAAAACCAAGAAGGGCGGCAAGTGCTGCTAACACTCACCGCCCCGGCAGACTCGGAGAGTTTGTCGAAGCCTTCTTTCCGGCTTATGTACCAGCCAGAGTCTTGCCCCGGCAGTGTTCCAGCACTGCCG
>OGPU01002099.1_pt1 | contig 15022 bp, 15 predicted proteins | sample 1552991 | NCBI WGS metagenome assembly OGPU01 (sample SAMEA2580296, study PRJEB22360) | human gut metagenome | biome: human gut; feature: human-associated habitat; material: faeces | place: Denmark | collected 2008/2010 | reverse complement strand
ACCGCATGTGTAAACGCACGGTCGGCGCCGTGCGTATCTTTCTGCGCGCGGCAGATAGAAAACTGCGTCGCGCCGCCCACGCCGGTCATCAGTCCCAGCTCGTGCACTTACTCGTCCTCTTCCGCCGCCAAGCGCTCGTTCTGGCGCTTGATGCGACGGCCCAGCACCACGCGCGCGATAAGCAGGCTGCCCTCGTAAAGCGCGATCATGGCGGCGAACATGAGCAGCATAGTGACCGGCGAGGCATCCGGGGTCGCCATGGCGCTAACCACCATGAGCACGACGTAGACGACCCGCCAACTCCCCCGCAATTTCTTATAGGGGACCACATCGAAAATAACGAGGTAGAAAATGACCAACGGCAGCTCGAAGGCAAAGCCGAAAGCCAATTCGAACTTGATAATGGTGTCAATGTAGGAGGACATGCGGGGAAGCGCATCGCCGAGGCCCATGGCCTGATCGGTCAGCCACTGGAAGGCGGGGTTCAGGATAATCAGATAGCAGAACACCGTTCCGAAAATGAACAAGACCACCGCCGCGGCGAACGTGGGCATGAACCACTTCCGCTCATTGGGTTTAAGCGCCGGCAGGAAGAACGCAAGTATCTGCCACAGGATAACGGGGGCAGTGGCAACGATGGACACCCAGATAGATATCTTGAATCGCGTCGAGAAAGCCTCGAAGGGATCGATGGCGATCGTCTGGACGAAGCCATTGGCATCCGTGGGAAGAAACTCCGCAATGGGCATCAGCAGGAACTGGCCGATGGTGGGGGTGGCCATGTAGAACACGACCACGGCCACGGCGAGGCAGGCGACGATGCGCACGAGGCGCATGCGCAGCTCGCCGAGGTGGTCGAATAGCGGCATGCGTGCCGGTCCGATTGGCATCTTTATGCCTCCTTCTTCTCGTCGGCGGCTTTGGCAACGCCAGCAACCGGAACATCATCGGCGGCCTCGGTCACAGCCTTGGCCTCCTCGGCGGCCTTCTTGGCCTCCGCCTCGGCCTTCCGCTTGGCGGCGGCCTCCTCGCGCTTCTTAGCCGCCTCGGCCTTGCGCTTCTCGGCTGCGGCCTTGCGCTCCTCTTCTTCCTTCTTCTTCAGCTCCTCGGCTTCAGCGGCCTTGCGCTCGGCGCGCTCCTTGTCGTAGCGAGCCTTGCGCTCAGCAAACGATTCCTGGGTTGCATGCGGTGCCGGCTTCGAGCCAGAACCAGACGCGGCCTTTTTGCCTGCATCGGGATCCAAAACCTCGTCGTTGATAACCGCCTTCATTTCTTCCTGCGCCTGCTTGAATTTGTTGAGCGCAACACCCAACGTTTTTGCCATTTCGGGCAACTTGTCGGGGCCAAAAATCAAGAACGCGAACAGCAGGATTATGAATAGCTCAAATCCGCCAATGCCGAACAACTGGTACTTCCTTATCTCTTCAGCGCTACCAAGCCGCACAACGACGGGCAGCGCTTAGTGGTTTTGCCGCTTGGAGCCTTTATTGGTTTCCGCCAAGGAACATAAGGCCCATGGTGGGAAGAGAGAGGGCCAAGATCAAAATCACGCACACCGCAATAACGAATATGCGCTTGAGAAGCTCTTCGCGCTTCTTTTTTTCTTCGGCAAGACGCTGGCGCTCGAGGGCACGCTCCTCGCGCTCCTTCAGCTGCTTTGCCGTCATCTTCTGCTTTTTACCGTTAGCCATTGAATCTCTTTCCGTATGCGTGTGGTCACCTTAACGCACGGTACGCAAAACAAGCCCCTCTTTTCGACAAGAGGGGCTTACTGGTGCCAATAGGCATTAAGAGCGGAGGCGACCGCGAATCTCAAGAACGTGCGCGATGTTCTTTGCCACTTCACCAGCAACGTGCAAGCGTCCACGTTCGTAGAGGACCTTGCCGTCAACCATGGTCATGGATACATCGCCGTTGCCCACTGAGCCCAAAAGGGCAGAAACAGGGTCTGACGTGGGGGTAGAGTGTGAACCGGACAGATCGACCGCAACGATGTCGGCACGTTTGCCAACCTCAAGAGAACCAACCTTGTCGTCAATGCGCAGTGCCTGGGCGGCACGCAAAGTGCCCATTTCCATAAGCGTGCGGGAATCAAGGAATTCGCCGGTAACAGCACGCTGAATGAGCAATTCCATGCGCATTTCGCTAAAGATATCCATCGTGTCGATAGAAGCCGGAGCGCCAGTGCCCAGGCCCACACGCATACCAGAGCGCAGGTACTCACTCACAGGAGCAACGCCCATGCCCAACTGAGCATTCAAGCTGGGGCATGCGCATACGGCAACGTCGTATTCCTTCAAATGCCTGATGTCTTCGTCGTTTACGCGTACGCCATAGACGATCATCACGTTCTTTGCGTCGAACAAACCCCAGTTCAACACATAGTTGACGGGAGTTGCAGAAGTGGGAAGCCATGGCGGAATTTCCATGAAACCCTGCATTCCCAGATCTTCGTCCAAGCCAGAGGGAGCGCCGTACTTCACGAAGCGGTACTCTTCGCTGCTGCCCGCCAAATCCATTGCGATAGGCAGGTCGCCGTTATCGGAGGCGTACTTCACCACACTGCGATACAGCTCGGGATGGCATTCGTACACCGGATCTGGCGCAACGCCCAGGGTGATGCGGTCGGGGTCGATGGCCTGCGACCACTTTTCCAAGTCGCTATCAGCCTTCTTGATGGCGTAGTTAACCAAGCGCTTGTCGATTGCTCCTGCCTCGCGATAGAACATACCGCGCAAACCAAGCTTCTGAGCAGCTGAAACGCAAGCACCCGTAGATGTGATGTCCGCCACAGTGGTAACGCCCGAGGAAAGCGCCTCAAGGCCGCCCAGGAACGCAGAGTCAAACGCCTCTGCATAGGAAATGCGCTTACGCAACGCAGCGATTTCCTTGCGCCACTGAACAAAGGGCAGGTCGTGCACCAAACCGCGGAACACAGCGTCTTCCATGCGTGCATGCAGGTCGATAAAACCCGGGGTAAGCGCAGCCATGCCGAAGTCTTTTACCTCTTCGTTGGGGTAACGCAAGCGCATCATTTCTGCATCGCCGATGTCGGCGATAGCACCGTCTTTAATGAAAACCGCACCGTGCTCGATGGGCTCGGATGAAACCGGAACAACGTATTCAGCGATCAGTAGCATGCGCATCCTCCCGATAGAGTAATTCTTTGCAATGATAGCATTGCGGCGTTTATATCTTGCCGTTTTTCACAGACCCCTAACGAGCCAGATACGCAAGCGTGCCGTTCTTGTCTATAATCAGCTAACGCAGACGGCAATACTCGTACTTAAGGACGCGATAGCGCATGAGCAACACCCCTCAAACGCCCGAAAAGAAAGCAGACCACTCCATCGACACCGCCACGGGTCAGGAGGCCCCTGCTGAGATTTCTTCTGCTCGCGTGAAGAAAATCTTCACTGATATTGCTTGGAAGTACGAGCGTTTCAACAAGCTCTCCAGTTTCGGCCAATACCGCAGCTGGCTGCGCACACTTATCGATAAATCGCCCATTACCAGCGAAACGCTGATGCTGGATATTGCCGGCGGCACGGGCGATGTGACGTTTACGGCCTGCGAACGGAAACAGCCCAAGCACATCATCCTCTCCGATTACACGCCCGCCATGCTCGAAGTAGCCCAGAGCCGACTCGATGCAGGCGAGGCAAACGGCGTTCCCGTTGAGCTTGCCGTGGTTGACGGGCAAGACATTCCCTACGAAGACGGGTCTTTCGACATAATCACCATGTCGTACGGCATTCGCAACATGCCCGAACGCGAACGTGCGCTTTCTGAGATGTATCGCGTGCTGAAGCCAGGCGGCGCGCTGTGCGTGTTGGAATTCTCAACCCCGCCCAATCCCCTTATGCGCTTGGGCTACAACCTGTATTTGCGTTGGGGTATTCCCACCTGGGGAAAGATCGTCACAGGCGATGCTTCGGGCTTTGTGTACCTGGCGAAGTCGATCAAGGCGTTTCCCGATCAAAAGGGTTTCACGCGCATGCTGAAGAATGCGGGCTTTTCCCGTGTCGAATACACCAATGTAACGTTTGGCGTTGCCGCTGTTCATATCGCGTACAAGGAATAGCGGGCAAGCGCCCCTGGCATGGTGCGCCGTACATACACGTCATACATGGTGACGGGACGGTTAAGGCACTAAAAAATGGACGCGGGCCTCAGTTCTTAACCAGGGTGCGCGTCCATACTCCTATTTTAGTACATCGGGGCGTGGCGAAATAGGCTGGCAGGTGCCCCTGCGCATAGTGCACTGTAGCCAGAACTACTCGATAACGTAGGCCGCCACGATTTCGGCGTAATAGGCCGTGTGTTTGTTGGGGCCACCCAGCGTTTCATCAACGGGATACCACTTTTCCGCGTCCGCGGCATCAAGATTGGCAAGATCCTGTTCCTGCTTGAACAGGACGCGGCACTCCAACGTAAGGGGAAGCTCGCGAATACCCGGCACATTAACCTCTTCGGGATCTTCCAGCGTGAGCCCCAGCTCGGCAACCTTGTCCATATCGCGACCCGACTTTGCGCCGCATACCGCAGTGATCTTCTTGTCGAACTCGCCCATGGGCAGGTTCACCGTAAACTCACCCGTGGCATCCAAGAATTCCTTGGTGAAACGGCTTTCGCGCACATAGGTAATGAACAGGGGCTTTCCCCACTCAATGGCCATACCGCCCCAGCTGATGGTCATGGCGTTAACCTGACCGTCTTTCTTGGTGGTGAGCAAGACGGCATCGTTGACCTTCTTCATGATTTCGCCAGCATGTTCAATTACATCGATAGAGCGCTTCATACCAATCTCCTTTACGCGTGTTTTCGCGATCGATTATACCGAAGAGGGCACCGAGGCTGCGAACACGTTGCGCCCCGTATGCGACGGGTACCCTCTCCAGGGCGCCTATGCCATGAGCGATTCCTAGCACTATGCGATAAACGATCCCAAGCCCCGACTAACATGTCCCGCCAACCAGGACCCGAGAAGCAAGGCCTAATACGCCTCGTCGAGCGGGGCGTGGGCTTTCACGTCGCAATCCAAGCCAAAAAACTTGCCCTGCTTATAACGATCGAGCGCCACCAGGGCGATCATGGCAGCATTGTCCGTGCAGGCGGAAAGCGGAGGCATGGTAAGGCGAACGCCTATTTGATGGCACATGGCCTCATAGGCGTGACGCAGCTCAGGGTTGGCAGCAACGCCACCGCCCAGGCAGAACTCTTTTGCACCCGTCTGGCGAAGCGCCGTGCGAGCCTTGGCCACCTGGACGTCGATAACTGCAGCCTGAAAGCTTGCCGCCACATCAGCCTGATTGATTTCACGGCCTGCCTGCTGTTCTTTCTGCAAGTAAGTCATAACCGAGGTCTTCAAGCCTGAAAGCGAGAACTGCAAATCGCCCGAATGCATCAGCGCACGGGGGAAACGAACAGCCTTAGGGTTGCCCTTTTCAGCTAAAGCAGAAATGAGCGGGCCGCCAGGATACCCCAGCCCCATTGCCTTTGCCACCTTGTCGAAGGCCTCTCCTACCGCATCGTCGAGCGTTGAACCCATAGTTTCATAGCTGCCCCAGTCTTTTACATGCACCAACATGGTGTGACCACCCGAAACGAGCGAAACCACCATAGGCGGCTTGATATCGGGGCAGGCGATCTTGTTCGCATACAAGTGGCCCTCCAGGTGGTTCACGCCGATAAGCGGCACATCGCAAGCCCAGGCCAAACCCTTTGCGAATGCCGCGCCCACAACCAGGGCGCCAACCAAACCAGGCGCATAGGTCACCGAAACAGCAGCCAAATCGTTCCAAGAAAGATCGGCCTTGCCTGTGCGCTCGCGCGCTTGGGCCAAGCACTCGATCACCACCCCACCGATAGCCTCAATATGCTTACGGCTGGCAATTTCGGGCACTACCCCACCGAAACGGGAGTGAAAATCGATCTGAGAAGCAACCACATCAGCGACAATGGTTCCCGCTTCATCGATAAGCGCTGCGGCGGTTTCGTCGCACGAAGACTCGATAGCCAAGATGAGCTTGCCCTCAAGCGGCACACAGTCTCCTGCAGCTTCGCCCGCGTGTGCAGCTGCAGCATTCAAGCGCAACTCCATACCGGCAACGTCGTGCTCGGAAAGAGGAAGCGGGCCTTCATAGATGCAAGCGTTTTCCCCATCGGAATAATAACGCGGGCGAATACCGATATTCTTCAAGCCCAAACGCTCATAGAAGGCATGCGCACCCGTATTCGACGCACGGACTTCAAGGGTCATTTCCTTTGCACCCAAATCACGTGCATCAAGGGCAATGCGTGCCAAAAGCTCTTGCGCAATGCCCTGACGCCTATAAGCCGGATCGGACGCCACCTTCAGCAACTGCACCTGACCATCGTTTATCCAGCCACCGGCATAACCCACCAGCTTCGCTTCGCCAACGTTCACCGTGCGCTTACGCGTATCAGCAACCTCAAACGCCGCCCACCACGTGCGGTCGGGACGAGGCAGCTCGTCGAGCACCTGTGCCTCGCTCCAGGCATCCGTACCCATAACCTGCGACTCCATGGCGGCAACCGCAGGCACCCATGCCGCTTCGAGCGGCTGATAGCGAATCACCGATCCGCCCTGCACACCCGACTCAAGGTCCTTCGCCTCAACGGCGTTGGCTTCGGCATCCTGCTTGGCAAATTTAATGCGCTCATGCTCTTCAGCGTCGGAAAGGCGCGTGTACACGGGAAGAAGCGTGCAAGGGTCGCCCAACACACCACCGTCGGGATCGAACGTCCCCTCCGCCCAAGCCTCCTGCGCCGCAAGAAGAAGGCCGGCGCCTGTTGGGTAGCGCTCTTCTTCGCCCGCAATGTTGCCGTGGCCTTCGCACAGAGCGGAGTATTTCTTCAGCGCATCACCCACGATGCGCTGATCGCTTCCGCTTCCCAGCCACTCGGGCAAGGACGCCGCCTTCATAACGGTATCGGAATTCAGGCGCTCGATACCGCTGTCGGTTACGTGATAGCGAACGGGATAGACTTCTTTGCGCATCGCATCGCCCAGTACCACCACTGAGCCGCGCACCCCGTTAGCCCACTGCTGCCATGCCTGAGCGTCTGAGGTGGAAACGCCGAACAGCGGCACGCCCAAACCAATGGCAATGCCCTTGGCGCTGGCAAGGCAGATGCGCACGCCGGTAAACGAACCGGGGCCACGGCCGCACACTACGCACGCAACTTCACCGCGCGAAATGCCCGCATCCGCCAACAGAGCATCGATTTCGGGCAATAGCTTGACGTTCGATGCGCGAAACGCACCGACCTCGCGCGAAGCGATGCAGTCAATGGTTTTCTTGGCACGATCGAGAAGACCTATTCCCAAGGAAATCATTTCATTTGCCGTGTCGAAAGCAACTACGTAGTTGTTCATGCGAATCCTGTTCTTATTGCATTGCGGCCGCCGATGCCATCTCCGTAAAAGCAACGGGGGCGGCACGGGATGGGCAAGCGACGTTTAATGCCTGTTTTCTTTCGCTAGCTATCCTAGCGCATGCCCCTGAAAACAGAAAAACCAGGCGCAATCCTTCCGAAAAGAACGCGCCTGGCAAAAAGCTAAGCCAACGCAGCCCGCCAACTCTGAAGCATTGATTCTGCCGATCCGTGGGCACATGCCCGAATTGCCCGAACGTTTTCGCCCTCGACGGCAAGATACACCTCGAGCCTATCTTCTGGCATTTCTTCGGGAAATTTCGAAGCCCACTCGATGCAGGAAACGCCATCGCCTTCGACGTATTCGTAAAATGCCAAGTCTTCCAATTGGTAAGGGGAATCAAGGCGATACAGATCAAAATGGTACAGGGGAAGACGCCCATCGGTGTATTCAACCACCAAGTTGAAGGTGGGGCTCGTTACCGCCTGCGCAACGCCCAAGGCAGCTGCCAGCCCCTGGGTAAAGTGCGTTTTTCCCGCCCCCAGATCTCCGTCAAGCGTCACAACAGCACCTGCATCAAGCACGCCAGCCAGTGCCGCTGCGCAAGCTTGAGTTTCCTCTACCGAAGAGGTACGTGCTATTTCAACCCATTTGCCGGACATAAAGATTCCCTTCGGAAAAGCAGGATCCAACAAGAGCGCTCAATGAGGAACAACCCCATTGAGCGCTTTGGCGCCTTGGCGCCCATGCATTCATTTAACGACAAGCAGAATTTATCTGATGGTCTTTTCTGCAGCCGAAACCGTATGCTCCATGGTGATGGAAGTGGTAACAGAACCGAGACCGCCTGGGACCGGGGTGATGGCATCGACAACGGGCTCGACCGATTCATAGTCGACATCGCCGCACAGGTTGCCGTCCTTGTCAAAGTTGATACCAACGTCCAAAACCGTCTGACCTTCGCGGAAGCACGATGCATCAAAGGCACGTGCGCGACCCGTTGCGCAAATAACGATGTCTGCCGTGCGCATGATCTTGGGCAGGTCCTCCGTGCGGGAATGGCAGATGGTCACGCTGGCATTACGGCGAAGCAGCAGCATGGCAACAGGCTTGCCCACCACAAGACTGCGACCAACAACAACCACGTGCTTGCCCTCTACAGGGATGTCGTAAAAATCGAGAGCCCTTACGCAAGCTTCTGCGGTGCTAGGAGCAAAGCCTTCCTTGGCATCGGTAAACACCGCACCAAGCGATGCAGTGGAAACACCGTCGATGTCCTTCGCCATAGCAAGCTCATCACAAACAAGCTTGTCTTCCATCTCAGAGGGAAGCGGGCGGAACACCAAGCAACCATGAATGCTTGAATCGGCGTTGATGCGGCGAATTTGCAGGAGCAGTTTTTCCTGGGAAACCTTTTCATCGAGCTCGAACACACGTGTGGTCAGACCCAAAGCCTTTGCGCGCTTGCAAGCAGTGCGCTCGTAGCTCAGGTCGTCGGGGCGGGACCCTACGCGAACGATAGCAAGCGTAGGTTCGATGCCCAAGATCTTCAGACGCTCGACACGATGAGCAAGATCAGCGGCAATCGCATCAGTAACTGGTTTCGATTTCAAAATGCGGGTCATACTTATCTGAGTCCCTCCAACACAAATACGTAAATATCATCGGCACGCTTGCCCCATTCAATAATGAGACATTCTGTTTCGTCAGTGTAACGCTTCGCAAGCTTGCGATCCTCGAGCATTTTGGCATTGACGAAGATGTTCAGGGCAGCGCCCTTTAGTGCCCCTTTCGCAAAGGAAACACCCGTGGCAACATCGGAAAGCGCCATCTTTGAGCCATTATGAGCCATAAAATCGGAAAGATCGATAACGCGAGCACATGCTTTCATGATCGACAGGGGCACTTCGATGGCATCGATGAGCGCCTTCTGCATTGCTTTGGTACGCTGCGCCTTTTCTTCTTCGGTAGCGCGGGGCATTTTAAAGCATGCCGCCAAAGGGGCAAATGCCTCAGAGTCCTTCTTCGACAAGGCAAGGAGCTCTTCGCGCACCCGCTGAAGCTGCGATAGGCATTCCTTCACCTGGTCTTCCACGTCGACATAGCTTTTCTTGCCAACCGTCAGGTTTCCCACCATAGAATTCAACGCTGACCCCAAAGCTCCCACGTATGCGGCGGCAGCACCGCCACCAGGGGTTGGGGTGCCAGCGGCAACCTCGTCAATTAATGTCCACTCGCTCAAGATGTTTCCTAATCGTTTATTACCTATGACAACGATACGGGCCAGCGCACCTGCGCCAGCCCGATAATACCTTGCTAGTATTTCCAGCTATTCTCTAGCAGCCTAGAACAAGCCAGAGATCTTGCCCGTTTCATCAACGTCGATCTTGAAGGCAGCAGGAGCCTTGCCCAAGCCCGGCATGGTCATTACATTACCGGTAAGGGCAACAACGAAACCAGCGCCTGCAGATACCTTAACCTGACGAACCGTGATGCGGAAATTGCGCGGAGCACCAAGCAGCGCAGCATCGTCGGAGAAGCTGTACTGGGTTTTCGCCATGCAAACCGGCATAGATCCAAAGCCCAATTCTTCAAGCTGCTTGATTTCCTTCTTTGCAGCAGGAGCAAAGTCTACCCCATCTGCATGGTAAATGCGCTTGGCAACTGCCTTGATCTTTTCCGCGAGACCCATATTATCTTCGTAGGTGAAGGTCAGAGAGCTTTCCTGCTCGCACAGACGCATAACTTCCTCAGCCAGCTCTACGCCGCCTTCGCCGCCTTTTGCCCAAACCTGGGAAAGGGCAACGTTGACACCGAGCTCCTGGCACTTGGCGCGAACCAGATCGATTTCTGCCTGAGTATCAGTGGGGAATTCGTTGATGGCGACAACGCATGGGAGGCCAAACACCTGAGTGATGTTTTCCACGTGCTGAAGCAGGTTGGGAAGACCCTTTTCCAGCGCTTCGAGGTTTTCCTCGTTCAGGTCTGCCTTGGCAACGCCGCCATGGTTCTTCAACGCACGAACCGTGGCAACCACTACAACAGCATCAGGCTTCAAGCCCGCAAGACGGCACTTGATGTCCAAGAACTTCTCGGCTCCCAGGTCGGCACCGAAACCGGCTTCAGTTACCGCGTAGTCGCCCAGAGCAAGAGCCATGTTGGTTGCCATGATGGAATTGCAGCCATGTGCAATGTTGGCGAAAGGACCGCCGTGCACGAATGCGGGGGTTCCTTCGAGTGTCTGAACCAAATTGGGCTTCAGCGCATCCTTCAAAAGCGCAGCCATAGCGCCTTCAGCATGAAGGTCATGGGCGGTAACGGGCTTATCGTCGCGGGTGTAGCCAACAACGATACGGCCCAAGCGCGCCTTCAGGTCGGTGATGGAGGTTGCCAAGCAGAAGATGGCCATGACCTCGGAAGCAACCGTAATATCGAAGCCGTCTTCACGGGGGACGCCGTTGGCTTTGCCGCCCAAGCCGCACACGATGTTACGCAGCTGACGGTCGTTCATGTCAACAACACGCTTCCACGTAATGCGGCGAACATCGATACCGAGCTCGTTGCCGTTGTGGATATGGGCATCGAGCAATGCAGCAAGCAGATTGTTTGCCGCGCCAATGGCATGGAAGTCGCCCGTGAAATGCAGGTTGATTTCTTCCATAGGGATTACCTGGGAATAGCCACCACCTGCGGCACCGCCCTTGATGCCGAACACCGGTCCCAGGCTGGGCTCGCGCAAAGCGATTACCGTCTTCTTGCCCAAGCGGGAAAGGGCATCGCCCAAACCTACCGTCGTGGTGGTTTTACCTTCGCCGGCAGCGGTGGGGTTGATTGCCGTGACCAGCACCAACTTACCGGGCTTATGGTCTTCGTTGCGGAGCAGGTTGTAGTCAACCTTTGCCTTGGTCTTGCCGTAGCACTCGAGGTACTCTTCCGAGATACCTGCCTTTTCAGCGATTTCGGTAATGGGGCAAGGCGTTGCCGCCTGCGCAATTTCGATATCCGTCAGCATAAACAGTTCGCTTCCTCTTCTTGGCTTATTGCTCTGTCCTACTGGGTTTTACTGGGCGATCTCATCGTAGATCATACGCAAACCCTGCAAAGTGAGTTCAAGGTTGATTTCGGCGATGTGCTTCGATGCGGGGGCGATGCGGTGCGCCAAGCCACCGGTTGCCACCACCCTGGCCTCGTAGCCCAACTGATCGAAAACGCGCTCGACCAAGCCGTCGACACGAGCGGCCTCGCCGTACACCACGCCAACCTTGAGCGCATCGGCGGTGTTGGTTCCGATTGCCGTGCCCGGGTCTTCCAACTCTACGGAACGCAACAACGCTGCGCGGGAAAGCAGACTACGCATGGACGAATCGACACCGGGGGCAATAATGCCGCCCACAAACGTGCCTGTCTTGTCGATGATCTCGATATTGGTAGCAGTACCGAAGTCGACCACAATGACGGGCGAACCGTACAGGCATTTCGCAGCAGCAGCATCTGCCACGCGGTCGGCGCCCAATTCGGCGAACTTCTCCTGGTCCATGTTGATAAGGTGCCCCACGGTTTGGGCGGAAATGACAAGCAGCTGAACGCAGAACGAGCGATAGCACGCCTTTTCCCAATTATGAGTAAGAGCGGGAACCACCGAGGCCAAAATGGCGCCGTCGATGCACTTGGGATCAACGCCTTCGGCCTCCATCAGAACATGCAGTTTAATTCGGAGCTCATCACTGGTGTGATCTACGTTGGTAGCCACACGCCACATATGAACCAAGTGCTCACCATCGTATACACCGAGCACGGTTTGGGTATTTCCCACGTCAATCGCAAGTAACATGTTTCTGACAATCCCTTCAGGTTTAAGCGATACGAGCGAATGCTACCATACTATCGATTTTGGACGGCAATCCCTTAGCCGTAACCGTAATTAACGCATCCGCAGAAGGTGGCGCAATGGAAAATCCCGCTCGCATACTCATCGTAGACGATGAGCCTTCAATCACTGAATTTGTAAGCTATGCCATGCAGAAGGAAGGCTACCTCACCGAGGTGGCTTCCAACGGCGAAGAAGCGCTCGAGAAAATCGAAAGCGACCACTTCGATCTGTTCATTTTAGACATCATGCTGCCCGGTATCGACGGATACGAACTGTGCCGCCGCATCCGCGCGAAGATGACAACGCCCATCTTGTTCCTTTCTGCGCGTGACAGCGAACTGAACAAAGTCGTAGGACTCGAGCTTGGAGCCGACGACTATCTCGCAAAGCCCTTCGGCGTGCGCGAGCTCCTTGCACGCACCCGCGCCCTTCTGCGTCGCAGCCAAGGCCTGGAAAACGCGCAGCCCTCGAATGAGGTAACGGCAAGCGGCATCACCTTGAACGAAGACACGCACGTTGCCCAAGGTGAAAAGGGTCCCATCGACCTTACCCCACGCGAATTCGAGCTGCTAAGCTGCCTTATGCACAATGCGGGTAAGGTGGTTTCCCGCGAAGACCTTCTCCACGATGCATGGGGATGGGAATTCATCACAGAAACGAAAACAGTCGACACGCACATCAAGCGTCTTCGCGATAAGATTGAGGCAGCCGGGTACGACCCGAAGCTCGTTGAAACGGTGCGCGGATACGGCTATCGCTTCAAGAAATAAGGGGCCGCAGACCGGCGCATGCGCTATCTGCCGCTTCGAGGGGATTCAATGAGGCTGTTTACCAATATTTCTTTTCTCACCGCTTTGCTGGCTATTTTCGGCAGCTCTGTTACGGCTGCCATTGCCGTGCTGGCATTCGGCTGCTCGCGCTTCATCTTGGCATTTATCATCCCCGTTTCCTGCCTCTGCTATTTCTTGAGCTTGCTTATTGCGCATTTCATCGCCCAACCGCTCACTGAATTGGCGCAGAAAACGCGCGCCTACCGCGAAGGCGACAAGAGCATCGTGTTCGAACCTACAGGTGCGCTGTACGAAGTTGACCAGCTGTCTGAAGATTTCCGCGAGTTGAACCACGCCTACGAGGCAAAGCTCGACGAGCTTTCCAAAGTGCAGGATCGTCAAGATTCTTTCGTGAGCGATGTTGCCCATGAGTTCCGCACGCCCCTCACCGCCATCAGCGGCAATGCCGAATTGATGCTTGACCCCGATATGCCCCAGTCAACACGCGAGCATTTCTGTGAGATCATCCTGAGCGAGTCGGAACGCCTGAAAAAGCTCACCAATTCGCTCTTGGCGCTGCAGCACGCAAAAGAAGGCGTTCCCGCAGCGGCCTTGAAGCGTTTGGATATCGCACCCGCTGCCCAAGAAGTTATCGAAATGCTTGAGCCCATCGCCCAAGACAAGAACGTCACCTTAAGCGTAGAGGGCGCTGCCCCCGATATCCTAGGCAACAACGATCGCCTCAAACAGGCGATCATCAATTTGGTTGATAACGCCATTCGACATGTTGAAGAGGGTGGCCATGTCCGCGTCTTACTTTCCGGCGTAAACAACCAGGCAATAGTTGCCGTAAAAGACGATGGTTGCGGCATCGAAGACGACCCTTCCCTCCTGTTCAAGCGCTTCTATCGCAGTGATGCCTCGCGTGCACGCAACAGCGGAGGCGCGGGCCTCGGACTGGCCATTGTGAAGGAAATTGTAGAGAGTTTCGATGGCACGGTAACCGCGTTCAACGCCCCCGAAGGCGGCGCCGTATTTGTGATGGCGTTCCCCGCCCTGTAGCGCCCCTTCGGGGATGCATCGCGACGAAATATCGCCATGACTTGCCACTTAGGAATGCATTGCGGCTAGACCTCACCCAGGAAGGTACTTTCGGCTGCACGCGTTTTTTCGTTGCCGTACTGGCATCCCCGCGGAAAGGACATATCACAGCGCTGACACCTCCACGTAGAGGACGGACGGCGACGCTGGCGCCTCCACATAAAGGACGAGCTACAGCGTTTGCACCTTCACGCGGGGGAACACGCTAATACCGCAGTGAAGGACGAGCCTCAACGCTGGTCGCGCGCCGGACCTCGCACAAAAGGCAGAATTGCAAAAGAGTGGCAATATTTGCCCATTGTGCATGATTTGAGGGATTCGGACGGGAAAAGGGCGTCTTGATGGCAAGATACCCGCGAGATGTATTCCCAAACGGCGCTTTGCAGGGCATTTTGAATACATGGAGAACATATCTTGCCAAAACCAGCTCATTTTGGATGCATGGCGGCAATATCTTGCCACGAGAGGGCGTTTTTTCTGTCCGAGGCCCCTTCGGGAATGCATCGCAACGAAATATTGCCATGACTTGCCACCAAGGATGCACTACGGCTAGATCCCGTCCAGGAAGGCGCCTTTCGGTGCACGCGAATACACAACGGCGGTTTCTTGCCAGGCTTCACCCGATGCTTACGCGCAAAAAGGGGTTGTAGGACAAAAAAGGAGGACCGCATGATGCGATCCTCCTACCTATTGGTCAATCAGAGCCAGTCCGATATCCAGGCCAATCAGAGCCAGTCTGATATCCGAATTAATCGAAACCGGTTCGATATCTGGGTTCCTCGAATTCAGTCCAATATTCGCAATGCAACATCGATAGCTACGCCCGAGTACTCAGGCGAAACGACCAGCCTCACGGGCCGCAAAACAGCTTCGCAGCTG
>OGPU01002092.1_pt1 | contig 15067 bp, 8 predicted proteins | sample 1552991 | NCBI WGS metagenome assembly OGPU01 (sample SAMEA2580296, study PRJEB22360) | human gut metagenome | biome: human gut; feature: human-associated habitat; material: faeces | place: Denmark | collected 2008/2010 | reverse complement strand
TCGATATCTTTTTCTTTTGCCCTTCTAATATTCATTCCTGCTAACCTCCATTTTTTATATCCACATTGTAACATAGGATATCCTTTCAAACCAGTTTTTTCTCACTGCGGCATCTATTTATTTCCAGTAAATTATTGTAATTTTATTTAAGTATACTATGAGATTCCTACGGGAAATTCAACGAAAATAGAAAGCCGTGAAGGGCAGCAAATGAAAGAATATAAAGTACGTTTCAAATCTTACAATGGTTTTTGCTAAAAAACAAGTCCCCTTCAGAGGGCTCAATCTCTGAAGGGGACTTGTTGAATGATTATCCTTCAATTGCGATATAATTTTTACCAGCAACTGCTTTGTCTGTCTTTTTCGGAATCTTCAATTGCAAGATACCATTTTCATACTTCGCCGAAATCTCATCCTGGGTAATTCCCTCACCGATGTAAAAACTTCGGCTCATGCTGCCGGCATAACGTTCTTTACGAATGTACTTACCGGTCTTTTTATCTTTTTCATCTTTGTCCAAACCTTTTGCTGCCGAAATGGTAATATAACCATCATTCAGTTCAGCGGTTACTTCATCTTTCTTGAAGCCAGGCAGATCAATGTCAACCTCATACGCATCATCTGTCTCGCGGACATCTGTCTTCATCATGTTCTTAGCGTGCTTACCATATAACGGATTTTTCTTTCCCCAGAAATCCTGCTCAAATGGGAAGTTCATCCAATCATCATCAAATAAGTTTTCTCCAAAAATACTAGGCATCATCATAAGTCATTTCTCCTTTCAATGCTAACTTTGTTGCCCCTGCGGGAAATCCCACAGTTTATATAAGCTGCTTTCGCAGTTGTTGCCAGAACAAACCCGGATGACTTTTTCTTATTCTCTGCTCTTTATTTCTTTGTCTTCCTTTGTTCTAGTTATTATATAGCACGTATTGTTAGCACTGTAAAGTGTTGAGTGCCAATTTTTTTAAATTTTTTTCTAAAATCCTTATCTACATGATGCCAGGGTCAAAAGGTCTAAGCCCACATGAGCTTGCTCATAGGTGGGTGAAAGACCTTAGGATCCTGGCATCTTTTTATTAAATTATCTGTTTTTTCTTATAATATTCAATCTTTTTTTGCCAACTCGAATTATTGTTCCAGCCATTACAACCAATGTCATCCAAAGAATCGGTGTTGTTTCATCACCTGTTACCGGAACCTTATTTCCATTCGCTTTCTCTGGGGTTCCAGGTTTCTCTAGGTTTCCAGGTTTCTCTAGGTTTCCAGGTTTCTCTGGCTTTCCAGGTTTTTCCGGTTTCTCCGGTTTTCCAGGCACGTCTGCTTTTTCCAATGCAGCAATAGCATCTTCAATTCTCTGAGCCATAGCATCAACTTCTGTCTGCTCATCAATCTTCTTACCACGTACAACTGCGGCAATTGCTTCTTCTACCTTACTGAAATCCTTATAGTCTTTTTTATTTAGTTTCTCTGCTTCGGCAATGGCTGCATCTACCTTTCCATACTCTGCATCTTTCATAATCAATTCAGCTTTTGCAGCTTCCAAATTAGTCAAAGCTTCATTAACTTGCTCTTGAGTTGCTTTTCCATCTGCTAAAACTTCATTTGCAGCCGCTAATTCATCTGCAATCACATCAAAGTTTTCATAATACGCTTCATTTAAACCAGCCACTGCATCTACTGCTGCCTGCAATTCTGATTTATCTGCTTCAGGTTCTACTGCCTTTGCAATTCTTACAATCACAAAAGAATGTTTCTTCAGATTGATGATTGGATTCCCTTCCAATTCAACTTCTGCATCTTCTGTAACCTGCACAGCTGTAGGCTCATCCGGTGTATTTGCAGCTGTAATAGAATCTGTTTCCAGCTTTTGGATTGTCATCTTATTCCCTGCAACATCAGTTCCTTCTATCTGTAATGCAATATTACGATCTCTTTCTCTGTCTGCATTAACAAGCGCAATATACAAATTTCCTTCTGCATCTTTACTTGCAAGAGCTGATAATGTTTCTGCTCCGTTTGCCATGGTAGGAACTTCACTAAATTCCGTTTTTACGATATTATCCCCAAATCCAGAGTTCAACATTTTAAATACATACGCTGATGGTGTTGAAAAGAATGTAAACGTACCTTCTCCAGTTGTTGTATTTGCATCCGCACCCTTAACCACCTGGATAACCGCCTGCTGTGTTGGTCCTAAAGAATCTTTGCCATCGCTATACCAATCCGAGAGACAATGTTTTTGAATATAAGGACTTCCCAGGCGAACATATTCCATTAATACTTTTGCAATATAAATCGCATGCGTCTGCGACCGCAGCTGTGCCTCTGTATTATTATAAATTCCAAACTCACTGATAACCGGAACTTTTCCTTTTGGCTCTAACAATGCCATCTTATTTTTGACCTTGCCGATTCCACTGACTTCCGCACGCTTCATTGCATTATCATAAAATGCATTTGAATCATTTCCCCCATCAACATGGTCTGAATATGGATGAATTGTCATTCCGTCATACCACTGTTCCGCATTTTTCGCCTCCATCTTGTTGATAAAGCCGACCGTTTCATAACTCGTATAAACATTTGCTGTATGTTTTGTGCCTTCTATTTTATTGATTTTAGCTGTTGTATCTTTAATTGCTTTCGAAACAGTAATAAATCCATCCCGTTTCACAGAATATGTAGCATAAATATTATTTCCGGCTGTAGGGATTTTACCATTCTTGCCATCACCAAACTTGATGGCACCTGTACTATAATCTACTTCACAATGTGTATCGTTTGGTCCTGATTGACTCAAATCTTCTACCACAGTCCAAGGAGTAAGATGTCCATCTGTTCCGACTTTTACCTGTACACCTTTTTCCATAGCTCTAAACTTTGAATCATCTATAATTTTTCCGTCTTTGTATTCTCCTCCCGGATTTATATTTGCATATCGCAAATATCTTACTTGATTAGGTGAACCATCACTCTGTGATGCTGTTTTATTCCAGTCTTCTTCTTTCACAGTATATCGATCTGTAATCTGTATTGTTCCACCTTCTATGTATGCATCCTCTACACCTTTATTCTGAGCATATTTTGTCCAATATTCTTGAGATGCTGTTCCATCCTCTCCGCCAAGGTTCATCTCATTTCCAATTTCAAAATATCTTACATTATATGGCTCTGTATGACCATTATCTGCACGTACCTGTGCCCAATCAATTCCGCCATTTGGGTTTGTACCAACCTTTGCATTTAAGTACTCTACAAGATCTGCTGCATCTTGTGCATTTCCCCGTCCTAAACTATATACATAAACAATCTCAGAATCTACTTCGTCTGCAAAGGTTGCAATCTCTCCAATACCAAAATTGGGAGCAATTCCCCCCTGTCCCTGATTATTATAAAAGCCATGAATCTGTTTCTTTCTCTGTTCTTTCGGTCCTAAAGTCGTCTTCCAATTGAACAGATTAGAGATGGTACCACCCGGATAACGAATGGAGCCAAATCCTGCATCCTTATACAATTCTACAAATTCATCTTTCATCTTCATATTTTTAGAATCAAAGGTGCCATATCCATTAAACGCATAACGATGATTGATTCCAAAAATAGATTTTGAGTCGATATGCTGTGTTACTTCTTCTGTATTGATTTTCAAATCAATCGGCTGATTTGCCTTATAGTTTTCCATTGCCTTTGTTAGAGTATCTTTTGCAGATTTTAACGTCTCCATCACTGGAATTCCTGCGGATGTCGCCTCTTTTGCCGCAGAAATCGCCTCCTGTAGTTTTACATGAAGTTCATTCTCCTCCGGCAAACTTCCACTGCTAAGTAACTTTTCGGCCTCTGTAATAAGTACATTTAAATCTACTTTATATAACTCTGTTGCTTTTTCTTCATAAAGGCTCTTTGCCTCATTGTCACTCAAAGCTCTGTCATATACATATAGTTCATCAATAAATCCACGCATAGGATGAGGATCTGTAGAACCTGCACTTTTATGAGAACCTACTCTTAGGGTTAACACTTCATCTGTTGCACTATTCCCAATCGTTTTTGCAGTACCATCTAATTCCCCGTTAATATAATATTTTACGGTTTTAGCTTCTTGATCAAACACTACTGTAATATGCTGCCAGTCCCCCTTCTGTACAGCTTTTTCTGTTGCTGCTGCACGCTCTCCATTAATAAATGTATCATACTTCCCATCTGATTTTAATGAAAGAAGAGTTCTTCCTGAACGATTTCCTTTATCTTCATGTTGTAAAAGAACCGCTGACGCATTTGTATTAGTCTCTGTGATACTTGTATCATATTTATACCACATAGAAAAAGAAGTTTGTCCGGTACCCGTATTGATATAATTTTCTAAGCTCATATATTTATCTGTACCTGTTCCAAACTTCAATGCTTTTCCAAAAACAGAATTTCCCGTTTCTTCTATTGTAATATCATGTAACACTCCTGTACTGCGATTTCCCTGATCACTTATATTTGAATCAAAATTCCAATGATCTTTTACATCGCTTTTCCATGATGTTTCTGCCGTAGTTTCAATGCTTTCCGCATATACCGGCACGCCCACCTGAACCAGCATAGTCAGTGCAAGAGCTGCACTTGCTACCATTTTTAAGCTCTTTTTTTTCATAAACTTCTCCTTTTTTTACTTTTTCGCTATCATTACATACTAATTTCCCCAAACCAGTACTTAAATCTTATCATTTTTCTTTTCTTAACTCAACCAATTCTTCTTGTTTATCAAAAAAAGAGAAAATGTGAATAATATTACACATTTTCTCTATCAGATTCAAAACCGATGTCTTTTTATTTTACCTCTATACTATTCCAAACATCATGCCAATTCCCTGTACGAGAAATGCCGCAACCCATGCAATAAAACATTGCCAGACTACTAATCCGACTGCCCACTTTCCGCCCAGTTCTCTTTTTACAGAAGCAATCGCAGCCACACACGGTGTATATAATAAGCTGAATACCAGCAAAGAGGCTGCTGCAAGAGGTGATAATGCAGAAGCAATTCCCCCACCGAACAAAACTTCCAACGTAGACACCACGCTTTCTTTTGCCATAAAACCGCTGATCAAAGAGGTACAGATCCGCCAGTCTCCCAACCCCAATGGCTGGAAAACCGGTACTAAAAATCCTGATACTGCTGCTAAAATACTTTTTGCCGAATCCTCGACCATATTTAAATGCAGGTCAAAACTCTGCAAAAACCATACCACGATCGTTGCTATTAAAATGACAGAAAATGCCTTCTGAAGGAAGTCTTTTGCCTTTTCCCATAAAAGCTGTGCTACGTTCTTTGCTCCCGGCATCCGATAATTCGGCAGTTCCATTACAAAAGGAACCGGTTCCCCTTTAAAAAGAGTCCCTTTATACAAGAAAGCGATCAAAATCCCTGTCAGGATCCCCAATACATATAAGCCTGACATGATCAGACCACCCTTTTTCGGGAAAAAAGCACTGACAAAGAAAGAATAAATCGGCAACTTAGCCGTACAGCTCATAAATGGAGTCAAAAGAATCGTCATTTTTCTGTCTCTTTCACTGGTCAGGGTTCTTGTTGCCATAACTGCCGGAACCGTACAGCCAAATCCAATCAGCATCGGAACGATACTTCTTCCTGAAAGTCCGATCTTACGAAGCAATTTATCCATAACAAAGGCAACCCGGGCAATATAACCGCTGTCTTCCATCAGTGAAAGGAAGAAAAACAACGTTACAATAATCGGCAGAAAGCTCAGTACGCTCCCCACACCCGTAAATATTCCGTCAATGACCAGACTGTGGATCGCCGGATTTACATTCAGGTTCAGCAATGCTGTATCCACAACTGCTGACAACTGATCGATTCCATATTCCAGTACACTCTGCATCCATGCTCCGATCACGTTAAATGTCAGATAAAATACAAGTACCATAATCCCGATAAAACATGGAATCGCCGTATATTTTCCAGTCAGAATGCGATCGATTTTCTCACTCCGAACACGCTCCTTACTTTCTTTTGGCTTCACAACCGTCTGCTCACATAACCGTTCAATAAAATCAAATCTCATATCAGCGATTGCCGCACTGCGATCCAGCCCTCGCTCCTTTTCCATTTGAACTACAATATGCTCCAACATTTCCAGTTCATTCTGCTCCAACTGCAACTGCTTTAAGATCAACGGATCTCCTTCAATCGCTTTTGTTGCTGCAAACCGAACCGGTAAACCTGATTTTTCTGCATGATCTTCGATCAGATGACTCACCGCATGAATACAACGATGCACTGCTCCGTTATGATCATTCATATCACAAAAATCCTGACGCAATGGATGCTCCTGATATCTGGCAATATGAACCGCATGCTTTACCAGTTCTCCAACGCCCTCATTTTTTGCCGCTGAAATAGGAATCACCGGAACTCCCAGCATCGCCTCCATCTGATTAACATCAATCGATCCCTGGTTTCCAAGTACTTCATCCATCATATTTAATGCAACAACCATTGGAATATCCATTTCCAAAAGCTGCATTGTCAGATAAAGATTCCGCTCAATGTTCGTCGCATCAACAATATTAATAATCGCCTTCGGCTTTTCGTTCAACACAAAATTTCGTGAAACGATTTCTTCACTACTGTAAGGTGACATCGAATAAATTCCGGGCAAATCCGTTACCTGCGTATTCGGATAACCCTTAATAGAACCATCCTTTCTATCCACTGTTACCCCCGGGAAATTTCCAACATGCTGGTTCGCCCCGGTCAGCTGGTTGAATAATGTTGTCTTTCCGCAGTTCTGGTTTCCCACTAACGCATAGGTCAGTCTTGTCTCCTTTGGCAATGGGTTCTCATCTTCTTTGGAATGATATTTTCCTTCTTCACCTAAGCCAGGATGCTCTGAAGCTTTAATATTCTGTTGTCCTTCATGACTTCTGCTCCTCTTTCTGATCGGCTCCACCTCAATCTGATCTGCCTCTGCAAGTCGGAGTGTCAGCTCATAGCCATGAATCTGCAATTCCATCGGATCTCCCATAGGTGCAAACTTCACAACAGTTATCTCCGCTCCCGGTATCATTCCCATATCCAGAAAATGCTGCCTTAATGCACCTTCTCCACCAACCTTGCAGATCATCGCACTCTGCCCGATTCCAAGTTCCTTTAATGTCATATCCACTCTCTCTTTTCCACTTCTCTTCTTTTGCTTCTTTCTTGAAGTTCACTCTTTGTAGTTTATAAATGAAGGCTATTTTGCTTCATTATAACAGCTATTGATAATTTTTACCATTAACAGGTGCGGAAAAGATTAGAATTTTTATACCTTATTACATCTTCCTGTCACTGATTCGTCTTCCTCATTATATAGAAATAATACGGCACCAGCGGAATCAACGCGGAGATCCACGCTGCCGGGTCTGCCAGGCACACACCAGCAAAACTTGCCCTGCCCGATACAATATAGACAATCGCTGCCCTGGCGATTAGTTCAAAAACTCCGCCCAGCATCGGTACAAGACCATATCCAAGTCCCTGCAAGGTATTCCGATACAGGAAAATACTTCCTAAAAATGGATAACACCAGAAGACCATCCGAAAATAAGTAACTGCCGCACTGACTACCGCAGTTTCTGACGGATTGATAAACAGCCAGGTCAGATATCTTCCAAAGAAGAAAACCAGTACCATTGCAAAAATACTGTATCCCCAGATCATAAACTGCGTACAGCGGACTCCCTGTCTGACGCGGTCCATTTTCCCTGCACCACGGTTCTGTCCTACATAAGTTGCGATTGTAGCACCAAAAGCAACAAATACCGTCATAATAATATTTTGCAGTTTACTTGCCGCTGAAAATCCTGCCATGGCATTTTCTCCATATACATTGATCGCACCTTGCACGATGATTGTTCCGATTGCCGTGATCGAGAACTGTAATGCCATCGGAATACCCAGTGCCAGAAGCCTTCCCCATGCAGAAAGAGAAATCTTAAAGTCCTCTTTTTTCAAATGCAGGATCGGAAACTTCTTTATAATATAAATCAGGCAGAGTACTGCGGAGATTCCCTGTGCAATGACAGTTGCATACGCACATCCTTCGACTCCCATGCCGCCAAAAATAATAAATGCCACATCCAGTGCCACATTAATCACCGCTGAAATAATCAGAAAATACAATGGTGACTTTGAATCACCCAACGCACGCAGAAACGCAGCAAGTGAGTTATATGCGGCTGTTACGATCAGACCTGCATAGATAATTCCCATATACGCCTTTACATCCGGCATGATCTGATCGGAATAATTCATCAGTCTCAGGATCGGTTCATTTGCAAACCCAAATCCGATGGTCATCAATAATGCAAATCCAAGTGCAAGATAAACCGACATTGCCACATAATGCCGCATCCGGTCATATTGCTTTGCCCCGAACCACTGAGATACAAGAATCGCAAATCCACTGCTCAGTCCGTTCAGCCAGCCCGTCACAAAAAACATCAGAGACCCCGTACTTCCAATCGCTGCCAATGCCCGTACCCCAAGGAACTGTCCGGCGATGATCGAATCTGCCACGTTATAAAACTGCTGGAAAATATTTCCCAGAAACATCGGGATCATAAACTGCACGATCAGCTTTGCAGGACTTCCCGTTGTCATATCATGAATTGTCTTCGTTGCCTTTACAGCACTGTTATTTTCACTCATGCTCCATCCACTCCTTTTCTTTTGTCGTAATTTCCCTGATCACAATTATCTCTGTCGTCATTCTCTCATCTGCCTGCAACTTTTCCACGCAGACCGAAAGAATCCATTTCTCCTTTAACTTACATTGCATTGCCCCGACTTTTTCATCCGTACACGGAACTTCCGTCCATCCCGGGTCGGACTCCGGCTGAAATGCAAAATCCGTCAGCTTTGCCGTCATTCCCTGCCCGCTTCGCTTCACATAGCTTTCCTTCAAAGTCCAAAAACGGTAAAAAATTTCTTCATATTTTTCTTTCTCTGCTTTATAAGAAAAAAGAAGTTCCTGCTCTGCTCTGTCAAATACCTTCGGAATAACTTTTTCCTTCACTTCCCTGATCCGTTCAACATCCACTCCCGTTTCCGTATCACTAAATGCACAGGCCACCAGTCCTTCACAATGGCTAATGTTAAAATAAATTCCCGGGTAATCCCGCAGATATGGCTTCCCATGCTGCCCGGAAGATAATCCGGCTTCCACAGATGTCTTCAATTCCAGTCCATAACGCTCTCTCAAGCCAACCGCAAGCAGTTTTGTTCCTGCTTCATGTTCCATCCTGTGTTTCTGCTCCGTTCTGTGCTTCTGTCCTGTCCTGCGTCCGCCATTCTCCTCTGCTATTGGCAGATACATGATATAGATATGGATCACTTCCGCAACCTCCCGTTTTTCACTCTTAAACTCATCTCAAAGAAGATTCCAACGTCTGATTGTAACGCACTCTTTTCGATTTATCAATTCGTTTTTCGATAAATTTTATCATTTTTCTTGCAACTCCATCTTTGGTGTGATAGAATAAGGCAATCCTGCGAGGGAGTAGTCGACGCTTCAATCCTGGCTTTTACAGAAGCGTTGTATTATCGACATAATGGTGCAGATGCACCCGGTATTACTGTAAACGACGAGACTCATGGGGCGGTATTTTTATACTGTCCCTGAGTCTCTTTTTTTTGCATTACAGTCATTACCTGTCGCTTTTTAATTAAGCGGTTCACATCAAATTTAAAGAAATGAGGAAAATGAAATGGGATTAACTGAACTTTTTATTCTTGCTGTCGGTCTTTCTATGGATGCATTCGCTGTCTCCGTCTGTAAGGGTCTCTCCCTTGGGAAGATCAAGACAACGCATATGTGCATTGCCGGTGCATGGTTTGGCGGATTTCAGGCTCTGATGCCTCTGATCGGCTATTTTGCCGGACGTTTTCTAAGTGATTTTGTAACAAATTATTCTCACTGGATCGCATTTATCCTGCTTGCCATTATCGGAGTCAGTATGATCAAGGAGTCCTTCGGTGATGAAGAACAGATCGATGCTTCCATGGATGTAAAGTCTATGTTCCTTCTGGCTGTTGCCACAAGTATTGACGCACTGATGGTCGGTGTAACCTTCGCTTTTCTGAACGTTGCCATCGTTCCGGCTGTTCTCTTTATCGGTGCGACCACCTTCGTCTGTTCTGCTGTCGGAGTCAGGATTGGAAGCCTCTTTGGAATGAGATACAAATCCCGTGCGGAACTTTGTGGTGGGATCATTCTGATCCTGATCGGATTAAAAATCGTATTAGAGGGAGTTGGGCTTCTCTGAACCCAATTCTCTTATCATGCAATATTGCTTCAAATGAAAAGGTGCTTTTTCAACCACCCCGAATGTCTTAAATCCAAGATGTTCATAAAATGCGACATTCTTCGGATTGTGCGTTTCTAAAGAAATCATCATGCCATGCTCTTCCGCCTGATCGATCACTTCCTGCATCATCATCTCTGCCAGCCCATGATGCTGATATTCCGGATCTACCGCAAGGTAAATCACATGCAGCCGCCGGGTCTGATGGAGCTGTGCCGTCCATGCCGAATTGAGATAATCTTTTCCAAGCATAAAATTCCAGAAGGTCTTTGTGCTAGGATCTTCATGGATCAGCCATCCGTCTGTCACCAGACTTTCTTTCAGACTGACAAAATAATTGTAAAATGCATGACGGTGATCCGACTCATCAGAAACGATCAGGATTCCTTTCAGCTCTTCACTGTCCGCATACACCTCACACGTTTCAAAACATTCCGTTACATCGCACGAAAATAAATGCGGCATCAGTCTTTCTCTTGTCTCCTGATCTTCGATCAACGCACTGTACAGCGGATCGTTTTTAAAGCAAATCGTCAGTATCTCCCTTAACCTGTCCAGATCTTTCTCCTGAACCCGGTATAAATTTTTGCATTCCATAATTTCTGTCGGAGGCTTGAGTCAGTACCCTGCCGCCTCCGGCTCCTTCCTTTTATTATTTTAATCTTTGATTTCCTGTAAACTGTCTTCCATCATCTTCTGCATCTTTCTTACAGATTCTGTCATATACCGGATATCATCCGTCAGATATGCCCTCTGTCTTCGCTGTGCTGCCTGCAGCCGACGTATTTCCTCTTCCAGATCCGGGATCTGTCCATGCTCTGCCTGCCGGCTTTCCAGCTTTCTAAGCCGTTTCACGATCCCGTAAAGATTTTCATGATGCAAAATTCTTCCGGCTCCCCACATCAGCCTGTCTTTTGGCTGATGAAGAATATATTCTGTAAAATGATAATAAACTTCCTCGTCGAAAAGAAATGCATAACAGTTATTATCCACTTCATAGAGTGCCTTCAACGCTTCCTCTATTTCACCCTCCTCCAGTGCCTGCACTGCCTGATTCAGATAACAGATATTGTTCGATGCGGCTTCATGTGGAAATAATACTTCATCCTGCCAGTTCAGCCGCACAAAATAATCCTGTCCCTTTCTGAAAATCCCAAGCAGTCTCTGTGAAATATCCTCTCTGCTTTTTGCATCCACCGGGCGGACGATCTGTGATTTTTCAATCCATTCATACAATTCTTCCGCTGTCTGCTCTGCCTGTTCTGTTTCCCGGATCAGCGTCTGCATCTCTCCCTGCAGATGTTCTTCATCCTGTTCCGCCATCCTTGCAGAGACAGAACTGTGCATTTCCCTGAACAGTCGGGAAAAGTCCAGTGGTGGAAAGACTAAAGCATCCAGCTTCAACAAAAGTCTTGTATAGAGTTCATGGTGAAACCGGTAGACATTTTCCTGATAGATCTCTTCATTATCATACTGAGAATGATAATGTGTCTCCATAAAAGGACCGGCACTGAAATCATTCACCGTTGACGGGATTCCCGCGATCGCCATAGAGAAATCATCCGACCATGTCTCGATCGGGGCAAGCACAGTCAGTCCATCCGGGTAGGCATCCTCTGGCACAATCATTTCATCTGCAAACTTTTTCAGAAAATCTGCATATTCATAAGTACAGCGAATGGCATCCCGACTGCTGTGAGCATGTGCCGGCAGTTCAAAGTTCAGATCTGCCAGCACCTTTCCCTGCCACTCCGGATGGATGCGGAACACCTGATTCCATGCTCCCGTAGACCAGTCATACTTTGAATCACACACACCCCATTCTTCTGCTGCCAACGCACAGATCACGATCGTATGCCGGGGTCTGTAACCGCTCTCCAAAAGTGCTTTCGCAATGCCAAACGTCATGGACACCGCACAGTTATCGTCCTGAAATCCATCAAAATAGGAGTCATAATGGGCTGACAGAAGGATCATCTGATCTGTCTCTGTTCCCGGGATCTTCCCGGTAATATTATAAGCCGGACGATTTCTCTCCACCCGTGAACACGCATCCAGTTCTACCCTGACAGATCTCTCATTTTCACAGAGGCGGTCTTTCAGAAGGGCTGCATCTCTCCTGGAAATTGAAAATGCCGGTGCATACTCCGGTCCTGCGATATCCTGGGCATTCAGTGCTTCATCATCCACTTCTCCATATCCCTGCATCTGCACAGCGATCAGCCCCACTGCCCCTTTCAGATATGCCTGATAGACCGGATAATTGATCCACCATTCATCTCTCTGATTGATATCTGCCAGCACCAGCTTGCCCCGTACATCCAGATTTTTATAATCCGCTGCCGTTCCTCTTCCTACATAAACCAGCTCATACTCTTGAAATCCATCCGTCTCAAAATTCGTCTGATAAGCCCCAAGCTGACAGGTATATTCTTTCCCGCTGCTGTCCTTAAACCGCAGAACTGCCCGCTCGAAAGTCCACGAATCCAGCCAGAATTCTTCTTTTTGAACATCAGTCAGTCCGATGGATCTCATTTCCTCATACAGGAAATCACCGGTTGCCTTCTCTGCATGAGAACCTGCGGTACGGAAACCTAACACAGGGTTCGTCTTCTCCCTCTCCATCTGCTTTGCCAGCCGACAGGAATAGTCTGTATCAAGATGGGAAATGCATCTTTGGATGATTTCCTCTTCCGTCTCTTTTTCTGCTCTGCATTCTCCCTGAGTTCCTGCTGTTCCACTCATAAGTCATCCCTCCGGTCATTCAAGATTCACTGTGGTTTATTTTAACATTTTCACGGCATTTCTACAATGATGATTGTAAATGATGATTGCGTAAATTTACCTTCGGAAATAATGGTGTAGAGTCCACCCACGATGCTCTGATAAAATATCAGGCAATGACTTTTGGATTTAATATAACTCTTTTTTGTATTCGAAGCAAGCCCAGTTTTTCTTCTGGGCAGACTCCGGCTTATTCCTCTTGGCTGTGCTTTTGACCAGATACTTTCATCTGTCAAGGATGCCCTGCACCACTTGTGGCTTCGTCCTTGACAGATGAAAGTATCTGGTCTTCTTTGTAATCAAGAGGAACAAACCTCTTGATTACATTCCATGTGCACTGTCTATAATCCCCATATATGTGCATTAAAGTTCACGATCTTTTTATTTTGTAGCGACATGCTATGACTAATGTACTCTGTATATTTCCCAAGTTCTCCATGTCTGTTTTTTTCTGACTGGATCATCTGAGCGCTGCTCAGAACATCATATTCGGCTCCTGCAGCTTTCTGTAAATCTCTTTTTTGATATCTTACCAGTTCTAGCATATCTCCTCCATTGAGCTCATATGCTCTAAGTTTTGCCATTTTTGTTGCGCCTGTAATACTCCAGCCCATTGGTCTTGAACTCATTCTGTTGGATAATACATGACTCACATGCCCTTCGGTGCTGCTTCCTTTTACCCTGTTCTGATGTCTCAAACGTAGCTTAGCAGCTGTCCAGTTCGACAGAATATATTCCCTGCCAGTAGCAATTCGTTTTAATCCTGTTTCATCAACCAGACAATCTTCCAATCGATCAACGATTTCCTCAAAGTCCTGTTTTGTTTTACTTCTAATCGCTGCACGAAGTTCATCTAGTGCATCTTCCTTGCTGTCCTTCATGTGACTGGTCAACTTGATCAGATACTTCTCAAGATGAAATTCATCTAGTACATATGTGATTCCTGCTATCCGTTTCATTCCAGATTTAATCCAGCTTCCACCATCTGAACTCAGATATACTTTTTTGACTTTATCCAGGTCATAATGGTTGTTGATATATTCATAAACTTCATCCCAGAATTCCGCATTTTCTTCACCATAACTAGTTCCACAGAAGTAATACGGATTCACGAGTTTATGTCTTTTGCTCTGAGGTGCTTCGTTTTCAATTCCTTCGTGAACATAGACAAGCTTTGTGATCAGACAGTTGTTCTTCCGGTGATTCTCGTTTTCAATCAAATCACCTTTTTTCTCTCTGAACTGAAGTGACGCATGATCCTCATCCGCCTCGATATAGAGGTATTCCACCTCTTTTTTCTTTTCTGGCTTCTCCTTGTTTTTAGGAAATTCAAGCGCATGGATCTTATTTTTTACAGTCTGTTTTTTCACATCTGTTGTCAGGCTTGTTTCTTCTCCGCCACGTCTGTACGAGGTCTGAACAGACTCCTTAAGCATTCTGGCTAGCGCGTCTTCTGTGATACGTTCATGTTTCTCTAACCCCATTATTCGATCAAGAAGATACTCGCTTTCACCTGTTTCCTTATTCGTGAATAACGTTTTTTCAAATGTAACTGCCCCCAGTGATGTAATCAGCTGCTTGGTATCATGAGATTCAACCACCCAGTGTTGCAAACGTTTTGGGCTCTTTCTGAGCATCTGATTCATTTCTTCCAGGGATTCCTGTATCATTTTCAGTCCGAGGTTATGCAATTCTTCTGTGAGCCCCAGAACGTACTCAGCAAGCTTTTTCGGATTTTTTATGAAATCATCCTCAAGTTTTTCAAATCTTTTAATGCATTCTTCTTCAAAATATTTTATACTGTTGTACATAGAGAACACCTTTCTTTGCTTTAGTATTTTGGTCGTGCTTAATACTTTATCACAAAGTGGTGTTCTCTTTTTATCTATTTTCCATTATCCGAGAAAAATTTTACGCTAGC
>OGPU01002090.1_pt1 | contig 15082 bp, 13 predicted proteins | sample 1552991 | NCBI WGS metagenome assembly OGPU01 (sample SAMEA2580296, study PRJEB22360) | human gut metagenome | biome: human gut; feature: human-associated habitat; material: faeces | place: Denmark | collected 2008/2010 | reverse complement strand
CTGTTTTTATAAATTTCTTTTACAGTTGTGAGCTTCATAATCTATACCTCTCTGTCTTCATTCTCATCCAATTGCTTTCTAGTATAGACTATTCGTTGGATTACTGCAAGGAGTAAATACAGGAGAAACATGGTTTTATTGCGTTTAAGCTTCCCATTTAAGGGTTCCGGTCTGTTCATAATCCTTCTGTATATTATAAGAAACAATTCCCTTCTCTGTTACCAGATAAAACATATCTCCGATATACACGCCGCGTACTCTGCAATAATCCTGATAACTCATGGAGCCTGCAAAAAGTTCACTGTCATTGATATTCAGATACATCTGCGGCTCAAATCCATTTTGATCATGATAGGAAAGCAGTGCATAATAATACTTCTCACTGCTGTCATATACATCAGTGTTATCTCCATAGTTTCCATAAGCAAACCCGAACAGACTTTTCTTCGGAGCTGCAAGAATCGCATGGTAATTATAAAGCGCGTCACAAAATGAAACATCCTTTAATATAAAACGGTCTGTTTCTCTGACATCTGATGGATCGGAAATATCAAACATAGAACATTTCATCCCCGTCACATTGCCTGTATCCGGATCTGTTTCCCAGCCGATTCCCAGCAATTGATTTTCTCCGTAGAAATGCAGATACTCAGAAAATCCGGTGATATTCAGTTCGCTCATAATCCTGGGGTTCTTCGGATCAGAAAGATCTGCTGCAAAAAGAGGATCCGTATTTCGATATGTGACAAAATATCCTGTATCTCCCATAAACCGTGCAGCCTTTATCTGCTCTCCCTCTGCCAGATCTTCAATCTTTCCAATTGTTTTGAGTTTCTCATTCAGCACATATAATCCATTACTTCTGGAAAAATTACTATAATCTTTATCCCAGCCTTCAACAGTGGTTACAATGCGAAGACAGTCATCTGCCTCGTTCATGGAAAAATTGTTGTGAAGTTCCCCCGCTACAGAACCTGCTGCCCCGTCGGTAAATTTCCCGTCTCTGTAGCCGATTCGTACAATTTCCGTACGAGTTTCCCGGTCATTCCAGATTTCTGTTGCTGAATAGATATTATTTTCACTGACATAAAAAATATTTGCGCTGCTGACAACGGCCATAACATCTGTTGCCTGATCCGGATTCTCCTGTGCGACAGCCCCTGCTACCAGATATATCCTGCCATTATAAGAAAAATCTTTTTCCGGTGTTGGAAGGTAAATATGGTCATAGTCAATATACTCTTCTCCGCACCTTGGCACATAGTACTGTAACTGATCTGCGCTGTCTCCGACTTCCGGAGTATATGATGTAAAAAGATACATTCTTCCGTCAGTTCTTCGAGAGGAAAGATAACTTCCATCCTGATGATAAACGCCTGTCTTTTTGGGTTTTTCCCTGTCTGAGATATCATAGGTTTCTACTGTCACAGTAGTTACCGGCATACTATAACTGGTTCGGACTCCATCTGTATTCTTTTCTCCACCTGCATTTGCTGACGGAAGATCTATACTGCCTTTATAAGTTATATAATCTTCCTGCTGACAGATCAGCTGCAGGCAGTTACCATCCACATACATTTCCTTATAATCGGAGCTGTTCTCTCCATTAATCTCACAGAGTAATTTCATGGACGCTGCATCTGCAATACGCAATGTTCCTTTACTGTCCATGGCATAAATACAGCTGCCATCTGTTTTTACGATATCTGCCTCATCAATCAGTTCTTCCTGTGCGGTGGTCGTAGAATAATCTTTACCTTCTGATGATGGATCAAAGCCATATTCCTGGTCAATTGGTTCTTCCGGCATAGTTGCCGCCATACTGGAATTTGAAACAGCCGAGTCTGTCCCTGTCGCATCTGCTGACTCTTCAACAGTCATGATGCGGGGCTGAACATTACTGTATGAAGAATTATTCTGCCATTCTTTTACCTGGGCATAAAGATCTTCATAACTGTCCGTATGAGAAATTCCAGTAACCGGGGCCGTCGTCGGAAGAGGCGTTGGCGTACCGGTTACTTCTGTTTCTGTATTTACCGGTTCCTCAATAATACTCGTTCTGGTCTCCTCCTGTTTCACAGAATTCATCCCTTCCCACATCGGGACCGTACCCAATGCCACCGCTCCGACAGCCACAACCGCCACTGCTGTAAGTACATATTTTTGCTTCATTCCATGCCTCCTTTGCCGGAATTTCCTTCGCACTGTTTTCACATTCTCCAAACATACCTTATAATGTCATTTTAACACAGTTCTGTTTCCGGACTGTAATATGCTACTGTCCCGTCTGTGCTTTTTATATGCAGACAGGGACTCAAAGCTCTGCGCCTTAAGTCCCTGTCTTTTGTATATTATGTGTTTTTTTATAATGATTCGATGAATCTCATAAATGCTTCTCTGCCTTCCGGTGTGCATTTGTAAACACCAGCATCTTCCAGAACATGTGTAAATACAATACCAACTTCTTTCTGAAGGATTTCATGAACATTCTCTTTGTTGATATCCTTGTATTTCGGAAGAAATTCAGCTGCCCATGCGGCATGTTTCTCAATCTTTTCGTTGGATGCGATATCTTTTCCTTCCAGAATGTATTCTTCCAGAAGTTCCAGTTCTTCTTTCAGTCTTGCCGGAAGAACTGCCAGCCCCATAACTTCGATCAGACCGATATTTTCTTTCTTAATGTGATGATACTCTGCATGCGGATGATATACACCAAGCGGATTTTCCTCTGTTGTGATGTTGTTTCTCAGAGTCAGATCCAGTTCAAACATATCGCCTGCTTTACGTGCGATCGGTGTGATCGTGTTGTGCGGTTCTCCGTCTGTCTCTGCAAAAACAAATGCAGCTTCATCAGTATATCCTCTCCATACTTCCAGTACATGAGTTGCCAGATCGACCAGACGCGCAGAATCTTTGTGGCGGATACGAAGTACAGAAAGCGGCCATTTGACAATGCCGGCTTCCACATCTTCAAATCCCGGAATCGTCACATGCTTCTCAATCGGAGCTTTTGCCATTGCAAATGTATAATGTCCGCCCTGGAAATGATCATGACTTAAGATAGAACCACCAACGATCGGAAGATCTGCATTGGATCCCAGAAAATAATGAGGAAACAGTTTTACAAAATCAAACAGTTTGATAAAGGTGTTTCTCTCAATCTTCATCGGAGTATGCTTGCTGTTGAACACGATGCAATGCTCATTGTAATATACATATGGAGAATACTGGAAGCCCCATGGTGTATCGTTGATCGTGATCGGAATGATTCTGTGATTCTGTCTTGCCGGATGATTGACACGACCTGCATATCCTTCATTCTCCGGACAAAGGAGACATTTTGGATAGCTGCTTGCTTTCGCATTTTTTGCTGCTGCGATCGCTTTTGGATCTTTTTCCGGTTTGGAAAGATTAATGGTAATATCAATTTCGCCATACGGGCTGTCTACTTTCCATTTCTGATCTTTCTTTACACGATAGCGGCGAATATAGTTGCTGTCCTGGCTTAATTTATAGAAGTAATCGGTAGCTTCCTGCGGACTGTTCTGATACTTATCCCAGAATTCTTTCTGAACCTGCGCCGGACGCGGCATCAGACAGTTCATCAGTCTTGTATCAAAAAGATCACGATACACAACACTATCTTCGATCAGACCTCTCTTTACGGCTTCATCCAGAAGTTCATTTAAAGTTTCTTCCAGATCTACATCAGAAAAGCTCTCTTCCGGTTCTACATATTCGTCTTCATGAAATACATCCAGAAGAAGATTGATGGTGTAATTTTTTTCACACTCCGGTACCAGTCCTGTTTCCATTCCATACTGTACAAGTTTCGTGATGCTTTTGCTTAACATAAGCCTGTCCTCCTGTTAAATTTATTTTTGGTTATCAAGATAGGAAATAAAGACATTTCCTGCTGCCTGGAATAACGCCGTACTATCGTTCATTCCGTAAGGACTTACTTCGCCTGTAGCCGGATCAAGAAGCCAGGTATTGTACTGATCGTATCCAACGATCACTACACTGGAATCTGCACCGGTCTTGGCTATAACCGCACGTTGCGCACTGATTTCATAGAGTACATTTTCCAAACTGCATCCGGTAAGGTCGATCACCGTTCCTGAATCTCCCAATCCCTGCTGCAGAACGTCTTTGTCCCAGGAACCACTTCGAATGATCTCCGGAACATCCTCTGTATTCAGCGTCAGCTGTGTTTTCATATTTCCACGTTCCCATACATATTGCTGTGCCCGGTTCAGAACCACACCTGTCAGACTGTCTGCATGGAGAATTGCCTGTGCCGGATCTGTCCACGTACTATCCAGTCCGCCCTTTGCATATACATAATAAATATTACTGATCTGACTCTTGTCAACATCCAGTTGAACTGTTTTTTCCCCTGTATTTTTCATCTTTGCAGTAAGAATCAACGGTTCGTCTGTTTCCGGTTTGTTGTCAAATGCCAGCTTGACGATCACGCCCTGGCGGGTTGTACTGCTCTGTTCAGCAGAAACAACCTTTGCTGCCGCTGCCTGATTATTCATGATGTTGTCCTTATTTTTCACAGTATAAGAGCTTCCAGTTTTTTCAGAAAGATTAAACTGCATAAGGGTACTTCCGACCGTCACATCTGTAATATAATATCCATCTTGATGATACTCCTTTTTGACAGTTCCGTCAAAACCTTCAATCCTAATTAAAGTAATTCCATCTGTAGTATGTCCGTTTTCATCTGTAAGACTGTCACCGTCCAAAACGATTCCATAGATCACATCTTCATTCATAAATCCCAGCACACGAAGGCTCTGTCCTGCATCCGGTGTATCGTTTCTTGTTTCCAGTGTGTCAAAATCGATGAATTTTACCTGACCAGCCTGATCACCGTCACTGATCCGCCATGCTGCATGTGCATTGGTAGCCGAAACCGCAAACTGATTTCCATCAATATTATCTGCAAGCACATCATAACTGCTTTCATCAATATTGATCTGATAAAGCTTGCCTGCAAGCAAAAGAAACAGCTGATTATCTTTATTCACATAGCTCAGCGTTCCAAGGTCTGATTTCAGGAATTCAAATGATTCTGACGTTGGAATAAACACACGTTCCTCTACAACATTCTGATCATGGTCATAATGGTAGATTCCAACACCACAATATCCTTCATATGTTCCGCGGTTCATATAACCATAAACCATGAAATCCAAATCCCCACTGTCATTAATGCCCAGCAGCTTGATATCATGTTCTATTCTGGAGTCACGAAAATCTCCATTTGATTTTCTGCGGAAATCAAAGATATCTACAAATTTGCCGGTATCCGGTGCATAAGTCCACAAGGCACCTTCCTGCGTAAAAGCAGTCACACTGCCATCTTCATTGGAAAGCATCGTGACATTTTTGTCCCGGACTCCAAGAAGCAGCCCATCATCTGTGATCACTGTCTGCTGAGGATCAAATACCTGATCTGCGCTTCGCTGAAAATCCAACAGCATAATTCTGGTATCCGTATAGCGAAGCCGGTAAAAATCCGTCACATTGTAATACTCTGCACCACCGTTTTCGTTGGCTGCCTTTATCTCATATTCCAGCGAAATACTTGCCGTCGTCTCATTGATCTCTTTAATGACCGGGATGCCTTTCTTGGATATCTGCGGGCTTAAATTTCCCCAGCTGATCGTAGAAAGTGGTGACTGTATCGTCACAGCTGTAAAATTTGTTGAAGAAGATTCTGCAGATTCCAGATAAGCCGCGAGTCCGTCTGCAGCGTTTTTATCCATGCACATCTGTGCAAAGCTGGAAGCAAACTTCACATAATCCTCCGTATTCGTCGAAGACCTGGAAACTACTCTTGTGTAATAATACGCTTCTCCGTCACTGGTATCCAGTGATATCTGAAGAGAATACTCCTGATTCATCAAAAGACCAGAACTGATCTCGATCTGTGCACGCAGATATCCGTCAGATCCTGAGCTGTCAAGGCTCTTAACCTTACGATTCTCAACGATCTTGGTTCCATCCGAAGTACGCACTTCATAGGACAGACTTTTGATTTTTTCCTCATAAGGATTAACGGCGATCGTAAGTTTCTTTGTTGTATCCAGCGGTGTTACACTGTCGCGGACAAAATCTGCTTCCATCGGCTGGCGATATCCATACATTCTGTTTGCCAGCGTACCGTTAAAATCCACCATTACTTCCGGCAACGTCGGATTATTCATATCGGAACGATCATCCGTCGTCTCATTATTCATGAGAAAAGCAGTTCCCGCTACTCCCATTACAAACACGATCAGAAGTATTAAAAACCTTCTCAAAAATCTTGTTATGGTTCTCATACTCCCTCCTTCGCATCAAATCCATCCGGATAGAGAAGTTTTTCCAGAGTCAGATGGCCATGAATGGCATCCGTCATCTCTTTCAAAGCTTCACCCGAACGGGATCTGCCTGTCTTTACTGCCCGGATCAGGAGATTCTTCGGTGTATGTTCCATATCAATAAATTCCAGAATCTGCGTACTGTATCCCTTCGATTCCAGAAGTTCTGCACGGATTCCGTCTGTAAGAAGTGCAGATATTCTTTCTTTCAGAAGTCCATATTTCAGCACCGGAGAAAGCAGTTTATTCTGAATCTGGTCATTCAATTCATGCTGACAGCATGGAACAGACAGTATCACCTGCGCATCCCACTCAACCGCTTTGGCAAGTGCATAATCGGTTGCTTTGTCACATGCATGGAGCGTTACCACCATATCTACTTTCTGCACACCTTCATATTCCGCAATATCACCACACAGAAAATGCAGTTTCTCATATCCGTATTTTTCTGCCAGTCCATTGCATTTCCGGATCACATCTTCCTTCAGGTCCAACCCAATGATATGAACGTCATATTTTTTGAGTTCCTTCAGATAATAATACATGGCAAATGTCAGATATGATTTGCCACATCCAAAATCCAGGATCGTGACCTCCCGCTCCCTGGACAATGCCGGAAGAATATCCTCAATAAACTCCAGGAAACGGTTGATCTGTTTGAACTTGTCATAAGCCGGACGATGGATCTTTCCTTCTTTATTCATAACTCCCAGATCCACCAGGAATGGAACCGGAGTTCCTTCCTTCAATATATACTGTTTCACACGATTGTGTGCCAGAATCTGAACAGGCTCTTTCGCCTGATGCTCTTTCACTTTGACAGTTACTTTACCCTTTTTGCTGACAAGAATACTGCCATCTTTGCATCTTCCCTGCACCTGCAGCTGGGAAAAGCCACCCTCCTGAAGACTCTGTTCCACATATGCGATCACTTCTTCTCTGCTGTAATTGGAATGAAGGACCTTGGTTCCCACCGTGGAGGATGCCTGATAACAGACGCTGCCTTTCAGTTCTATCTGGCGGATCCGCACCTTGGAAGGAGCCTCTTTTTCCTTGCTCCGCTGGCCGCTTAAGACTGCAAGCATCAGGTTTTCATCAAATTGTTTTTCCAAAAATTCCTGTAATGTCATCATATTTAATCTTTCATAATCCCTCTGTAATGCCCCTGTGTACACCATCGGATTCCGGCATTACGAACTGCAGTGTTCTTATTCGCTCAACTGTCAGAATCCACGGTATCTGCGTCGTCTGCACCGGCGCCTGGAAATCTCCTGATACAAAAGCACCTGGATCAGTTCATCCAGAAATTCATCAGGAATCTCCTGCGCTGCCATTTCTCCGTCTACCTGAGAACGTATCTGCCTGTAAAGCCGATGCATCATAAATTTGTCCGGATGCTCATCATAAAGTCTGCTTCCCTCATAATCCATAAGCTGACATTCTTCTTCAACTTTTTCCTGAATTTTGCGGGCAGTTTCCGGATAATAAGATTTCATCAGAGCAAATTCCTGCTCCTGTATTCTCTCTCTGCTGTAAAGAGAAGAATCTGCATACGTCATATAAAATGGAAGAAACTTGTCATAATACATGGACAGGCTCCTGTTTCGTCATCATCTATAACATTCTATGCAGAATCTTTTCAAGTGTGCGCTTCAGCCCTGAATGTCTTTCAGAATGCGGAGTGTCAGTTTGAAACTGTGCTCTGCTGCCTGCGCTTCGAATGTCGGATAATCCATCTCTGCACTTCCATCTGCTTTGTCAGAAATTGCACGGATCACAAGGAAAGGTACATTGTTCAGATATGCTGCCTGTGCGATTGCCGCGCCTTCCATTTCAACAGCGTATGCTCCAAATTCTTTTGTAATAAAATCTTTGACACCCTGGTCTGCCACAAACTGGTCACCGGATGCAATGCGTCCCTCAAATACTTCGATATCAGGATTTGCTTCTTTGCATGCTTTTACTGCAAGTGTGCGAAGTGCATCATCACTGTGGAAAGAAAAAGCTTCCATCTGCGGAATCTGTCCAACCGGATAACCAAATGCAACGGCATTCATATCATGATGGATCAGATCTGTGGAAACAACGATATCTCCAATGTTGATGTCTGCATTCAGACTTCCTGCGATACCGGTGTTGATCACTACTTCTGCTTTGAAATCATCGATCAGAATCTGTGTGCAGACTGCTGCATTGACCTTACCAATTCCAGAACGGACAACAACTACGTTTTTTCCTTCGATAATACCTGAATAAAATTCCATGGAAGCCTTACGTGTCACCTGAATATCTTTCATCTGTTCTTTGAGACTTGCTACTTCAACTTCCATTGCTCCTATAATACCAATACATCTCATAATATTGTAATCTCCTTTATCATCGTGCCCTTTTTCTGAAAAGCCGGGCACTGTAATCTGTTATCATTCATAATTGTGAATAGCATAGTCTATTATAGCAAATGTTGCGTTTATATGGAAACTTTTTTTGCTTCACGGGGAATTCCTCTGGAAAATCTGCGGCAGACTTGTCCGCTTTGTCCTTTTCTGGTATACTTATTGGAAAAATATATTGTTATTATTTACAATAACTGAACTCAGGAGGTTAAGATTATGGTATATAAAACATCTGGTGTCTGTTCAAGCGCCATTTCATTTGAGATCGACGATGCAGGAAAAGTTCATGATGTAAAATTCCAGGGCGGCTGCTCCGGTAATACACAGGGCGTTGCCAGACTGGTAGAAGGCATGGATGCCAAAGAAGCTATCAGCAGAATGGAGGGGATTCGTTGTGGCTTCAAACCAACATCCTGCCCGGATCAGCTTGCAAAAGCTCTGAAAGAAGCTCTGAACTAAAAAAAATCTGGGGAAAAACCCCAGATTTTTTAATTGAAATCATCTCTGTCCCACTTGTCACACAGCGACTGTATATCTCTGCTGAAACGCTCCAGGTCTTTGTTCGGCATGCCTTCGTTCTTTCGGATAACAGACATAAGGCGCTGTCCCATGGCAACCAGCTTCTGGAATGCACGTGCGGCTCTGCTTGCTTTCGGAGAAACAGAAGCTTTCGTGATTTTGATTCCCTGTGCCTCATAGATACAGGTATTGTTCGCCAGATCATAGACGGTTCCGCTGAACGGTGCCATAGAATCCAGTCCCAGTTCCTCCTGCAGTCTTCTTGCAAAGATCTCGGTCACTTCATCATCGCCGTGGGTGACAAATACTTTTTCCGGTTTTTCTTTGAATGCCTTGATCCAGGTCATCAGGCCATTCACATCCGCATGACCGCTGATACCCGGCATCTGACGGATCTCTGCGCCTACAGCAACCGTCTCACCAAACAGTTTAACTTCGGTCGCACCTTCGATCAGGGCACGGCCAAGCGTTCCGATTGCCTGATACCCAACAAACAGAATCGTATTGTTCGGATTCCACAGATTATGTTTCAGATGATGTTTGATTCGGCCGGCATCGCACATACCGCTCGCGGAAATGATAACCTTGCAGTCTTCGTCAAAGTTGATCGCTTTTGAATCGTCACTGGTAATCGAGGTCTTTAATCCCGGGAACATCAACGGGTTGATTCCCTTTTTGACCAGTGCCATAGCTTCTTCATCAAAGCAGTCATAAATATGTTCATTAAAGATCGTTGTCGCTTCATTTGCCAGCGGGCTGTCGACATAGACCTTAAAGTTATCGTGTCCATGCACGCGTCCTTCTTCCTTGATCTGACGGATAAAATACAGCATTTCCTGTGTACGGCCAACTGCAAAAGAAGGAATGACAACGCTTCCACCACGGTCAAAAGTATGCTGGATCACTTCGGTAAGCATTGCTATATAATCCGGGCGTTCACCGTGGCTTCTGTCACCGTAAGTAGATTCCATGATTACATAATCTGCATCATGGAGATAAACCGGATCCTTGATCAGTGGCTGATTCAGGTTACCGATATCGCCGGAGAAGACGATTTTTTTCTCTTTGCCATCTTCCTGAATCGTGATCTCAATACTTGCAGAACCAAGAAGGTGGCCGGCATCTACAAAGCGAACGCTGATTCCTTCTGCCGGTTTGATGGTTTTTTCATACGGGCACGGAACAAAATTCTGGATAACGCCCATCGCATCTTCCATGGTGTAAGCAGGAACAAATTCCGGCTTGCCCTGGCGGCGTCCTTTACGGTTACGCCACTCTGCCTCGAACATCTGAATGTGGGCACTGTCTCGAAGCATAATGTCACAAAGGTGGCAGGTAGCCTGTGTTGCATAAATCGGGCCCTGAAAACCTTTTGCATAAATAGCGGGAAGATTTCCGGAGTGATCCATATGTGCATGGGTCAGAAGAACAAAATCCAGGTCACTTCCCTTTACAGGAATATCCTGATTCTCGTAGTAATCCGGCCCCTGTTCCATACCGCAATCTACCAGGAATTTCTTTCCTGCTGCTTCCAGATAATAACAGCTTCCGGTTACTTCATGTGTCGCCCCAATAAAGGTAATCTTCATGTGCGAACCCCCTTTGTCTGAAAAATCATCCAAATGTATGTTGTTGTAATCATTATACACGATTTGATTGATTTTTAACAGTCTTTTTGTGCAAAAAGACAATAAATCTTAACAAAAATTGCGTTTTTTCGACCAGGGCTTCATGTTATAATGCTTTTGCTACTGCCCCTAGACAGGTACAGAAAGGGGGTATGCTATTGTGAATTCAATTTTATCGTTTATGCTTTCCATTCTGGCAAGTGTAATCGCCTACTACATTTGCAAATGGCTGGATGGAAAATAGCAGCTAGTAGCCAGCCTGAGGTCTAAGCCGCCTCGCCAAAATGGAATAAAAACTCCCCAGAGGTGCGAACTCTGGGGAGTTTTTGCTGTGCTACTGTGAACACATCTTATCGTTTTGCCTACTGGCATTATAGCATATGTTCTTTTAATTTGCAATATACCTTATTTCAGAAAGATTCCAATTCTCATACCTTTATTTATGTAAAATAAGGTTACTGTTCACTCCGTTCACAGTAACCAAATAAGGCGGGGTGTATGAAGTCCCGCCTTGTTTTGTATGGTTCATATGATTTTGTAGATATGGTTAAATGATCCTCTTTCGCGTATGATTATGTTATTCCTTTGCGCATAAGATCATGAATAATGTGAACTCTGACGAGTCCGACATGATTTGTGAGTACGTTGATGTCTCCGGACGGTAACGGTGTTTACATAAATTTATTTTGCATCCTGCGACCTTCTTCGCACTTCACGGATTACTGATTAATATTTTTCTTCTTTTCTTCCTTTTTCCTTTTCCAATGGTCATTATTTGACCATGATACCCTGTGTCAGCGTAGAGGTAGATTCTTTTGTACCCGACTGGCTGGCTGCATGGTATCCACGCACACGGTAATATGTACCTGATGGAACTGCTACGTCGATTGTTTTACTCAAACTTGATGCATTGTTCGCTGTAAATTCCCATATTTTATAAGTTCCGTAGCTTCCATTGACCTTCCTCTCCAAAAACAAAGACAGATATACTTTACTACACTTTTTATGACAATCCGTCAATCCGAAAATTGCAATTTCATTGCTGGAAATTTTTTGAATTTTTACATTTCCAAGATTCAGATAACTGCTTCTTGCCAGAATCGTTGAAGTATCTTCTGCAAAATCTTCTGTGGTCTCTTCATCTGTGATCTCATCGAGAATGCTGATAGTATCTGCATATACCGGTGCAATACTCATTCCAACAGATAAACTAACTGCCAGACTGATTCCCAGAATCTTCTTCCAGATATTCATTTCTCACTTCCTTTCGCCATGTAAACAACCTTTACATAACTATATACGTAAGAAATTCAAAAAAATCACTCTAAAATTTCATATATTCAACTAATTTTTTTATTTCATTAAATTTTATTTTTCCAGCTATAGTATATGAATTTTCTTCATAAATCCAATTTGCCGTATATGTTGATTGCTTATCCGACTTGTCTTCTATTTCTTTTACTACTATGCTTCCCCAATCTTTTGATATTGTGTCTACTATTTTTTCTTTTCCACTTATACTACTAATATCACTTGCTTTATTTTTTTGTTGTTTATCTACATAAAATAATACATTTGTATCATTCAATTTATATTTAATATACGCAAAAGAAGTGGGTTCACTTATTTCATACATAGAAAACTCCATCCCATACGGCCGATAATAAAACTCTGGCATCTTTACATCCAGTTTTTCTTCTATATCCGCAATCGCATCACTTTCTTTTGTGCTTGCATTCTCATTGGAGTCATCATTATATGAAATAAACTGGCTGTCATTTCCGCTCAATATCCGCACACTGTTCACCAGATACTTCCGGTTCGCCTCGCTGCTCATACTTGCAGCGAACACGCAGATCAGACACAGGCCCGCGATTCCGGCGATTCTGCCAAAGCGCACATAACTGTGTTTCCTTTTGCCGGAGTTTCTGTTTGCATCACGTGCAGTATCCTTTGATACGTCTGCATTCTTTCTGAATTCCAGAATTTTCTTTTCCGTAGATTCAGGCACTGCTTCTTCTGTATTCTTCTCATCTTCTGCCTTCTCATCTGCCGTATCCTCCAGCAGACCTTCTTCTCTGGCACGCTGATAGAAGCTTTCTCTGGAAACGCTCAGTTTCTCTACGATATCCTGATTGTCCTCAAATTTTCTGCCATCAAAAAGAGACTCCTCGATGGCATGACGCCGGCAAGGGCGTGCTGCTGGTCAGTCTGGAGCTGGACGAGGTGATGAACCTTTCTGACCGCATCCTCGATGGCATCTGCTTCCTTCAGATATTCCTCTTCCAGCCACTGACGGAATTTCTCGTCATCCTCCATATCCGGCATATCCAGGAATGCATCATCTATCTGGTTGTCTTTCTGTTCTTTCTCAAACTCTTTTTTCATGATATTATCTCTTTCTTGACAATTCTTCCCCGGTGGTTCATAGTTATTGGTAATAAAATGATTTTCAGGAGGTTTTCCCTATGAAACATATTGTACTTACCGGCGGCGGTACTGCCGGACATGTTACACCAAATATTGCTCTGATCCCGACACTCAAAGCTGCCGGATATCAGATTTCCTATATCGGATCTTACGAAGGTATCGAACGTAAACTCATTGAAGAAATGGGTATTCCATATTATGGGATCTCATCTGGAAAGCTGAGACGTTATTTCGATCCCAAGAACTTCTCCGATCCTTTCCGGGTATTAAAAGGGTTCCATGAAGCAAAAAAGCTTCTCAAAAAACTGAAACCCGATGTAGTCTTTTCCAAGGGTGGTTTCGTTACCGTCCCTGTTGTAATTGCAGCCAAACGCTGCAAGATTCCAGCAATCATCCACGAATCAGATATGACTCCGGGACTTGCTAATAAGCTTGCAATTAAGAAGTCTACAAAGGTATGTCATAACTTCCCTGAAACTGCTGCATATCTTGGTTCTAAGGCAGTACATACGGGTTCACCTATCCGTAAGGAATTATTTGAAGGTAATAAGATTACAGCACTTGATATGTGTGGTTTCTCTGCTAACAAACCTGTAATTATGGTAACAGGCGGAAGTCTTGGTGCTGAAAATGTTAATAAGCTTGTAAGAAAGGCTTTACCTGAATTGTTAAAGGACTTCCAGGTTGCTCATCTATGCGGCAAGGGCAAGGTTGACGAAAGCCTTAAAGATATGGAAGGTTATGCTCAGTTTGAATATATCAGCGACGAAATGAAAGATTTCTTTGCTATGGCTGATTTGATTATTTCAAGAGCCGGTGCAAACTCAATCTGTGAAATTGCTGCATTAAATAAACCTAACATTCTTATTCCATTATCTGCAAGAGCAAGCCGTGGCGACCAGATACTTAATGCTAAGTCCTACAAGAAACAGGGCTTTAGTGAAGTTATAGATGAAGACACAGCTACTGCTGAGGACTTGGTTAACACAGTAAACTCAGTTTATGAGAATCGCAGTAAATACATTGACGCAATGAAAAAATCTGCCGGAACAGGCGGAGTTGATATGATTGTTGATTTGATTAATAGTCTTGTGAAATAATTAGATATACAAAAATTTCATATTATATAAAAGAAGACTGGTTATGTGACATTCTATCCTAAGCTATTAAAACAGCATATAGACTGGTTATCAATATTTCAACAAAGAAACGGAACTATATCAAATATTTTGACATAGTTCCGTTTTTTTACTACATATTTCTTTTTAATACCGAATGGTTTTCTAAATTTTCAAACCATTCCTATAAAATCTTCTGAACCTTTTCTGCGATAGCATTAAGCTTATCAACATCCTGAGTTCCCGGTGTCCACTTAATATTAGCATCATCCTTGCTATATCTTGGAATAACATGAATATGAAGATGGAAAACAGACTGACCTGCTATTTCTCCATTGTTCTGCAAAATATTAACACCTTCACAACCTGTTGCTTCCTTAAGTGCAGTTGCAACCTTCTTAGCTACGATGTGAGCGTGAGCCAAAAGTTCATCGTCAATCTCAAAAACATTAGCTGCATGACTCTTAGGAATAACCAATGCATGACCTACTGTTGCAGGGCCTGCATCAAAAATAACCTTAACCTTATCATCTTCAAACAAAGTAATTGAAGGAATTTCACCTCCAGCAATTTTACAAAAAATACAATCGCTCATAAAACTTACCTCCTAAATCCAA
>OGPU01002088.1_pt1 | contig 15095 bp, 8 predicted proteins | sample 1552991 | NCBI WGS metagenome assembly OGPU01 (sample SAMEA2580296, study PRJEB22360) | human gut metagenome | biome: human gut; feature: human-associated habitat; material: faeces | place: Denmark | collected 2008/2010 | reverse complement strand
GGTGCGGCCGCATCGGCGAGAAGGTCGTCGAGCATCGCGCCCGCAAGTACGGCAGTTCGAAATTCGGCCTCGAACGCACGGTGAAAGGGTATCTGGACCTGATCACGGTGCTGTTTATGACGCATTTCGGGCGTTCGCCGATGTACTTCTTCGGTAGCCTCGGAACGCTGATGTTCCTCATGGGCGGCGGCACGACGGTGTGGATCATCGCCGAGAAGCTTTGGAAGCAGAGCCACGCCCTGCCCCTGCGGGCGGTTACGGACCAGCCGCTGTTTTATCTGGCGATTTTGGCCGTAATTCTCGGCGTTCAGCTGTTTTTGGCCGGATTTTTGGGCGAGCTGATCAACAGAGGGTCTTCCGAGCGGAACAAATACCTGATCGACAAAACTTTGTAAATGATGATACAACGAATCCAAACGCTTTATTTGCTGATCATTGCGGCGCTTATGGCCGTGACGCTCTTTTCGGGGCTGGCGTGGTTTGCGGGTGACGCCGGCGAGTTCGGGCTTTACGCCTTCGGGTTGAAAACCGCCGAAGGGGAGCTTGTCCAGTCCACCGTCTATATGGGCGTCCTGCTGGCGCTGGCCTGCGCGCTGCCGCTGGTGACGATTTTCCTGTTCCGTCGCCGTTTGCTGCAAATACGCCTCTGTGTGGTGGAAATGGTGTTGCTGTTAGGCTCGCTGGTGATGGAAGGCGTCTATTACTTTTTGAGCTGGCGGGTCTTCTCCGACCTGACGTTCCATACGCAGGGCTTCAAGCCCGCCATTGTGCTGCCTCTGGTCTGCCTGCTGTTTGCCTATTTGGCGGCCCGTGCGATTTTCCGCGACGAACTGCTGGTGCGCGCAGCCGACAGAATACGCTGATCGAGCGGATACTGCTGACCCGGAGTATGCCCGAGCGCATGTTCCGGGTCTTCTGTCTCCGTCGGCGAACTGCTGTTCGGACGGAAAAGGGTTGCAGTTCGGACCGATCTGATTATTAAAAGAATGTTACAAACCTTTGCAGGTCCGGAAAATAATTTTAACTTTGAGGCATAATATATTGTCATTATGTAGTGAATTTAAAGAATTTTGGCTACAAACAATACATTTTTTAACTAACACTCAACTCTATGAAAGTAGTAAATTTTTGGAAGACATTGTTCTGTGCAGCGCTGGCCGTGACGGCTTTTAGCGCATGTTCGGACGATGACGAAGAGGGCGGTTATTCGGGCATGCCCGAAATTACCGTGAACGGCGGCGAGTCGGTGACTGTCGCCGGGAAACTCGAGGGCGGCAAGCTCGAACAGACGGTCGAGGTCGTTTCGAAAGGCGACTGGACCCTGACATTCAAGAACTCCGGGGATTCGCAGTGGGTTACTCCCAGCGCGATGTCGGGCAAGACCGGTACGACGCAGCTTACCTTCACGCTGGGTCAGGCTTCGGGAGAGCGCAGCGCAATCCTTGTTCTGACCGCCAGCTCCATGGTCGAGGGCTTCCCGCTTACGGACGAGGCTACGATCACGGTCGTACAGAGCGACAGCGATGTTCCGACGGGTAACGCTCTTTACAGCGAGAACTGCGGCACGAAGGTCGAGAAAGTCGATGGCTACTGGCCTTATGTGGACAAGTTCGAAGGTTGGACCCGCGGCGGTTCGCTCGATCAGAAGGCCGTTACTTACACCGGCAACAGCGCTTCGGTAGCCAACAGCGGTAAGACTTTCGATCCTGCCGAGGATGAAACGACGGTAGTTTCGGGCCCTCCCTATGTTTCGATGAACAAATCGACTTCGGTTTTCAACATCAATGACATCAATATCGCATCGAACACCAACTTCACCTTCACGTTTACTGCCGCTCAGCAGGTTAACTATTCCGGTGGCGTAGTGCTGGGCGATGTGACGGATGAAACGATTCGGTTCTCGGTATCTACCGATGGTTCGAGCTATGCTCCCGTTGCTCTGAAAGTCAAAAAAGTCGCTTCCGGCTACTGGTATCTCTGCACCGCCGAATTCAAACTGCCTGCCGGTGTTTCGACCGATAAGATCTGGGTTCGTTTCGACGGCTATGCAGGACTTGAAAACCACGGTCTGCGTATCGACGACTTCAAACTTTATGAAGGCGGCAACGGTTCGGAACTCGTCGTTCCTTCGGTGGATTATACGAAGGGTACGGTTGCCGAGGCTATCGCAGCCGGAGCCGGCAAGAACTATGAGGTCGCCGCTACGGTCGTAGCCATACACACGCAGGGTATCCTGATCGGCGATGCGTCGGGTGTCATGCTGGCGTTCCTTGGCGAGGCTCCTGCGGTAGCTGTTAACGATGCCGTTACCGTTAAGGGAACGACCGAATTGCGGAATGGCGTCATTCAGTTCGGCAAGGAGGGTCTTTCGGTCGCCAAGACCGGTACGAGCAGCTATAACACGCCTGCTCCCGAGGTGATGGACGGCACGGCTGTCACGGCCTATATCGCAACGGCCTTGGAAAATAAGGCTGTGTACAAGTATGTGAAATACAACGGTGAGTTTACAGGCAGCGGCAACTATTACAATGTCGTTATCGCCGGTACGACCACGAAAGGCTCTGTTGCCTATGGCAAATCGGAGTGGGCGTCGTTTAATGGCAAACCGGTGACTGTCGAAGGCTGGCTGCTCGGCGGTACGGCCAACTATCTCCAGACGATGGCTACGTCGGTGACGGTCGATTCTTCGACGCCGATTGTTGAAATCTCCGCTCCCCAGCAGTTCGCTGCAACCTCTCCCGTGGCTCAAACGCTCAACTATACGGTTACCAACACGACGGCTTCGGCTGTAACGTTCGCAATCGAGGGTACGAATGCCGACAAGTTCTCGCTCGGCGCCAAGACTGATAACTCGATTCAGGTTAGTGCCAAAGGCAATAACACGACTGATGTTGCCTATACGGCGAATCTTGTTGCCAAAGTTGCAGGTGTGACGCTGGCATCGGTTGAGTTGAAACAGGCTGCATCGAATGCCAAAAATTATGTGCCCGTGACTGTGGCTCCGGCTGATTGGTCGGGGGATTACGTAGTGGGTTATCCCGATGGTGAGGTATGTTATATTTTGAAGGATAAATATTCGGGTGCATCTGCTACTAGATCGACTTTCACTTATGAAAAGCTTCAAAGCCCTGCTTTTGATAAGACGAATATCGTTTATGATGCTTCATACAAAACTATAACGATCGCCAAAATCGCCGGTACGGATTTCTATTCGATTAAATACGGCGATATGTATGTAGGCTGGACGACTGCAACTAAAAACAGTTGTGAATTCTCGACGACTGCTCCGAGTTCATCTACTCCCGATTATCAGTGGACTCCTACGATCAAGGATGGTCTTATCGTGTTGACCTGTACAACTCATGAAACTGGTAAAGCTAATCGTACGCTTCAGTTTAATGCAAACTCGGGTCAGGAGCGTTTTGCAATCTATGCAAGTACGCAGAAATCTATCATGCTGTATAAACTTTAATAGTCGAGGAAACCGACTTGTAAAACCAACCACTCTTGGCGGGGATAACTCCCCGTCAAGAGTTTGGTTTCTAAATGGGTCTGCGGACCAAATGTTATACTTTACTCTGAATGATGTTGAAAATTAAACAGATAGGCATGCTGCTCGTGACGATGTCGGCGATGCTTGTCCTGTTTGCGGGATGCGGCGACAAGGACGACGGGGGCGACAAGGAGTCCCTCGCGACGCTCGTTGCAGAGACCGTGAGCAGTTCAACCACAACGAACAAGATTTCGACCCAAGGCCCGTCGGGCATCACCTTCGAGGCGACGATCGTCTCGCAGGGCGGGGATGCGGAGTGGTGTTCGTTCGATTTGAATAAGCAGGTATCCTCCGCCGGCGGAAACGTCGGGGACCCGGCCTACCTCTATTTGGACAAAAACAATTCCGACGACGACCGCACGGCGCGGATCGACGTAACCTATACCAACGGTTATTCCACCTCCCTGACGCTGACGCAGAGGGCCGCGGGCTTCATCGACTACGACCGTTCGTGGGGCGAGCAGCCCGAATATCGTTCCGACGACGCTTATATCTATAAGACCTATTATGCGACGTTTGTGAGCAATCAGTTCTTTCCGGGCGGAAAACTGCGCAACTATTCGGTATGCTACGATGTCGACCGGCATATTTCGCATTGGGTGGCTTATCCGATCTTCAAGAAGGTCTACGAAACGCCCGTTTTGAGCCGGGACAACGATTTCAATTACGATCCCAATGACCAGCTGCCCGTGATTCCCACCCGCGACCAGCAATACATCGGGACAGGCGGCAACGGCCGCGGTTACGGTGCAAGGGGTTACGACCGCGGGCACATGCTTCCGCAGGCTTCGCGTTACAACAATTACGAGCCGAACCGGATGACTTACTACGGCACCAACATGATGCCCCAGAACAGCACGCTGAATCAGAATATCTGGGCCTCGCTGGAGGGCAAAGTCCGTGGCTGGGGAGGCTTGCAGACCTACGATACGCTCTATGTGGTGACGGGAGCCGCTTTCAAGAGCACGAAGACCATCGACAATGCCAACGGACCGATCGCCGTGCCGTCGCATTGCTGGAAAGTGCTGCTGCGTCAGCGGGGCAACCAGAACCGGCAGATCTCTCAATTCAAGGCGGATGAACTGAAAGCCATCGGCTTCGTGTTCACCAACGATGACGCCGGAGCCGCCACGTCGATCGAATCGGCTGTCCGTTCGGTGAAGGAGATCGAGGAGCTGACGGGCTTCAAGTTCTTCCGCAACCTCGACCCGGCCGTGGCCGATGCGGTGAAAAGCCAGAAGAACCTCGCCGACTGGTAGGGATTATGATACAATGAATTGAACCTTAACAACAAAAATCGTTTATGAAGAGAATCTTTTTGACAGGACTGTTTGCCTCGCTGATCGCGGTGGCATGCTTCGCGCAGAAGCCCTACAAAGTGGTCTTCTACAACTTCGAGAACCTGTTCGACACCATTCACGATCCCGGCGTCCTCGATGAGGAGTTCACGCCCGAAGGACCCAAGAAGTGGAACTCGGCCAAGTACACCAGGAAAATCGGGAACCTCGAACGGGTGTTGTTCGACATCGCCGCCGAGGATAAGGATTATCCCGTGGTGATCGGCGTTTCGGAGATCGAGAACCGCTCGGTGATGGAGGATGTGATCGCGCAGCCGAAACTCGCGCCCGGCAACTACCGCATCGTGCATTACGATTCGCCCGACGCACGCGGCGTCGACGTGGCGTTCTACTACCGTCCCGACGTTTTCAAGCTGGAGGGAAGCGCCGCCATTCCGTTCAAGATGCCGGAACTGCCCAACTTCAGGACGCGTGATTTCGTCACGATGTGGGGCACGATCGACAGCGAGCCGTTCTTCTTCCTCGTGAGCCACTGGCCTTCGCGTCTGGGCGGCAAGGAGGCTTCGGCCCCCAAGCGTCTGGCTGCCGCCAAGCAGGTGAAGCACATCGTCGACTCGGTGACCGCCGCCAACCCGGCCACGAAGGTGGTCGTCATGGGCGACCTGAACGACGATGCCACGGATGACAGCATCGTCGAGGGGTTGCGCGCCAAGGGCAAGATCAAGGAGGTCGGCAAGGGCGACATGTTCAACCCCTTCATCGGCCTGCTGAAAGCGGGTTACGGCACGCTGGCTTACCGCGACGAGTGGAACCTGTTCGACAACATCATCGTTTCGGAGAACCTCGCCACCGGTTCCACGGGCAGTCTGAAAATCCAGCCCGCCGGCAACTCGAAGTTCTACGGCGGCATCTTCCGCCGTCCCTACATGATCCAGAAGGAGGGCCAGTACAAGGGCTATCCGCTGCGTACGTTCGTGGGCAACGATTTCCAGGGCGGTTTCAGCGACCACTTCCCCGTATATATCTACATCGCCAAATAAACACTCTAAAATATTTGTATGAAACTCAAAGTTCTACTTATTCTGATGCTCGCCGCCGTGACCTTCACGTCCTATGCGCAGGACGGAGGCATCCGCGGTAAGGTGGTTTCGCGCAACGGTCGCGTGGCCTTGAGCAATGTACAGGTGAAGATCGAATCGCTGGGTCTGACGGCCATGACCGACAAGGACGGCAACTTCATCTTCGAGAATCTTCCTGCGGGCAGCTACACGGTGCTCTTCTCTACGCCCGACTTCGAGGATCTCAACCTGATGGTCCGCGTAGGCGATAAGCATGTGCAGGACCTCAAGTCGGTGATCATCGTGCCGTCGGGGCAGAGTGCGGTTCTGGACGACGCCGTTTTCGCCGAATTCGACAGCGACTCCTCGTCGTCGGACACGCAGGCGCTGCCTTCGTCGCTCTCTTCGTCGAAGGACCTCTTCAACAACATCGCATCGTACCGTTTCAGCGAGATGCGTTTCAACGTCCGCGGCTACGATTCGCAGTACTCGGACATCTACCTGAACGGCATCCGCTTCAACGACGCCATGACGGGCTACGGTCCCTGGTCGCTGTGGAGCGGACTGAACGACGCGACGCGTAACCAGGAGAACTACACGGGCCTCGAAGCGTCGGATTTCGGCATCGGCGGCATCGGCGGCATGACCAACGTCAACGCCCGCGCCTCGCAGATGCGCAAGGGATTCCGCGTGAGCGTGTCGAACGGCAACCAGATGTACCGTTTCCGTGCGATGGTTTCCTACGGCTCGGGACAGTTGGACAACGGCTGGTCGTACGCCTTCTCGGTGGGAACCCGCCAGGGCGGCAACGGCTATGTGGACGGCGTTTACTACAACTCCTATTCCTATTTCGCTTCGGCCGAGAAGCTTTTCGGACAGAACCACCGCCTTGCGTTGACGCTGCTGGCTTCGCCTTCGGAGCGCGGCGCGCAGCAGGCTTCGACCGACGAGGCTTACGCTCTGTTCGGCAACAACTACTACAACCCCAATGTGGGTTACCAGGCCGGCAAGCTCCGCAACTCGCGCGTGCGCAACACCCACGAGCCGATCGTGATGCTCAACTATACGTGGGACATGTCGGAGAACACGCGCCTGAACGCCGCCACGTCGCTGCGTTTCGGCAGGAACGGCTATTCGGCCCTGACGTGGAACGCCGGAGCGGACCCCCGCGGCGACTACTACCGCTATATGCCGAATTCGGATAAGACGCAGATCGTGCCGGGCATAACCACCGACGAGACGATCTATTTTTACGCGATGGATGGCGCCATAGCGAAAGGCGTGTGGGACGGTATGCTCGACTACGACAAATTCTTCCAGACGAATATGCGGAATATCGACACAGATCCGGTGCTGTCCAAACTGATGGGTAATAACAGTCGTTCGAACTACATGATCGAGGAGCGTCACACCGACCAGCTGGACTACAACCTGGCGGTCAACGTGCAGCATAACATGCGCAACAACATGCGTATCGTCGGCGGCGCCAACCTGCGCGTCAACCGCACGAATTACTACTCGGAGATCAAGGACCTGCTGGGCGGCGACTATTGGTATGACATCGACAAGTTCGCCGAGCGCGACATGGCCAGCGCCGAGGCTTACCAGAACGACCTGGATTACTACTGGGCTACGGGGCACGCCCGCATTGCCCGTGCCGGCGACAAGTACGGTTACTACTACCGGGCGCACCTGCTCGAAACCAATGCCTGGGCCAACTACACGTGGGGCATCGGCGGTTTCTCGCTGGGCGTCTCCGGATCGGTCGGCTACTCGAACATGTACCGCGAGGGCATGTGGCGCAAGGGATTGTTCCCCAACGATTCGAAAGGCGATTCGAAGAAACTCGACTACCTGACCTACGATGCGAAACTTTCGTTGGGCTACAAGTTCTCGGGAGCGCATTCGATCGAGGCCAATGTGGCTTACATGCAGCAGGCGCCCAAGTTCGCGACGGCATTCGTGTCGCCCCGTACGCGCAACACGACCACGCCGGGGCTGAAGGCCGAGAAGGTGTTCGGCGCAGACCTCACCTACAACCTCAACCTGCCCTACATCAAGGCGCGTCTTTCGGGATACTATACGACGATCGAGGACCAGTCGAAGGTCATCTCGTTCTACGACGATACCCGCAGTTCGTTCACCAACTTCGCCATGAGCGGCATCGACAAACGCTACTACGGCGTTGAGTTGGGCCTTTCGGTTCCCGTATGGAACGGCCTCTCGGTCGTGGGTGCCTTGAGCTGGGGCGACTATACCTATACGTCGAATCCCAACTTCGTGCAGACGGTTGACAACGTGGACAAGATCGTACTGAAAGATAAGGTCAACTGGGACGGTTATCATGTGGAAAGCTCGCCGCAACTGGCTTTCAACATCGGTCTCGACTACCGCGGACCGCGCAACTGGTTCGCCGGTGTGAACTTCAACTACTACGACAACATCTATCTTTCGATGAACCCGATGTACCGTACGGCTACCGCCATTAAGTATTATACAAATGTGCTGACTTCCAATACGGCCACCAATGCGCAGAAGGCATCGGCCCTCTCGTCGATCAAGACCCTCCGCAAGCAGGAGAAGTTTGACAGCGCATATACGTTGAGCGCCAATATCGGCAAGAACTGGTATATCCACCGGGTCTACATGCTGGGCTTCAGCCTCGAGGTGAAGAACATCCTCAACGATCAGGACATCCGCACGGGCGGTTACGAGCAGATGCGTATGAGCAAGGTCCGCGGCGAGGGCGGCGAGCAGATTTACGGCCGCTTCCCCTCGAAGTATTTCTACCTGTTCGGTACGACCTATTACCTGAATGTCTATTTCCGTTTCTAATCGCGCAAAGCATAATTTATGAAAAGTCTTAAAATAGCATTGGCGGCTCTCGTCGGTCTGGTGGCCGTGAGCTGCTACAACGATTTCGACACTCCGGCTCCGCAGAAGCTCTATACGGCCGACGATATGGCCGCAATGGGGCTTACTCGGATCACCATTGCCGAAGTGAAGGAAAAATTTGGTCCGATCTCCAATACGGGAACCAACGACAATTTCTCCACGACCAAGACCCTCAAGTTCGGAACCCGCACGTCCGAGGAGGCCAAGTTCGACGGCCTCATGGAGTGGCCCGAGGCTTCGAAATACTACATCAAGGGCAAGGTGATCAGCAGCGACCGTCAGGGCAACATCTACAAGTCGCTCTATATCTACGACGGCACGGCCGGTATCGAGCTGAAGCTCTACAACGGCCTTTATCTCGACTTCCTGCTCGACCTGGCTTCGAAGCCGATCAAGAGCCAGTGGGTCTACGTGCGTCTCGACGGTCTCTATCTGGGTAACTACCGCATGATGCTTTCGATCGGAGGCGCTCCCTCGGACGGCATCAACACGGCCGGCAACCACAAGTTCTACGCCAACTCGAACCTCGACAACCCGAAGGTTGCCGCCCTGAACGTCTTCCGCGGCGAATACACGACGCTCGACGACTCGGACATCAAGGAGGTCGACGGTTCGAACTACACGTCGCTCGGCGAGGCCGATCTGGGCCGGCTGGTGCGTTTCAACAAGATCAAGATCCGCTATGCGGGTGTGAAGAATCAGGACGGCGTGACGCCTCCGAACCTCAAAAACGGCGGAAATGCGAATCCCTATCCGAGCTGGATCGTGACCGACTGGGGAACGCCCATCTTCGGCGCATGGTATCGCTGGGCCTACAACAACAGCGAGCAGAATATCCGTCTCTACGGTTCGGTGCTGATGAGCTACAACGATGCGGCGGAGTACACTTCGGACCCGGGCGTTTACGGCATCCGTACGAGCGGTTACAGCCAGTTCGCCATGAAGCCCATCCCGAAGGACGGCACGGAGGGTACGGTGCTGGGCATCTACGGCATCTATGCGAAGAAGAGCGATTTCACGGGAGGTTCGGAGGACTGGGCGCAGTACCAGATCTCGGTGAGCCGTATCGAGGACCTCGGCTTCCCGCCCGAGTCGCTGCTTTCCGAGGAGTGGATCAGGGCCAATACGCCCGCCTCGTCGCTGACGCCTCCCGTGAAGAACGGCGGCGATGATTACGAAGGTGACTGATCCCGCGTTTGAGCAATAAAAAACTGCGACCCAAAAGGGTCGCAGTTTTTTTGTGCCGCGGCGGCAGCGCTACCGCTTGTTCCATTTGCAGGAGGTCTGGTAGTAGCCGATCGCGCGGTCGACCTGCATGGCGTCCTTCCGCTCCATCGTTTCGAGGTGGTGGGGATTCTCCTCGGTGGGAACCACGCGGTACTGCTCGAAGCGGCGCACGGGCAACAGAATCGTGAAGGTGTCGCCTTCGAGGTAGCCGAGGTCCTGATAGGTGGCGATGAACGCGCGGTTGACATATGCCGGGTCGAAGATGCTGCGGCCGTAGAAATGCGAGTCGTAGCTCATGTTGAGCAGCGACAGCAGGGTGGGCATCAGGTCGATCTGCGAGACGATGCCGTCGACCACTCCGGGTTCGATAAGCCCGGGGGCGAGGATCAGCGCCGGGATGTGGTATTTCTGCAACGGAATCTCGGTGCGGCCGGCGCTCGAAGCGCAGTGATCGGCCGTGACGAGGAAGATCGTGTTTTCGAACCACGGCTGCCTGGCCGCTTCGGCGAAGAACCGTCCCAGCGAATAGTCGCTGTAAAGCACGCCTCCGGCGCGGCTCTTCGAGTCGTTGGGAATGCGGATTCGTCCGGCGGGGTAGGTGAAGGGGCGGTGGTTGCTGACGGTCATCACGTGGGCGAAGAACGGCTTGCCGCTGCGGGTCTCCTCGTTGAGCGTGCGGATGACCTTCCGGTAGGCGTCTTCGTCGCAGACGCCCCAGATGTTGGCGAAGGTGATCTCTTCGGGCTTGTAGCTTTTCTGGTCGACGATGTCGTATCCGTTGCCCGAGAAGAAGGTCTCCATGTTGTCGAAATAGCTGTTGCCGCCGTAGAAATAGGTCACGTTGTAACCCTTGTCGCGCAGCAAGGCTCCTGTGGAGTGCATTCCGGCGTTGTTCGGACGCTTGATGATGCTCTGGCCCGGGCAGGGCGGCAGCGAGAGCGTCACGGCCTCCAGGCCGCGCACCGTGCGGTTGCCCGTGGCGTATACGCGGTCGAACGCCAGTCCCAGTTTGTAGAGCGAGTCGAGTGCGGGCGTGATCCGTTCCGTGTTGCCGAACCGCTCCATGTACGAGGCGCTCATGCTCTCCATGGTGATCAGCACGATGTTGCGGCGGATCTCCTCCCCTTCGGCGCGCACGGCGTGCAGGTTGTCGCCCGTGCTTTGGTAGACCCCGTGCACGAAGGCTTCGGCCTCGGCTTCGGGACGCGTGAGGTAGAACTGTTCGTAGTCGAGCGTGTTCTTGACGAAGGCGTCGTAGAACTTGTAGAGTCCGTTGGCCTGCAATTCGTTGACGTAGACGTTGTCGCTGTCCTGGAAGCGGGTGTTGAAGTTCAGCAGCCCGATCGCGGCGAACAGCGCCGCGACGTAGGCCGGTCCGATTACGGCTTTCCACCTCCAGCCTTTCAGGCATTCGGTCTGCACGAGTTCGCTGCGGAAGAAGTACCACGTCACGAGCAGCGTCACGACGACGATGCCCAGCGTCATCGGAATGACGGGGTAGGACTCCATGATGTTGCCCACCACCTCGTTGGTGTAGACCAGGTAATCGACGGCGATGAAGTTGTAGCGGACGCCGAATTCGTTCCAGAAGAAATATTCGCTGATGCCGTTGAAGACGATGGCGCCCACGTAAAGGACGACGAAGAGCGCGAACCACACCGTAGTCCAGTGGTTGCGGAATCCCTCGGGCAGGAAGAGCCGCAGGGCGAAGCTGCCGGCCCAGTAGCCCAGGACGCACGTGGCGATCCGGGGTGCGACGCTTCCGTATTCGTCGAAGATCGTGTTGAAGAACGCCACGTAGCAGAACGCCGCCACGAGCAGGGCGAGGAGGATGTAGCCCCACGGCTTTCTGTACTTGGTGCGCGAAACGCTCAACATGAAGAGCCAGAGGAAAATGAATCCCGCCGTCGCGGCGCAGAAATCGTTCACGGCGCCCAGCAGGAAGACTTCGCACCATTCGCCGAATGAGAAGGCGAGTGAGGTGGTCTGCTCGTTGAAAAGCAGTACGACGCGCAGCACGAGGCCGACGGCGACGGTCAGCAGCGACAGTTTGAGATAGAGGCCGGAGACCAGCCGAATACTTTTTTGCATGATGAATTTGGGAATTAACGGTACAAAGTTAACCATTTTCAGCCCGTTCGGAAAAAGAAAAGGCAGTCAACCGGGTGACTGCCTTGTTCTGTTGTTTTGAAAAATCGTTTGTTTTGGTGCTTACTTCGACGGGCGCATGACGACCTTCACGAGGTTTCCGTCCGCAAGGATCTTCTTGGCGAGCGCCTGCACGTCGGCGTTGGTCAGGTCGCGGATCGCCTGTTCGTGGTCGGCGATGTAGTTCAGGCCCGAGCCGTATTTGATCTGGATGTAGTTCATCCATGCGCCGTTCTGTTCGAGGCTGTTCTTCCAGCTCTTGAGCATGAATTCGCGGTGTTTCTCGATGTCCTCGCTCTTGGGACCGTTGGCTGCGATCTCCTCGATCTCCTTCATCACGATCTCGCGCAGTTCGTCGGCCATCTCCTCGTTGGTGTCGAACGAAATGGTCATGCTGTAAGTCTCGCGGGGGATGTACTTCGTCGAACCCTGGACGCGCACGCCGTAGGTTCCGCCCTTCTCCTCGCGGATCGAAACGAGGTAGCGCGAATTGAGCGCCTGCGTCAGGAACGTCAGGGCCATTTTGTTTTTGAGCGTGTAGGGCATCTCACCCGAGAAATGGTAGTTGACCGAGACCTTCGGCTGCTGCATCGGAGCCGTGAACTCCTCCGTAACCTCGCCTTTCACCGGATAGGCCTTGTCGTCGACGTAATTGATCGGTTTGCGGGCGGCGGGGATCGAACCGATGTATTTCTCCACGAGGGGTTTCAGCGTTTCGGGGTCGATGTTGCCCACGAACGTGAAGACGAATCCGTTGGCTCCGGGGTAGAGCTTGGCGTAAATGCCGGGCAGCTGTTCGAAGTCGAACTTATTGACGATCTCCGTCGAGATCATCTGACGGCGGGGATTGTGGCCGTAGGTCACGTCGGCCACCTTCTCCTGCATCAGGAAGTCGGGATTCGACTTGGCATTGGCGAGCTGGGCGAGGAGCATCTTCGTGAGATTGTCCACGTCGTCCTTGTTGAACCGGGGCTGCGTGAAATTGAGGTAGAGCAGCTGGAGCATCGTCTCGATGTCCTTGGGCGAGCAGACGCCGCCCATGGCGCTGGTGTAGTTCTCCACCGAGGGCTGCACCGAGGCCGTTTTGCCCGAAAGCTGTTTCTTGAGTTCCGTGGCCGAAAATTTGCCGACACCCGACATCGAGTTCACGGCGGGCATCATTTCGCCCATGTAGTACTCCTCGTCCGAGAGCAGCGACAGGCCGCCCTTGCCGACTACGCCCAGGCGCACTTCGTCGGCCTTGAAGGTCGTGGGTTTCACGACGACCTTCGCACCGTTGGCCAGCGTCCATTCCGTCGTTCCGAGCTGTTTGTCCTCGACCGTCTTCTTCACGGGCGAGCCTTTGAGCACGGTCCCTTCTGCGATCAGCGGCTCCTTGACCACGTTGTCCTCATAGGCCGTGACCTCCGATGCGGCCACCTTGTCGCGGATGGCGAGAATCTCCTCGGTCGTCGGATTTACGACACCCTCCTTTTCAGGTGCCGTGATGACGATCACCTGGTTGTTGGGGTAGATCGCCTGCTGTGCGAATGCGTTGACCGCCTCGACGTTGAGCGCCTTGATCAGCATGCTGTCCAACTGCCATTCGGTTTCGGCGTCGGGCATGGGCGTATTCTGCTGGTAGTTATCCAGGTAGGTCTGTACGAACTCGGCGTTGCGGCGGTCGTTGCGGTTCGTGTACGAACGCTCGGCGCGGCGCATCAGGTCGTTCTGTGCACGCTCGAATTCGCCCTGCGTGAAGCCGTGGCGGCGCACCTTCTCCATCTCCGTGTAGAGGGCTTCGAAACCCTGCGCCAGTTTGCCATCCTGCGTCATGGCGACGAAAATCGTGGCCTCGAGCGTCGGGATTACGCCGATGCTGCCCGAGTTCATGCCTGCGCCCAGGAACGGGGCGTCGGGCTGCATCGAAATCTCCTGCAGACGGGCATTCTCCATCGTGGTCATGTAAGCCTGTACCACGTCGAGCATCTCGCCGTATACCAGGTTGTTGTACTGCTCGGGTACGGCCGGGCGCTTTACGAAGACCTGCACGCGCGAACCCTGCATTTCGGGGTCGGTGTAGATGCTGACGATCGGCTCTTCGTTGTCGGGCACCGTGATCACCTCTTTCTGTGCGGCATCGGCGGCGGGGGCCGGAATATCGCTCATCAGCGTTTTGAGCTTGTTTTCGACGGCATCGACGTCGATGTCACCCACGATCACGACCGCCTGATAGTCGGGGCGGTACCATGTGTTGTAGAAATCCTCCAGTTCCTTGTGCTGGAAGCCTTTCAGCCCGTCGAGATAGCCGATCAGGTTGCGGTGCTCGTATTTCGTGCCCTTGCCCAGCGCCTGGAGCATCTTCATGGTCGAACGCCACGAAGCGTTGTCGCGGGTGCGGAGCTCCTCCATGATCACGCCGCGCTCCGAGTCGATCTCCTCGGGCTGGAGGGCGATGAAGTGCGACCAGTCGTGCAGGATCAGCAGCGCACTGTCGATGATGCCCTCGCGTGAGGTCGGGACGTCTTTCATCATGTACGAAGTCATGTCCCAGCTGGTGCCGGCGTTGAGGTTGGCGCCGAATTTCACGCCTACCTTCTCCAGGTATTCGATCATCTGCTTGCCGGGGAGGTTTTTCGTGCCGTTGAAGGCCATGTGTTCGAGGAAGTGGGCGAGGCCCTGCTGTGCGTCGTTCTCCTGGATGGCTCCCACGTCGTGCAGGATGTGGAAATCCGCCTGTCCTTTCGGCTTTTCGTTGTGGCGGATGTAATAGGTCATTCCGTTTTCGAGTTTACCCGTCCGGACATCCTTGTCCGCCGGGATCGGCTCCATCGGGTTGAGCTGGGCCATTGCGCTCGTCATTGCGAAGGCGGCTGCAACCAGCATTGTTAATTTTTTCATAATCGATCGTATTAGGGTTTTTGTGTTATTCTTTTT
>OGPU01002024.1_pt1 | contig 15450 bp, 10 predicted proteins | sample 1552991 | NCBI WGS metagenome assembly OGPU01 (sample SAMEA2580296, study PRJEB22360) | human gut metagenome | biome: human gut; feature: human-associated habitat; material: faeces | place: Denmark | collected 2008/2010 | reverse complement strand
TTTTCTTTAACGATTACATTTGACATAGTCTCACACCTAACCTCCCCTCCAGCCTGGTATTGTGCATCATACGACTGTTCGGGTATATTTATTGCACTACATTAGATTATATCATATTTTTCATCTCAGTCAAGAATTTTTTGAAAAATAGGAAAAATATGCATAAATCTGTCATTTTCCGGCATTATTTTATCTGTTCTGCCAGTACCTCTTTGACTTTTGCAAGGGCATCCGGGATTCCAGCCGGGTTCTTTCCGCCAGCCTGTGCCATGTTCGGACGTCCACCGCCGCCGCCGCCTACACAGGAAGCGATTGCCTTGATCAGGTTGCCTGCGTGAGCACCCTTCTTCATTGCTTCATCTGTTGCTGTAGCCATCAGGCTTACCTTGCCGTTCGCGCTGGATGCGATCACGACCACGCCTTCTCCGATTTTCTCCTTGAGCTGGTCTCCAAGGTCACGCAGTCCGTTCATGTCCATATCTTCTACGCTGACAGCAATCACTTTTACGCCGGCTACTTCTTCTACCTGATCCATCACATCACCCATGGCATCTTTTGCGAGCTTGCTCTTCAGGCTTTCTACTTCACTGTGAAGTTCTTTGTTCTCAGCCTGAAGGTGTGCGATCTTCTCAGACACAGTATCCGGAGTTGCTTTCAGGAGCTTGGCTGCTTCATGAAGCAACTGTTCCAGTTCTCCATAATAATCCATCAGTCCTTTGGATGTAAGTGCTTCGATACGGCGTACCCCTGCTGCCACACCACTTTCAGACAGGATCTTGAATGCTCCGATCTCGCTTGTATTGGCAACATGTGTACCACCGCAGAACTCAATAGAGTAATCTCCCATATTTACAACACGGACGATGTCGCCGTATTTCTCACCGAACAGAGCCTGTGCTCCGGTCTTTCTTGCTTCTTCAATCGGCATGTTCTTAATGACAACCGGCAGAGATCTGGAAATGCTTTCATTTACCATATCTTCTACTTTCTGCAGTTCTTCCGGTGTCATTGCCGAGAAATGAGAGAAGTCGAAACGAAGTCTCTTGTCGTCTACATAAGATCCGGACTGTTCTACATGTGTACCAAGTACGGTACGGAGTGCTTTCTGAAGCAGATGGGTCGCACTGTGGTTTCTTGCACAAAGCACACGTCTCTGCGAATCAACGGTCAGAGTAACCTGATCTCCAACCTTCATCATACCCTTTGCCATATAACCGATATGACCGATCTTGCCACCAAGCATCTTCTTCACATCTTCCACAACAAATTCACCGTCACCGCATTTGATCACACCGTGGTCGGCTTCCTGTCCACCGCTTGTTGCGTAGAACGGAGTCTCATCTACAAAGATGGTTCCTCTCTCACCGTCAGAAAGAGCGTCTACGATCTCATCTTCTGTGGTAAGTACCGTAATCTTCGATTCATATTCCAGATGCTCGTATCCGACAAACTTAGAGGTTACAGACGGATCAATGGATTCGTATACGGTTGCATCTGCTCCCATGTAGTTCGTTGCCTTACGTGCTTTTCTTGCAGTCTGGCGCTGAACTTCCATTGCGGCTTTAAATCCCTCTTCATCAATATCTATACCTTCTTCTTCCAGGATCTCTTTGGTAAGATCGATCGGGAATCCATAGGTATCATATAATTTGAACGCATCTTCTCCGGACAGAGTCTTTGTTCCTTCTTCTGCCATCTTTTCTTTCATCTCATTCAGAATGACAAGCCCCTGGTCGATGGTCTTCTCAAACTGCTCTTCTTCCTTGCGGATGACATTCATGATAAAGTCTTTCTTTTCTTCCAGCTCCGGATATCCGTCTTTAGAGCCTTCGATCACAGTTGCAGCAAGATCTGTAAGGAATCCCGGTGCAATGTTCAGAAGTCTTCCGTGACGGCATGCACGGCGGAGAAGACGGCGAAGAACATATCCTCTTCCTTCATTAGACGGCATAATACCATCAGAGATCATGAAAGATACAGAACGCACATGGTCTGTGATTACACGCAGAGATACGTCTGTGCTTTCATTATCTCCATAAGATACTCCTGCGATCTCACATACCTGGTCACGCAGTGCTTTTAAAGTATCAATATCGAACATAGAGTCTACATCCTGTACGATACATGCAAGTCTCTCAAGTCCCATACCGGTATCAATATTCTTCTGCTTCAGTTCGCTGTAGTTTCCATGTCCATCATTGTCGAACTGTGAAAATACGTTGTTCCAGATCTCCATATAACGGTCACATTCGCAGCCTACTGTACATCCCGGTTTACCACATCCGTATTTTTCTCCACGGTCATAGTAAATCTCTGAACACGGACCGCACGGACCTGATCCATGCTCCCAGAAGTTGTCTTCTTTTCCGAAACGGAAAATTCTCTCTGGTGCAATACCAATCTCTTCGTTCCAGATCTTCCATGCCTCATCATCGTCTTCATATACGGACGGGTACAGACGATCCGGATCCAGTCCAACCACTTCTGTCAGGAATTCCCATGACCAGTGGATCGCTTCTGTCTTAAAGTAATCACCGAATGAGAAGTTACCAAGCATTTCAAAGAAAGTACCGTGACGTGCAGTCTTTCCTACGTTCTCGATATCTCCTGTACGGATACATTTCTGACAGGTTGTCACACGGCGTCTCGGTGGGATCTCCTGTCCTGTAAAATATGGTTTCAGCGGTGCCATTCCTGAATTGATCAGCAGAAGGCTGTTATCATTGTGCGGCACCAGCGAAAAGCTTTTCATTTTTAAATGACCTTTGCTCTCAAAAAAGTCAAGAAACATGCGTCTAAGTTCGTTAACTCCGTAAGCTTTCATCTTTATCCTCCTCGCTTCTATCAGCTAAATTCTAATTATAAAGAGATTTTGATGGCTTGTCAATATAATGGAATTTAAAAAGGAACCGCATTTTCTGCGATTCCTTCTTTTTTCCATTCTACTTAGTCTCTGAATTCTTTGCGTCTTTTCTTTTGCGAAGCTTCTTGCCTGCAAAAACCCCTCCGACTGCAAATACTCCGATAAAGAGCATCTTCAATACCGTAGAGATCAGTGTTGAAAAAAATGCCATCTTGTCATGCCTCCCATGCTATCATTTTCTTTTCTCCTTGATTTATGCATATTATAGCATATACAAAAAAATTTTCCAAACTTTTTTAGCATTTTCACATACAATTTCGACCTTTTGTATCTGCCTTGCAGTTCCTACTCCACCATGCCAAAAAATTTCTGCGCATAGTGTACGGACTGCATGGCATCTTTTCCATAGAAATCTGCCCCGATCATATCCGCGTAATCCTGGTTCAGAACAGCCCCGCCTACCATGACTTTGCAGTCCGGTTTTTTCTCTCTTAAGAGTTTGATCGTCTCTTCCATGCTGACTACAGTTGTGGTCATCAGCGCACTTAAGCCTACCAAAGTGACATTCTCCTCAACTGCTTTTTCTACGATTGCCTCCGGCGGCACATCCTTTCCGAGATCGATCACATCAAAACTGTAATTTTCCAGCAGGACTTTTACAATATTCTTTCCGATATCGTGGATATCTCCCTTGACTGTCGCAAGGATGACCTTTCCTTTTTTCTCCTGTACTTCCCCGCTCTGATCCATTCTTTCTTTGAGTACTGCAAATGCACTCTTTGCAGACTCTGCACTCATCAGAAGCTGTGGAAGGAATACAGTTCCTTTTTCAAATCCCTCACCTACATTGTTCAGAGCCGGTATCAGTTCTTCATTAATGATATCCAGTGCATCTTTCTGCTCTGCCAGTTCTGCCGTGATCGAACTGGCTTCTTCTTTCAGTCCTCTCTCGATCGCACTCTGCAATGTCATCGTATGCTTTCCGCCTGCTGCCTGTACCGGAGTCGTTCCCGGCTGCTGTGCATACCTTGCAATATATTTCTCACAGTTACTGTCCAGAGCCATCAGGGCATGAAATGCATACCATGCTTTCATCATATCCTCTGAACCCGGATTGATGATTCCCACGCTCAATCCATTCTGCATTGCCATAGTATAGAAAATGGAATTGACGATCGGACGGCTTGGAAGTCCGAATGAAATATTAGATACTCCCAGTACCGTGCAGACTCCAACTTCATCCCTGAGCCTTCTCAGTGTCTCCAGCGTGATCTTTGCACCTTCCGGTTCAGAACTAATGGTCATTGCCAGTGCGTCAATGACGATATCTTTCTTTTCGATCCCATACTTTGCCGCTTCTGCAATGATCTTCTTTGCAACCTGCACTCTTCCCTCGGCATCTGCCGGGATTCCGTTCTCATCCAGTGCAAGTCCGATCACGACTCCTCCGTATTTCTGGATCAGTGGAAATACTTTGTCCATAGACTCCTGCTTTCCGCTGACAGAATTGACCATCGCCTTTCCATTATAAATCCTTAACGCACCCTCCATCGCTTCCACATCAACGGTATCAATCTGAAGCGGAAGACTTGTAACGCTCTGAAGTTCCTGCACCACTTCTTTCATCAGTGCCGGTTCATCAATATCCGGGAGTCCTACATTCACATCTAGAATATGTGCCCCGTTATCCTGCTGGGTAATCCCCTCTCTTAAGATATAATCCAGGTCATGCTCTTTCAGTGCCTGCTTAAACCGCTTCTTTCCGGTCGGATTGATACGCTCACCGATGATCTTTGATCCCGTACCGAGAAAAACACTCTGTCCATAGGACGATACCATGGTAAAGTTCTTTTTTTCTACCGGCTTTATCGGGATCATACGGCAGGCATCTGCCATCGCTTTGATATGATCCGGCGTCGTTCCGCAGCATCCACCGATGACAACAGCTCCCATTTCCACAATTTTCTTCATGACTTCCGCGAACTCTTCCGGTGAAACATCATAATAAGTCTGCCCGTTCTTCTGCTTCGGAAGTCCTGCATTTGGCTTTACAATAACAGGCAGGGAAGAATATTTTGTGATCTGTTCCAGAATTGGAATCATCTGTTCCGGTCCCATTCCGCAGTTGATCCCGAATGCGTCCACCCGTAGTCCTTCCAGCAATGCCACTACTGATGGCACATCCGCACCTGTCAGAAGCTTTCCTCTTTCATCAAAGATCGTGGTCGCAAAAACAGGAAGCGACGTATTTTCTTTTGCTGCAAGAACCGCAGCCTTCAGTTCATACGTATCGCTCATCGTCTCGATATGGATCAGGTCAGCTCCCGCTTTTTCTCCATAGATCATCACTTCTTTATAAGCTTCATAAGCAGTCTCAAAATCCAAATCTCCCATTGGTTTCAAGAGCTTTCCGGTCGGACCGATATCCAGTGCAGTATAGATTCTCCGTCCATTTCCCGCCTGTTCTGCTGCAGCCTTTACATGGCCGACTGCAGCATTGACAATCTCTTCCAGAGAATATGCATCATCATGAAACTTTAATGCGTTTGCACCAAACGTATTCGTCAGTACAATGTCACTTCCAGCTTCAATATATTTTCTGTGGATCTCACGGATTTCTTCCACATGCAGCAGATTCCATGTCTCCGGGAGTTCTCCCGGCTGCAGTCCACGCTCCTGTAACAGCGTTCCCATTCCTCCGTCAAAATATAATAACTCTTTTCCCAGCCGTTCTCGTAACATCTGTCTTTATCCTTCCTGCCTTTTCTTTGTATCTGTTCCCGGCTTCGCCTTTCGGCTGCCTTCATATCCTTTTACTTTTGTTGCCTTACCTGCGGTATGCACAGTCCTTTTTTCCACAGGCTTCACAGCCTGAGATCGGGCATCTTTCTTTCTCTGTGCTGATCCCTATGATTGCAGTCACAGACTTCGTCGGACTCATCATATAGCTGTCTGTCATCGTAAGACCAATCTTCTTTGCACAATCCAGCATCCTCATGATCGGCTCCTGGAACTCGATCGGGAAGTCCCCATATCCAGGGCTGAACCTTGGCCGAAGATACAATCCACTTTTTTCCAGCTCTGTGCTAATCTTTTTCTGCTGTTCATCACAATACTCTTCCAGCTCTGCAGCAGCACATGCCTGGAGTACAACCGCCCTTGCCATATCGGTAAGAGATACCCGGCGGATCAGCCTGTCCACCCCGGCTCCCAGTGTCGCCCCAAACAGAACAACCTGTCCGCATCCTTTGAGGTTTCTCAACAGACTTTTACTCTGTATTTCCATTGTCCCGACCCGCAATAAGCCATCCACACTATGATCCAAATCAAAAATGCGGTAGACGAATCTCGGACTTGCTTCCCTGTTCAGATCGTCAAAAGACGCTTCGATCAGTTCATAAGTCCTTTCGTCTGCCGCATTTCGTCCGAACCCCAGATAGCGAATTGCCTCACGTCTCTTTTTGTCCATCTCACTCATCTGGTATTTCACTTTCTTAACACTTAATGATCTCAGAAATATTGCTCATGATCTTGGCTGCGACTTCCGGTTTGTTCATAGAATAAATATGGATATTCTTTACTCCATTTGCCAGAAGATCAATGATCTGATCCGTTGCATAAGCAATTCCCGCCTGCATCATTGCTTCCGGTGAACTTCCGAAACGGTCAAGCAATGCAAGAAATCTTCTTGGAAATACAGTTCCTGAAAGCTCCTGGCTTCTCTTCATCTGAGCCGCACTTGTGATCGGCATGATTCCCGGGAGAACCGGGACTGTGATCCCGGCTTCCCTGATCCTGTAAAGGAAATTATAATGGATATCATTGTCGAAGAACATCTGCGTTGTAAGGAAATCAACACCGCAGTCCACTTTCTGTTTTAAAAAGCGGATATCATCTTCCTTATGCTCATTCTCCACATGACCTTCCGGATAGCACGCTGCACCGATACAGAAATCTCCCTGTTTTCGGATCTCCTCCACCAGCTCATATGCATAATGGAAACGGTCTCCATCCGGGAACTTCATTCCCTCCGGGATGTCTCCACGCAGAGCAAGAATATTCTCTATGCCAAGCTCCTTTAAATTCCGGATCACCTCACGCACTTCTTCTTTTGTGGAAGAAGCACAGGTCAGATGTGCAAGACTGAGTACGTGCAGATCGTCCTTGATATGGGATGCGATCTTCGCTGTATTCTTACTTGTACCTCCACCGGCTCCGTACGTCACACTGATGTAAGATGGATCCAGCTTTGCGATCTCATCCGTCGCACGCTGCACATTTGCAAACCCCGCATCCGTCTTCGGTGGGAACACCTCAAAAGATATATTTATTCTGTCTTCATTCAATCTGTCAATGATCTTCATCTGGTTGTAAACTCCTTTTATTCTCCTATCAGGCTCTTGTAAAGCTCTTCATACTGTCGTGCAGAATTCTGCCATGAGAAGTCCTGGCTCATTGCACGTTCTACGATCTTATTCCAGTCTCTCTTTTTATCATAGTAAATCCGCTCTGCATAACGGACTGTATTCAACATCTCATGTGCATTATAATTCGTGAAACTGAAACCTGTTCCTGTCTTTTCAAACTCATTATAAGGCTCAACAGTATCTTTCAGTCCTCCTGTCTCTCTGACGATCGGCAGTGTACCATAACGCAGACTCATCAGCTGGCTCAGTCCACATGGTTCAAATAAAGACGGCATCAGAAATGCATCACATCCTGCATAGAACCGGTGGGAAAGATCATCCGAATAGAAAATATTCGCAGAAACCTTTCCTGAATACTTCCATGCAAAGTGGCGGAACATATTCTCATACTTCGGGTCTCCCGTACCAAGCACTGCGATCTGTACCGCATCCTGGCACATCTCATCCATCATATAATCGATCAGGTCAAATCCCTTCTGGTCTGTCAGACGGGATACAATTCCGATCAGCATCACATGGCTGTCCTGATCCAGTCCCAGTTCTTCCTGTAATGCCATCTTATTTGCCGGCTTGTTCCGCCTGAAATTGCTAATATTAAAGTTCTTTGCAAGACGGTAGTCTGTATCCGGATTCCAGTCATTATAATCCAGTCCGTTGACAATTCCCCACAGGTCATTGGCTCTGGCATTCATCAGGCCTTCCAGTCCCTCACCATAGAAAGAGGTCTTGATCTCTTCTGCATAGCTGCGGCTTACCGTTGTCACTTTATCTGCGTAAACGATACCGCCTTTCAGAAGGTTTGCATCCTTATATGCCTCCATTTTATCCGGTGCAAAATAATAATCCGGCAACCCTGTAATTTTCTGTACTGCTTTTGTATCCCATACCCCCTGGAACTTCAGATTATGTATCGTCATGACCGTCTTGATGCCTCTGTAGTACTCTCCAAGGTATCTGAAATTGTCCAGATAAACCGGAATCAGACCGGTCTGCCAGTCATGACAGTGGATCAGCTCCGGCCGGAACCCGATCACCGGAAGGATACTCAGTACTGCCTTTGAGAAGAATGCAAACTTCTCGATATTCCACTTCGGATCGCCATCATACGGTGCAAATCCCGAAAAATAATGCTCATTATCAATAAAGTAAAACGTCACACCGTCGTGTACCAGTCTGAAAATCCCCACATACTGGCTCTGTCCGGCAATATCCATGTAAAAGTTTGTAATATACTCCAGCTTTTCTTTCCATTCCTGCTTCATGCACATATATTTCGGAATGACAACCCGTACATCATACTTCTCCTTATCAAAATCCTTCGGGAGCGATCCCACAACATCTGCAAGGCCTCCGGTCTTAATAAAAGGAACACATTCTGAAGAAGCAAATAAAATATTTTTCATATTACTATCCTCCGTTTTTCGCTTACGCCGCATTTTCCGACGATGAATTACAAATATTATACCGCATTTTTTCTGTAATGCAAAGTATTTTCCAGTATTTATCCCCTATTTTCCATGCTTATATTCCAGTTGGATCGTATCCGCGATCAATGCGATAAATTCCGAATTTGTAGGTTTTCCTTTTCCTGTACTGACTGTATAACCGAACAGTTCATCCAGTGTATCTAATTTTCCACGGCTCCATGCCACCTCGATAGCATGCCGGATTGCCCGTTCGACCCGGCTTGATGTCGTCTGATATTTTTTAGCAACGGTAGGATAGAGAATCTTCGTGATCGCATTCAGGACATCCATGTCTTCCACTGCCATCATGATCGCATCCCGCAGATAATGATATCCTTTGATATGTGCCGGAATCCCGATCTCATGCAGCATATTGGTCACTCTGTTCTCCAGATTTTCTCCTCCCGGAGTCTGCCCGGTCACCAGTTCCTCCGGTCTGCGTTCTGTTCCGTGAGTCATTTTTCTTACGAATTTGATCCGTTCCAACAACATTCTGTTATTAAACGGTTTCATAATATAGTAATTTGCACCTTTATTAAAAGCATCTTCTGTAATCTTTTCCTGTCCCACCGCTGTAATAACAATAAAATATGGACGTTTACTGACACTTTTATCCTGATTGATCTGATCCATGACAGTCAGTCCGTCCATTTTCGGCATAATCAGGTCGAGAAGAACCACATCAGGATTTTTTTCTTTAATGATCCGACACATCTCCTCACCATTTTTCGCCTTTCCGACCAGATCCAGTTCCTGATCCGTCCCGATCACCTTTTCCAGCAGATCTAAGATTTTCTGATTATCGTCAGCGATGGCAACACTCAAATGATTCATTCTCTTCTCCCCTTCAGGTCATGAGAACTTCTTTTGAAAACGCCACTCGCTTATTATATTCCCCTGCACCTTGCAGAATCAAGCAGATTTTGTAGCAGTAATTCGACAGCGTTCTCGACGATTCTCGTCATTTCAACTGTTCCAGCATTGTTTCCGCAAAAATGCCGTAACCTTTTGTCGAATCCATAACAAATACGTGCGTCACCGCCCCGATCAGTTTTCCGTTCTGAAGGATCGGACTGCCGCTCATCCCCTGAATGATTCCTCCGGTTTTTTCAAGCAGTTCTTCATCCGTCACCCGGATCATCATTCCTTTATTGATCTCTGCAGTTTCCTGATCCACCTTCATCACTTCAATGTCAAATTCCCTGATTTCATCTTCCAGAAAACACCTCATCTTTGCCGGTCCTGTCACGATTTCCTCTTTTGCCGCAGTTTCAACCAGTTCTTTTTTTCCAAAAAGCTCCTCGGTTTTATCCAGTCTGCCATAAATCCCTGCATCGGTATTTTTTTCGATCGTTCCAAGCAGATTATAGCGGTTATAGACGATCATTCCTTCCATTGTTCCCGGATTTCCACTGCTTCCTTTTACCACATTCTGAATCGTTGTCCTGTAAAGCTTTCCTCCGGAAATTTCCATCAGTCCATTTGTATCCGTATCATGAATCCCATGTCCCAAAGCTCCGAACTCATTCTGTTCTGTCAGAAATGTAACCGTTCCAAGACCCTGTACATTATCCCTCACCCAGATTCCCAGCTTATATTCACCGGCCGCGGTCTCCACTGCCTGCAGAGCGATCTTTACCAGTTTTCCACCTCTCCTTACTGTCAGTTCCACCTTCTCACCGGAAAGCTTTTCCAGTTCTTTCAGCAGTTCTTTTTTTCCACAAATTTCTTTCTGATTGACTGCTTTGATATAGTCTCCGCTTTTCACCATTCCCTGTGCCGGTTCGTACATTTTCCCATCGATTCCTTTTATCTGCTGCGTATCAAGAATCAGTACTCCGTCCGTTTCCATATAAATTCCTGCCGGCATACCTCCCACAGATACTTTTTTCGTCTGCACTGCTTTCGTCTGTGCCTGGGTTTCCCTGCTTTCCGGGAAATATTCTGCCGCCGCACTTCCGACGGAAAAGCCCAGTCCCACAGCCAGAAGAAAACTGCACACCACAGTCATCCATCTGGAAAGTTTCTTTTTTATCGTCTGGTTTTTTAATTTTTTATCCCACATAAGATCACACCTCTTTCGCCAACAAAAAACGGATACATCTTCTGTATCCGCTTTTAGTATGTGATCCTGTCGTGCTTTTCACACTGGGATTATCTTTCACACTTTGCCAATTCTTTCAATTCTTTTGCACTTTCCATGACACGCTCCGTCACATTCGCTCCACCGAGAAGTCTTGCCAGTTCTTCCACGGATGCAGCTTCATCCAGCATCTCAACATCTGTCCGCACTGATGTTCCTTCTGCTTTTTTTCTGATCAGGAAATGGTGATCTGCAGTAGCTGCGATCTGCGGCAGGTGAGTAATACAGATGACCTGTCTGCTCTTTCCGATCAGTCGGAGACGATCTCCCACTTTTCCTGCCGTAATGCCGGATATTCCTGTGTCGATCTCATCAAAGATCAGTGTCGGTGTATCTTCTTCATCTGCAAGTACTGTCTTCACCGCCAGCATCACACGCGAAATCTCACCGCCAGATGCCACACTTCCCAATGGTTTCAACGGTTCTCCCGGATTCACTGAAAGATAAAATTCTGCCTCATCCTTTCCATTTGAACTGTATTTTTCTGCCTCAGAAATCCGGATCTCAAATCTCGAATCAAGAAAATTCAGTTCTTTCATCTGACCACAGATCTCTTCTGCGAACTTTTTAGCCGAACGCTGCCGAACCTGACTCAGCTTTTCCGCCATCTTTTTCATTGCGTTAAAAGCATCCTGCTGTTCTTGTTCCAGATTCTGCATGAATGTATCATAATCTGCCAGTTCCTGTAGTCTTTGCTTTTTTTCATCACAATATGCAAGAACTGCTTCAATAGATCTTCCATATTTTGCCTTTAAATGATTTAAAAGATTCAGACGATCTTCTGTCTCACGGAATTCTTCCTCTGAAAACTCAAAACTTTTTGCATATTCCGATAACTCCCGGTTAAAATCATTCAACAGTCCATCAAGCTGTGTAAGCTGCTCATACAGTCTGCTCCCCTCTTCATCAAAATCTGCTGCCTCCTGAAGGCTTCGGATTCCACGGCTGATGAGATCACTTGCATTCCCGGAAGCGGCCTCCCCTGTATAATGGTATGTCTCAGCTACTGCTTCTGTCACTTTCCTGCTCTCTGTCATTTTCCGGTAAAGTTCTTCCAGCTCTTCATCTTCTCCCACAACCAGTCCGGCTTCTTCAATCTCCTGTGCTTCAAATTCAGCAAGGGAGAGTTCTCTCCTCCTGGTTTCCTCATCCATGGTCAGTCTTTCAGTCCTCTTTTTCAGTTCATTCCATCTGCGGTACATTTCAGCCATCTTTTTCTTTAAAGGAACGATCTTTTCTTTTCCATACAGATCCAGAAGCGTTAGGTGATTTTTTTTGTGGAGCAGTGTCTGATTATCTCTTTGTCCATGGATATCGATCAGCATACTTGCAACATCTTTCAATATCCCGGTATTCACAGTCTCTCCGTTGATCTTGCTGATACTGCGACCTTCCATCAGCCGCCTGCTCAGGGTCAGAAACCCGTCTTCAGGATACAGGTTCATCTCTTCCAGATGCTTTTTGATCTGTTCATCTTCGATCTTAAAAGTCAGTTCCACAAGTCCGCTCTTTGTCCCGTTTCTGAGCATATCAGGACTGTACTTTCCGCCAAGAGCAAGATGGACTGAACCCAGCAGGAGAGACTTTCCTGCTCCTGTCTCTCCTGTCAGTATATTCAGTCCCTCACCAAACTCCACTTCCGTCTCATCGATCAATGCCAGATTTTTTACATACAGATTCTGTAACATATTCAACACCTAATCCTTCTTGGACACAATCTTTCTGATCTTGTCCATGACTGTCACTGTATCTTCTACTGTACGGATTGCACACATAATCGTATCATCGCCGGCAATGCAGCCCACCACTTCATTCCATTTCATTGCATCCACCGCAACTGCAACTGCCATTGCCATTCCTGATACCGTCTTGATGACAAGAATATTCTGTGCCATATCCATTGACATATATCCGTCTCTTAGTACCCGGATATATTTTTCGCTCATTCCATCTTCATCCTGACGATGGATCACGTATTTCTGCTTTCCTCCGTTGAGTGACACTTTCGTCAGCTTCAGATCCCGGATATCTCTCGATACCGTTGCCTGAGTCACCTTGAAGCCGGCATTATTAAGATATTCTGCCAGTTCCTCCTGCGTCTCAATGTCGTATTGGCTGATAAGTTCAATAATCTTTGCATGTCGGCTTACTTTCATTTCTTAATTTCCTTTCATTTTTTCACGCATCGTCTTCATGAAGCTTTCTTTGCTCAGTTTAATAAGCTTTGCCGTCTCCTCCGCTCTCCTGATACAGACGCGGTCTCCCGATACCAGCTTTCTCCGGACTGCACCGTCATAACACAAGGCTACTTCCTCCTGTCTGCCGTATCTTCCCGGACAGACTTCCACCTCGATCACATCTTCTGCCGAAAGCACTACACTGCTTGTATTCAACGCATGGGAGCAGATCGGAGTAATGACGATAATACTTGCCGTTGGTTCTACAACAGGACCTCCCGCTGAAAGGTTATATCCGGTACTTCCGGTGGGAGTCGAAATAATCACTCCGTCTGCAAGATAAGTATTCAGAAGCGTTCCGTTGACATAGACATTAAACTGTACGATCCTGATATTTCCTTCCCTCGTCAGCACAATATCATTCACCGCAAGATCTCTTTTTTCATCTCCCGCCACACCTTCCAGCATCATCCGCAGTTCGATCGCTGCGTGTTCTTCTCCGCACAGTCTGTCGATGGCATACTGATAATCCTTCAATTCTACTTCTGCAAGATATCCCAGTGTCCCGAGGTTGATCCCAAGTAAAGGGAGTTCCTCACCTTCCAGATCCCGGATTGCACGGATCAGCGTTCCGTCGCCTCCGAGTACCAGTCCACATTCCACGTCGGACGGCACTGTCCCCGGAAGGATATGACCCTCTTCATCCTTTTTTGCAAGTGTCCATTTCTTCCCTTTCTGCTCAATATAATTGCAGATTTTATCCGTAACCGCATAGTCTTTATCTTTTAATATATTCGTTATGATATAAAATGAATCCATGCTTTATCCCCACTTATTTTGCCAACGTATCGAATGCACTGTCCACGACCGTCTCCAGATTCTGTGCCAGGATCTTTCCCGGAAGTTCCTGCGTCTTCTTCAGATGCACCAGATATTCAATATTTCCCTCCGGTCCTTTGATCGGTGAAAATTCAATCTCAAGAATATCAAATCCGATAGACGCTGCATAGGAAGTCACTTTTTCGATTACTTCATGGTGCGTGCTTTTTTCTCTCACGACTCCTTTTTTCCCGACCTTTTCACGCCCTGCTTCAAACTGTGGTTTAATCAGGGCTACGATTTCTCCGTCTTCTGTCAGATAATCCCGAATCGGCTCTAACACTTTTGTCAGCGAAATAAAGGAGACATCAATGGAGGAAAAGTCCACCGGTTCTCCGATATCTTCCGGTGTCACATAGCGGATATTGGTCTTTTCCATGCAGACTACCCTTGGATCCTGACGCAGTTTCCAGTCCAACTGCCCCCGTCCGACATCGATTGCAAACACCTTTACAGCTCCGTTCTGCAGCATACAGTCCGTAAAACCGCCAGTAGAAGATCCCACATCCGTACAGACTTTTCCTTCTACACTGACATCAAAATTTTTAATTGCTTTCTCCAGCTTCAGACCGCCTCTGCTGACATACGGCATGACATGCCCTCTCACTTCAATCTTTACATCTTCCGGGAAAGTGGTTCCTGCCTTGTCCTCTCTCTGATCTTCTACGAATACATTTCCGGACATAATGATCGCTTTTGCCTTTTCCCTGGACTCTGCAAGATTCCTTTTTACAAGTAATACATCTAAACGTTCTTTCATTTTTAATCTTCCTTTATCATCAGATAATCTTCTTTTATCTGTGCCACAATGGTCTCCTGATCCAGTCCCACTTCTTTTCGCAGGACTTCTACATTTCCATGCTCCACATAATCATCGGAAATTCCGATCGTCCGTACCCGGGTCTTCTCACCACTCTGCATCACGTACTGGACAACCTGCTCACCGAAACCACCCGCCAGCACATTTTCCTCAATCGTCACGATCAGTTGATGATCCCTGCAAAGATCACGGATCATCTCTGTATCCAGCGGCTTTGCAAATCTTGCATTGATCAGGCTGCAACGATATCCTGCTTCTTTCATTGCCTTCCATACAGACTCTCCCAGTTCTGACATATGTCCGATGAAAAGGATCGCAATCCCGCTTTCACGGCAGATCACTTCACTTTTTCCATAAAGAATCGGGGTACGGAACTCTTTCAGCCCCTCATAAGCCTCTCCTCTTGGATACCGCAATGCAACCGGATACGGAAAATCAACAGCAAAACGGACCATATCTGCCATTTCCCATCGGTTCTTTGGTGACATAACCGTCAGATTCGGAATCTCCAGAAGAAATGACAGGTCAAATACTCCCTGATGCGTCTCTCCGTCACTGCCTACAAGTCCGGCACGATCCACGGCTATAAAAACCGGCAGATTCTGAAGACAGACATCATGGATCGTCTGGGCAAAAGCCCTGTGCTGGGAAGGGGAATATAACGAGACAGGACCA
>OGPU01002020.1_pt1 | contig 15471 bp, 10 predicted proteins | sample 1552991 | NCBI WGS metagenome assembly OGPU01 (sample SAMEA2580296, study PRJEB22360) | human gut metagenome | biome: human gut; feature: human-associated habitat; material: faeces | place: Denmark | collected 2008/2010 | reverse complement strand
CCCCGGCTACACCGACGAGCAGAGGGCCGCCGACAAGGTGGACTTCTCCCAGCCCGTGCAGTCCGACGTGAACATCTACGCCCAGTGGACCAAGAACGCCGATGCTCAGGCTGAGCAGATCACCGTTAAGTTTGTTGACAACTTCAACGGGACCGAATCTTCCGCCGAGGTCAAGAAGGGCGAGGCCGTTGCCAAGCCTGCCGACCCCACCTATAACGGTTGGACCTTCGAGGGTTGGTCTTCCACCCTCAAGGACGATGAGGGTAACTGGGAGTACACCCCCGTTGACTTCAGCAAGGCAGTTGAGGATGAAGACCAGGACGGCGTGGTAACCTACTACGCCTTCTACTCCGAGAACCAGGCTGCTGCGGATGACGCCGCCAACGGCGAGGAGGCCGCTGGTCAGGATGTCGCTGGCGATGATGCCAACGCAACTGGTGATGACGCCGACGAGTCGAGCATCGCACCTCAGACCGGTGACGCCACCAACGTTGCCGCTGTCGCTGGCATTGGCGGCATCGCGGGCCTTCTTGCAGCAGCCGCTGCATTGCTTCGCCGCCGTCGCAGCAACTAGCTAATGCATACGCTGTCCGTTTGAGGCAGAGGTACTAGCAAGCGAATGGACTGGGTTATTCCCGGTCCATTCGTTTTTTAGTGGGAAAATGAAGCAAACCTGTATTTGACTTGCGTTTGACCGCATTGCGCGTGAAGGGAGTTGCCATGACTTTTGTCCTCGGGCTGGCTCAGTGCCGTCATCCTGAAGAAGGCGGTACGGAAGCTGTTTTGGAAATGGCCGAACAATGGTGTGCCGAAGCTTCTCTTCGTGGGGTGGACATCTTGGTGTTCCCCGAGTCGCTTATGACCCGCTATGAACTGAATAAACGGTCGTTCGCTTCTGAGGCTGAGTCAATTGATGGGCCGTTTTGCTGCGGAATGAATGCGCTTGCGGCGCGCTATGGCCTTTGGCTTGTATACACCGTGAATGAGCGAAACAATGAGGGGAATCCCTTTAATACGGCTGTTATTACGGGAAGCGATGGGGCTAAGCACGGGGTTTACCGCAAAGTGCATTTGTTCGATACCGATTTCACTAAGGAATCCGATCGTATGGCGGCGGGCTCTGCGTTGTTCGAGCCCATTGATACTCCCTTTGGGCGTATCGGTCTTTCGATTTGCTATGATTTGCGTTTTCCGGAAGTGGCGCGCTTTGCGGCAACGCATGGGTGCCAGCTGTTAATCAATCCTGCTGCCTGGGTAGATGGCCGCTTGAAGGCGGAGCAATGGCGTACGCTTCTTTCGGCGCGCGCCATTGAGAACGAGATCTTCGTTGCGGGCTTAAGTCGCGTTGACAAGGGCTACATCGGGCAAAGTGCCGTGTTTGGGCCTGATGGTGTGATGCTGGCCAGTGGCAGCGTCCGCGAAGAGCTGGTTGCTGCCCGCATAGACCTTTCGGCGATTGACGGAGTTCGCGCAGCCATGCCCGTCCTTGAGCATCGCAGGCCGGAGCTTTATTAGTGGGGTATGGGGGCAGACGCCGTTTTCCCACTAGGCAGGGGGCGCCCGGCAACTCCATACGATTAGTGCGGGCGGCGCCTCAAAGCTAAAGTGGGAAACGGTACCTGTCCCTATATTCCTACTTTGCCGTTTCAACAATCAGGGCAGATCGTTCGACTTTTCGTTGCATAGTGTGGAATCGGCGTGTATGGGGCTTTCTTCGCGGATTCGTGGCCGAGATCTGTGGTGATGCGGCATAAAATCACAATGTTTACTAAATAAAACATACGGGAGTCAATAGACTCTCTTTGGCACTCGCCCGAAACCTACCTCAACTGCACTATTAAGGGAGTTGCTGTGCTTAGCCGCTTTAGCGTAAAGAAGCCATATATCGTTACGGTTGCGGTGATCATCATCCTGATTCTGGGTGGTGTTTCGCTTACCAAGATGAAGACCGACTTGCTGCCCGATATGGATTTGCCCTATCTGGCGGTTATCACCACCGACCCTGGCGCTAGCGCTGAAAAGGTGGAATCCGAAGTTACCGATGTATTGGAAGGCTCGCTTTCGAAGGTGAGCGGTGTTTCCTCCGTCCAAAGCCAAAGTGCTGATAACTATTCCATGATATTCCTCGAGTTCGAGGATGGAAGCGATATGGATTCCGCCATGGTGAAGGCCTCGTCTGCGGTAAACGAGGTTTCTTCCCAGCTGCCTGAAACTGCTGGCAGCCCTAACTACATGGAAATCAGCATGGATATGATGGCAACCTTGTATGTTGCCGCATCCTACGACGACCATGATATTTTCGACACCACTTCGTTGGTGAAAGACAAAGCGGTTCCTGAATTGGAGCGCATTGACGGTGTTGCCGACGTTTCTACGGTTGGGGCGGCGGAAAAATCGGTAGAGGTGCGCCTCTCCGACAGCAAGATTGAAGACATCAACAACAAGCTGCTGGCCAGCGTCAATTCCCAGCTTTACGATGCCAAGAAAAGCATCGATGAAGGTGAGGCGAAGCTGGCTGAAGCGGAGAGCCAGCTAAACAGCCAGAAAGAAGCGCTCGAGCAGAAGCAACAGGAAACAAGCGATCAGCTTGGTCAGGCAAGCTCTGGCTTAACGCTGGCAATTTCCGGGAAAACCAGCGAGATCACTTCGCTGCAGGCGGGGATCGGAGCGCTGAAGGCCGTCGATCCTAGCGGCGCAAACCCCCAGGTTCAGGCGAAAATTGGGCAGCTTGTGCAGAAGGCGCAAACGGTAACGGGAGAACTTGAAGCCTACCAAAAGCAGCTTGCCGAAGTGCAATCGGGCTCTATTACCGCAGCAACGCAGTTCGGCAGCGCCAGCGCTCAGCTTGCCAGCGCCCAACAGACCATCGACTCCAACAAACAACAGCTGACGGATGCCCGTTCTCAGTACGAAAGCTCGCGTGAAGAGGCTCTTTCCAAGGCGAATGTCAATGCCTTGGTGGACAAGGAAACGCTAGCAGGCATTATTAAAGCCCAGGATTTTTCGATGCCGGCTGGCTATCTTGATAGCGGCTCGGACGATCAGTGGCTGTTACGTGTGGGCGACAACATCTCTTCCATTTCCGACCTGCGTTCGCTTTTGCTCGCCGACATCGATGGGGTGGGTGAAATCCGCCTTGCCGATGTTGCCGACATCACCGAAGTTGACAATGTTGGAGATCAGTACATGCGTATCAACGCCAAAGATGGCGTATTGCTTTCGGTGTTCAAGAATTCCACTGCTTCTACGAGCGAAGTTTCTGCGGATGCCCGAGCAGCGCTTACCAAAATTGAGCAGGCCAATCCCGGCTTGCATCTAACCGTGGTGAGCGACCAGGGGTCTTTCATTGCGCTGTACATCAACTCTATTTTGCAGTCGCTGCTTTTGGGCGCGCTTCTTGCCGTGGTGGTGCTCATCGTTTTCCTTCGCGATTGGCGCCCCACGCTCATCATGGCTTTCAGCATTCCCTTCTCAGTGCTCTGCGCCTTGGTGGTGATGTACTTCTCGGGCATCTCGCTGAACATTATGTCGCTTGGCGGTATTTCCATCGCTATTGGCATGCTGGTAGATAATTCGATTGTTGTGCTGGAGAATATCTATCGCCTGCGCAGCCGCGGCATTCCGCCTGCTCGCGCAGCCGTTCAGGGTGCGAAGCAGATTTCGGGCGCGGTAATTGCTTCCACGCTTACTACCATTTGCGTATTCTTGCCCATCGTGTTTACTACGGGCATGGTGAACCAGCTGATGCTGCCCTTCGCGCTGACCATTGCCTACGTGCTTACTGCGTCGCTGCTTATCGCGTTGACCATGGTTCCCGCTGCCTCTTCGTTCCTGTTCAAGAACTATATGCCTCGCCGCAACAACTGGTTTGAGACGCTGCAGACGAAATATGCTCATTCGCTGGCATTCTTCTTGCGTCATAAGGCGTTGCCTCTTGTGGTGTCGGTAGTGCTTTTGGTTGTTGCAGTGATTGGCGTGGTGAACATGGGTATCACTATGATCCCCACCATGACCTCGAAAACGGCAACGGTGACAGTGACCATGCCTGAAGATACCGACAAGGAGACGGCGTACGCTACGGCGGATAAGGTTATGGACGAAGCCATGGGCATCGACGGAGTGAAATTCGTTGGCGCTATGGACGGAACGTCTTCGACCTCGATGGTTGCTAGCGATATTTCCAGCAGTAGCAGCAGCGACAAGTTCCACCAGGTGTTCACGTTCTACGTGCAGACCGACAGTTCAGTGACCACCGAAGGCCAGGTGCTTTCGATTTTGGATCAGCTGCAGCAGCGTACTTCTGGCCTGAACTGCGAAGTGATTACCGACGCTTCTTCTTCCGAGGCGATGAGCTCTATGACCGGCAGTGGGCTTTCGCTGAGGATCCAAGGTCCCGATCAGGATGAGCTGGTGCGTATCAGCGAAGATGTGATGGGGATTGTTGGCCAGGTGGAGGGCTATACCGAAATCGAAAACGGCATGGAAGATGCTGCGACCGAGCTTCACCTGGTTGTCGATCGCGACAAGCTTACCAAGGACGGCTATACGGTTGCTCAGTTGTATAGCGATTTGGCGAAAAAGCTTTCCGAAAGTGTCGATGCGCCTTCCATGACGCTCGATGGCAGCAAGATGAATGTGTCTGTAGTGGATAAGACAAACCCTGTTACGGCAGACAATCTTCTTGATACCGAGATTGAGATAACCAATCAGCAGACGGGCGATACCACCACGCACAAGCTTCGCGAGTTCGCTAAGGTTGAGCAGGGAGTTGCCTCTCCCACGATGATTCATGTGAACTCAACCCGTGCTATTACGGTGACGGCCGATGTCGAAGATGGTTACAACAATGCTTTGCTTGCGCGCGATCTGCAGACCAAGCTCAAGGATTATCAGCTGCCCGAGGGCTACACCATTCAAACCAGTGGCGAGCTGGAAAACATCAACACGATGCTTTCTCAAATGATGCTGCTTCTGATTTTGGGCTTTGTGCTGATTTACCTTGTTATGGTGGCGCAGTTCCAGAGCTTGCTTTCTCCCTTCATCGTGATCTTGACTGTCCCCCTTGCCTTTACCGGCGGTTTGTTCGGTTTGGTGGCAGCCGGCGAACAGCTGAGCATGCTTTCGCTGCTGGGCTTCGCGGTGCTTATGGGCACGGTTGTGAATAACGGCATCGTGTTCGTTGACTATGTGAACCAGCTGCGCCGTGGTGGCCTGTCGAAGCACGATGCCCTGGTGGCTGCGGGACGTACCCGCATGCGCCCCATCATGATGACGGCAATTACCACCATCTTCGCTATGTTGCCGATGGTGTTCAGCGATGCGGTGGGATCGTCGATGCAGCGCGGCATGGCGGTTGTGGTTGTGGGCGGCTTGCTGTACGCCACGTTCATGACGCTGTATGTGGTGCCGGTTATGTACGACATCCTGTATCGTCGCGTTCCTCGCGAGGTTGATTTGGGCGATGAGTCTATCGACGACGATCCAGGCGATGCTCAAGCATATTTGGAGGCAATGCAGAACGCCCGTGCTTTAGCTGGAGTTAAGCCAAGAGTGGCCAATGCAGGTTCGGGAGGGAGTGCCGGAACAGCTTCGTGACAGGCATGGCTTTCGCAGAGGCAACCATTCACAATCCCCCCATCATTTGGGGTTTCTTTGGGGAAGAAGGAATGAACGTGTTACAGCATTGTGACGTTTTTGCTTGGGTATCCTGCTAGAATAAAGAAAGATAATAAGCGAGGCGCAGGGGCGCTTCGATACTGGGGCCTTTGCCGTATGGCGAAGGAGAAAGAGGGGCGAGAGCTATGAAGCAGTACAGGCGCGTATTTGCAGCACTCGATGGCGGCAGCACTCAGCAGGAAGTAGCCGAGCGCGCAATTCAGATTGCGAAGCTCAACCATGCAGAATTGATGTTCGGCCATGTAGTAGATTCGGTTCCCGATTCCTTGACGGGCACCGACTACAAGGAGCTTGCTGAAACGGTTCGCAACCGTTTGGTCGATTCCTTGGGCGATACGCTGAAGTCAGCCGAGGAAGATCCAGACATCCCTTCCGTAGAGGTTGTCGTTAAGGTTGGTCGCATTCAGGAAACCATCCATAACCTGATGATCAAGCCGTTCGAGCCCGAGCTGGTTATCTGCGGTGAGCGCGGTCTTTCGAACATCACCTACGTATTCGTTGGCAGCGTTTCCACTTATCTGATCAGGAACCTTCGCTGCGACGTTCTTGTTGTAAAGCAGGATTAGTCGGTTGCGCTGATCTACGATCAGCGCAACATGCTCCTGAGACGCGACGATGCTGCGCGGGATTCTGGCGGCACAGGGAAATTTCAAAGCCCATAGGGCGGCGCAAAGGCCAGCCCTATGGGCTTTTCAATCTCCCCGCACTCGCCAGAATCTTACTCGCTGACTCTACTAGTGCATACCCCAAAGTTCGTTAACGTCCTTGTGGGCGTTTTTTATTGGGCCTGAGTTTCGATAGTAGGGCAGCATCGTCTAGAATAAGAAGTGGTGCGCCCGTGCGGTGCATTCTAAGCATACTAGAGTGGCCGGCAGCTTGCTGGCTGAAACGTTACACAAAGAAAGGCATGGCATGCAGCGCAACCATTACGATTTCCTTATCGTTGGCGCTGGCATCACGAGCGCCGTTTTTGCTCATGAAGCCGCCAAGATCGGCAAGACCTGCTTGGTCATCGACCGCCGCGATCACATTGCAGGCAACATCTACACGGAAGAAATCGATGGCATCAACGTGCATAAGTACGGTGCCCATATCTTCCATACGTCGCTTCGCCCCGTTTGGGATTACGTAAATCAGTTCGCCGAGTTCAACAACTATGTGAACTGCCCTGTTGCCAGCTACAAGGACGAGCTGTACAACTTGCCGTTCAATATGAACACCTTCTCGAAGATGTGGGGAATCAAGACTCCCGCTGAAGCGAAGGAAATCATTGAGCGCCAGAAGCAGGAAGCAGCCGAGCAGATTGGCGAAGGCGAGCCCTCTAATCTTGAGGAACAGGCGCTTTCGCTTATCGGCAAGGATGTATTCGAGAAGCTGATCAAGGGCTACACCGAAAAGCAGTGGGGCAAGAGCTGCACAGAGCTGCCCGCTTCCATCATCAAGCGCCTGCCTGTTCGCTTCATTTATGACAACAACTACTTCAACGACCGTTGGCAGGGCATCCCCATGGGCGGCTACACTGCTATGGTTGAGCGCATGTTTGGCGATACGGAAATTTTGCTGAATACCGAGTATCGTGAGTTCGTTGCTGAAAACGAAGGTGTTGCCGACCGCGTTATTTACTGCGGCACCATCGACGCTTACTTCGATTATCAGCTTGGCGCGCTGGAGTATCGTTCTTTGCGCTTCGAATCCGAGCGTATTGAATGCGAGAATTGGCAGGGCAACGCGGTGGTTAACTACACCGAGCGCGAGGTGCCTTTCACGCGCATTATCGAGCACAAGCACTTTGAGTACGGCACTCAGCCAACCACCATCATTACGCGCGAGTATCCCGCAAACTGGGAGCGCGGCGACGAGCCGTACTATCCTCTGAACGACGATCGCAACAGCGCCCTGTACGAGCAGTACGTTGAACTCGCCAAGCAGGAAGGCAACGTGGTATTCGCTGGCCGTTTGGGTGGATACAAGTACTACGATATGGACAAGGCCATCGACGCGGCATTTGATTTGGTGGATGCTGAACTTGGCGTTGACCTGAGAAAATAGGATTGATCTCCATTTTCTTGCATTGATATGTTGCGAGCCTGGTATGGTTGCCGGAAAGGGCAGCTGGCCAGGCTCGCTGTGATTTGTGCCTAGCGAGAACGTTGGCGCCGCTGTGTTGGGCACGCCGTTCGGTTGAAAGGAAAACGTATGAGACTGATAGGGATACTTGCCGCCGCTGCTTTGGCGTGCACGTTGGCGGGTTGCGCAGCTCCGCAGCAACAGCCCGACCACTCTCAGCTCAAGGTGAATGATGCGGGCGTTTCTTCGGATGGCGGTGCCCAAAGTGGCGAAGGAGCCGAAGGGGGCGTTTCTTCTGCGGAGGAAGCTAAGCCGACGGCAAGTGAGTTGCGCGCGAAGCTGGATATAACGGAAGACTATCGTCCCGACTTCAACCACGGCGAAAAAGGGGCCAGCTATCAGAAGTACATCGTGCTACATGACACCGAAGTGGATAGCAGCGCGGCTTCTATCGTTAATTCATGGGAGAGCAGTGGCAACAAAGTGGCCTCGCAGTTCATCGTGAATAAAGACGGATCTATCGTGCAATGTGTGCCGATGGATGCCATTGCCCATCATGCCGGCTATGGCGACGCAGGTCACAACAGCGAGTATGGCGTGCCGGAAGATGGACGCGACGACAAAAAGGGGACCACCAAAGCTCCTTCGAAGAGTATTACCGATTACGGTATGAATTCGTATTCTATTGGCATCGAAATAGTGCATGTGGGCGGGCAGGGCGCCTATCCCGAAGCGCAGCTTGAAGCGATTGACGGGCTTATTGCCTACATCGATGCGTATTACGGCAGCGAAAGCACCATCATCGACCACAAAATGTGGCGTTCTGGCAACTCTGACACCTCGGCTGAATTCGCAACGTATCTGGCCAATTACCGCGATCATCGTACGCATAACTAACCGAATGGGAAAATAGGGGCAGGTGCCAGATTCCCACCTGTGCCCATTTTCCGTGCGTCGTTTCTTTCAACGTAAAAAGCGAGTAAACTAATATGGCTTATGGCTATGCGCTTCGACTGCTGCTCTGAGGGGTATCGGGCGGTATGCGCCGTAGGTGCATAGTCGGCAATTGATACATTTCGCGCTTTTGCGCTTGCTGTTTGCTTGTTTGAAAGGGAGCCCAATGGCAGACAAGGTCGCAGTACTCATACCCTGCTACAACGAAGCCGTGACCATCGGCAAGGTGGTGGACGACTTCAAGCGCGTCCTGCCCGACGCCGACATCTACGTTTACGACAACAACTCCAAGGACGGCACGGCCGACATCGCCCGCGAGCACGGGGCCATCGTGAAGTTCGAGGGGCGCCAGGGCAAGGGCAACGTCGTCCGCTCCATGTTCCGCGACATCGACGCCGACTACTACCTGATGGTCGACGGCGACGACACCTACCCCGCCGAGGCCGCGCCGGCTCTCCTGGAGCCGCTGCGCGCCGACCGCGCCGACATGACGGTGGGCGACCGCCTGTCCAACGGCTCCTACGGCGAGGAGAACGACCGCGCGTTCCACGGCTTCGGCAACGACCTGGTGCGCTGGCTGATCAAGAAGATCTACGGCTTCGCCTTCGACGACGTCATGACGGGCTACCGCGCGTTCAACCGCGTGTTCGTGAAGACCATGCCGGTGCTCTCCGAGGGCTTCCAGATCGAGACGGAGATCTCCATCCACGCGGTGGACAAGCGCTGGCGCATCGAGGACGTGCCGATCGACTACCGCGACCGCCCCGAGGGCAGCTACTCGAAGCTGTCCACCTTCGGCGACGGCGCGAAGGTGCTGCGTGCCATCACGAGCCTGTTCAAGGACTACCGCCCGCTGGCGTTCTTCGGCTGGCTGGCCCTGATCCTGCTGGTGCTGGCCGTGGTGGCGGGCATCCCCGTCGTCGCCGAGTACGCGGCCACCGGCCTGGTGCCCCGCATCCCCACGATGCTTGGCAGCCTGGCGCTCGCCGGCTGCGGCGCCCTCTCCTTCGTGACGGGACTTATCCTGGACACGGTCGCCAAGAGCCACCGCCGCCAGTGGGAGATCGACGTGTACAAGGCGATGAACGGCTTTTACCGCGAGTAGCCGCAGGGGCTTTGCCCCAGGCTTTTGTAGAATGAAAATAGTAGTTTCACTAGAGAAGGAGTGCGCTCATGGAGGCATATAAGAAAGAATTCATCGAGTTCATGGTGGAAAGCCATGTGCTCAAGTTCGGCGAATTCACGCTTAAGAGCGGGCGCAAATCTCCCTTCTTCATGAATGCCGGCGCCTACGTTACGGGTGGTCAGTTGAAGCGCCTGGGCGAATACTACGCTCGCGCTATTCATGACAACTTCGGCCTGGATTTCGATATGGTATTCGGCCCTGCCTACAAGGGCATTCCGCTGGCCGTTGTTACCGCCATTGCCTTGGAGGAGCTGTACGGCAAGGAAGTTAAGTACTGCTGCAACCGCAAGGAAGTGAAGGACCACGGCGCCGATGCCGGCAACCTGTTGGGTGCCGAGCTTCACGACGGCGACCGCGTGATCATGGTTGAAGACGTTACCACGTCGGGCAAGTCCATCGATGAAACCTACCCCATTCTGAAGGGTGCCGCTGATGTTGAGGTTAAGGGTCTGATTGTCTCCCTGAACCGTATGGAAGTTGGCAAGGGTGGCGTGAAAACTGCGCAGAAGGAAGTCCAGGAAAAGTATGGCTTCCCTGTAGCTTCCATCGTAAGCATGGCTGAAGTGACTGAGCTTCTGTATAACCATGAGGTACAGGGCGAAGTGGTGATCGACGATACGCTGAAGGCTGCGCTCGATGCTTATTACGAGCAGTATGGTGCCAAGGAAGCGTAGATTTCAGCCGAATTGGTTTTTTTGAGGCGTCCGCATGGCGGGCGCCTTTCTTGTTTCTGATTTTGGATTGCTGGTCATGATGCTCCGCGCATTTTCGCGGGATTTGCCCTGTTGCAGCGATCGGACCCATTGCAAAAAACAAAAAACTCGGTATCTTTGCAACTTTTTTGCGATTAGGGGCTCTTCTCGGTTCCTTCAGGCTTGAAATATGCCATTTTTGCTGCGTTTTTGTGCTGCGATTCGCGATTGGGAGCTCGCAACAATTGCCAATCGCAAAAAAGTTGCAATTCGGACCGATTTTTTGTTTCTGGGTTCCTGGGAGGGCCCCGAGGCAGTGCTGGGATGTTATGGGCTCGATGTGGAACGGGGGTTGAACCTGATACGGCGTTGGGTCGTTGTGGGCCCGATGCGGAGCGGGGGTGGATCTGGCGCGGGGCAGGGTTGACTCGATGCAGCGCCAGGGTATTGCTTGGCCGCGGCGCTTGGGTGCTGTCCGGGTACCGCGCCAAGGTGTTGCCCAGGTGCGGCATCGTGATGTTGCCCCACTGCCGCGCTAGGGAACTGTTTGGGCGTGGCGTCGTGATGTGGCCCGAGCGCGGCGTTGCGAAACACGGGCGGTGCCGCGGGTTTGGGCGCTTGCTCGTGTATCGTGTCGTGTTATTGCTTTCTCTTAAAATAAGTAACGCCACGTTACTAAAGTTGGTTTTCCGCTACAATGAGCGCAGAGAATTTGCAGAAGAACAGGCAAGGAGCCCCCCCTATGAGCAATCTTTTGGATACCCCTAAGTTGGGTTTTGGCTGCATGCGTTTGCCCCTTACTGACCCCAAAGATCAGAAGAGCATCGACATCGAGCACTTGAAGAAGATGGTCGATGCGTTCATAGAGGCTGGCGGCACGTACTTTGATACTGCCTATGTCTACCACGAAGGCGAATCAGAAGTTGCTATGCGCAAGGCGCTGGTGGAGCGCTATCCGCGCGATTCGTTCACCATTGCAACCAAGTGCTTGGCTTGGGCTCAGCCTACCGCAGAAGACGCTAAAGCATGTTTGGATACTTCGCTCAAACGCCTGGGCACTGACTACACCGATTTCTACCTGCTGCATAACATGGGCGGTGCGCGCACGGCGAAATTCGATGAGTACGGAATGTGGGAATGGGCCGCGCAGAAGAAAGCCGAAGGTGTCATCAAGCACTTGGGCTTCTCGATGCATGACAACGCCGAAACGTTGGACAAGTTACTCGCCGATCATCCCGATATGGATTTTGTCCAGTTGCAGGTGAATTACCTCGACTGGGAAGATCCTGTGGTGGAATCGCGCAAATGCATGGAAGTTGCGCAAAAGCACGGTGTACCCGTGGTGATTATGGAACCTGCTCGCGGTGGTCGCTTGGCGGACTTGCCGGAACGTGGCGCAAGCGTGCTGAAATCGGCCGACCCCGACAAGAGCGTGGTTTCGTGGGCATATCGATTCTGCTACAACCTGCCCAATGTTATCAGTGTGCTCTCGGGCGTATCGACGTTGGAGCAGATTCAGGAAAACGTGCGCGAATGGAAGGCGAACGAACCCTTATCCGCCTCCGAAGAAAAGACGCTGGGCGATGCGGTTGATGCTCTGAAGAGCGTGGGGTTGATCCCTTGTACCAACTGCCGCTATTGCGTGAAAGACTGCTCTGTTGGCGTGAAGATTCCCGAAGCCTTGGGTTTGCTGAACTTGGAAAAGATGACCGAGAACCGCGAATTTGCGAAGAGCCAGTACGCCTGGCAAACCCGCGACGGTCGCGCTTCCGCCTGCATTCAATGCGGCGCCTGCGAGGACATGTGCCCGCAAAGCATCAACATCATTGAGCTGCTTGAGGATGCCGCCGACTTCTACGAGTAGGACGGGAAAAAGGAAAGGTACCAGATTCCCATCTAGCGAGTAGAGCCGTGCTTGCGGTGTAGATCGCGAGCGCGGCTCTACTTTTGCGCCCTATTGCGAATACAGGGAAATGGGGTAGGTGCTAGGTTCCTGCCAGACAGGATGTATAGAGCACTTGGCACTCTGCCATTTGCGGCAGACAATTGCCCGAGCAATAAAGCGGGAATCTGCTGCTGGTTCCTTTTCCTGCCTATATGCCGAGGCCGCCCATGTTATGGAAACGCTTCTGCAACATGTCGGTGGGGTAGGCGGTATCGCAGAATTGTTCGATGGGATTCTGCGGCGGAATGCCATCGGTTCGGGCATCGGCGCGCAGCAAAACGATGATGGTCATGGCAATGTCGAGCGCCATGAAGATGGAAAGCGCTGCCGTTGCCGCACGGTACGGGGCGCCGGTGGTGTTTACGCGGTTGAAGATGCGTTGGCATAATTGCAGGCCAACCTTTACCCACAGCACGCCAATGGTGCCCCAGATCAGGCAGTGGAAAACGTCAGTGCGCCCGTCGAAGTTGAAGGGGATGTTCAAGTAGCTCCAAGCAACCACTCCCCAGAATGTTTCCATGGCCCAGCTGGCGAAGTACTCAAGGCTGCCGCCCACGACGGCGCTTACTGCCAAAAGCAGCGGAACGCCTTTGTCCTGCAAGGGTTCGAGCAACATGGTTAACAGAACGGCCGCCAACCCGTAGATGGGTGAAAACGGCCCCCAGATGAAGCCGGCGCGGCTTTCCAATTCGCCGAACGCCACAAGGTGCTGCAGCGTTTCGCCCATAAGGCCAACGACGGACATGCCCATGAAAATCCACACCAGCTGTCCTGGATGTTCGGCAAGATGCGTTTGCTCGTGGGTTGCCGAAGCGGAATGACGGTTAAGTTCGCGAGCAGGTTCCACCACGGCAATCCTTTCGTTCGGGGTTTGTTGTTCGCTGGCAGTGCAGGGGGTACTGTGCTGTTCAACGCTGGTGCGGTATCGGTTGCGCGCGATCCTCTTTGGGGAGCGGCGCAGTCGACGCGCATTTGTGCGACGCCACCTTTGCGGGAGCGGCGTCGGCATGTGCAAAGGCGAGAGGCTGTTGCGCAGGGATCGTGTGAAAGCGATTTTCCTGCGTTGCCCGCCGCGCAGACATGCCAAGGACATTCCTTGCGTGGCGTGGTTTCGTCCCAATGCACTCAACGCGCATTTGCGCAGCATTGTTCATTGTAACTTTTACGTCCCACGGCGGGCGAAAGAGGCAGGAAAATTACACCGTTAAGCGACCTTTGCCCTGCAGTTCCTGCTTTGCATCCGCCTGTTTGCTAGGTGCTATTCCAGCACGTCGCGACACTCAAAAAGAGCGGATGCCAGGTTCGCCAAGCGAACGGTGTACAGGCCGCCGTCCGGCGAATTGGTCATAGTGCTCATAAGGTAGGTGGTGCCGTCGGTGCACTTGATGAGCCCCGCATCGCACAAACCGGTGAAACGTTCGCTGCCAGAGCACCAGCCTGCTTTGTTGAGCACGGCTTCGACTCCTTCATCGTCGCTCACGCCGGAACGGATGAACGATACGTTCGTCTGCTCGTAGAGAGATGCCAGGTTTTGCGCAGTGGGCGTATTGGTTTTGAGGTACTGATACGCGTGCAGCCACAACAAGGCGGACTCGCGCGCGGAATAGCGCGGGAAGTGCGTGTCGTGCATGATCTCGGAATCCACGCCGCACGAATTGAGCCACTCGGCGAACCCTGCGCTGTCGTATGTGTTGCGCAGGCTGCTGAATGCGCTGTTATCCGAGTAGAGGATCATGGGTTGCATCAGGGAATATATGGACGACGAAACGCCGGAGCCCGCCGCTTCACTGCCGGATGGGTAGGAAGCGTCGTTGTCGCCCAGGTGTTGGCACAGGAAGGCGGCGTAGGGACCCTTGAACGAGCTGGCGCCGTAAACGCGCGAGTCAAGGTTGTAGGCGATGCCCTTGCCGGTGTTCAAATTGATGAGCGTGAAGCCAACGGTGTAGCCGCCGCCTTCGATGTTTTGGGTGGCTGCTGCAAGGGATTCTTGCTGCTCTTCGGAAAGCGGTGTGGCATTTTCGCCTTCTATCAGGGAAAACGTGCCAGGGGTGGTGGTGAAGGAATCGACGCTGTTGAGTGCGTTGGGCGTGAGACGTTGAGCGACGAGTCCCGCTGCCGCTTCTTCTGCGGCAGTATTCGTGGTAGTTGCAACGGCGTTTGCTGCGTAGTTCACAAAGCTGCTGCTTAGGAGCATGCCGTTAGGGGCGGGCCGGCTGCTCGAAGCCACGGCTGCGCCGATGCCCACTACGGCGCACAGCGCAATGGCTGCAGCGATGGCGGAAGCCTTTTTGTGCATGCCGAGGAAATCGCCGGCTTTCTGGAGGTACGCGGATGTTGCCTTTGCTGCGTGGGAGGCATGGTGCTTGTCGGATGTTGCCTTTGCTGCATGGGGGTCGCGGTCCTTGCCGCATGCCGTCTTTGCCGCGTGGGCGGCGCTGCGATCATCGGGCGAGGTTTCTTCTGCGTGGGAAGAGCGGCCCAGCGCTTCTTCGCCGGCGCTGGCAGCGTGCGTGGGGCCGTGGATTGCGTCGTCGTGCTCGGGAGAGGCGATGTTGCCGCGTTCCAATGATGCCATGCTGCCATCATATTCGGATAGCTCTGTGCCGTTATCGCGCCCGTCTGTGTCATTGATGTAAGTGTTTTTTCCGCTCATGTTCGCCATACTACGCGAGTGCGTTTTTGGTGCTGTTTCTTAGTGAAAGGTACCAAAATATTTTCATGGTTTCTTGGACGTGTTGGCGCGCGTTGTTGAATTGGCCGACGCTTCGTTCTGGCGGCGTCTTCCGACTCCGCGGCACCACTGCGATTTCGCAGCAAGCCCGGGCAGTCGAGGGCTTTCTTGGCAATATGTCGTCGAGAAGCATTCTTGAAGGAGGCTGCCGTGGCAAGATGTTGCCGCGATGCGTTCTCGGGGGTCTTGCCGTGGCAAGATTCCGCCGCGGTGCGTTCCC
>OGPU01002019.1_pt1 | contig 15476 bp, 16 predicted proteins | sample 1552991 | NCBI WGS metagenome assembly OGPU01 (sample SAMEA2580296, study PRJEB22360) | human gut metagenome | biome: human gut; feature: human-associated habitat; material: faeces | place: Denmark | collected 2008/2010 | reverse complement strand
TCGGTGTCGTGAAGAGAGCTATTTAAAATTTATTTCACCCTGGCAGGCATTTAATAATTCCTGCACATTTTCAAAAGCATAGTCCGGCAGATATTGGGTATTCGGCTCCCCCTCGGGAGTCAGAATATCCTTTTTTTGTGCCTCGCCGGTGAAGAGAACACAGGTGTCCACACCACCGTTGATGCCGCAGGCAATATCGGTGTACAGACGATCGCCAACCACCAGAGTCTCCTCGGGAGTGAAGCCGGAGACTTCAAGGCAAAGCTTTACGACCTCTTTGCTGGGCTTGCCCAGATAGATGGGCTGTTTGTCTGTGGTGGCGGTGATCATGTCGCAGATGGCACCGCAATCGGGGATAAAGCCGAAGTCGATGGGGCAGCGCAGATCCGGGTTGGTGCCGTAGAAAGGAACATCCTGGGTGAATAAAATCTTGCAGACTTCGGTAAGCTTTGCATAATTTAATTCACTGTCATAGGCAACGACCACGCAGTCAATGCTGTCCTCGCAGACCTCGGTTACCCAGAGGCCATTCTTTCGCAGTTCCGCCACAAAGGAAGCGGTTCCCAGAACGAAGATTTTCTTGTCTGCATAATTCTCCTTCAAAAAACGCAGCGTCATATAGCCGGAGGTGATGAACTGATCCTCCGTGCTGTCCAGGTGAAATGCATCGTGGAATTTTTTCACATAGTCCAGTCCGCTTTTTGTGGAATTGTTGGTAATGTAATAAGCCCTGCCGCCGATGGCCTGAATGTAGCGGAGAAGATCCGCACTTCCCTCATACAAGGTATCGCCTACGGCAATGGTGCCGTCGATATCGAACAGGAAAAGCTTTTTATCTTTCAGACGAGCCAGCTTTGCGGCATCGCTGTAAATGTGCTTCGGGTCAAAAGTATCCATAATTATCCTCATTTCTAAGCATCAAACGCTCAGGTTCATGTTAGCAACGAATATCCCCACTGTCAAGGAAAAGACAGCTTCTGGAGGGAAACGTGAGTGGAATTGCGGAGGCATTTATGGTATGATAGGCATAGGCATGAGCTGTGTTGCCTGGGGCTCTTATGGAATTCGACGGATTGCATACAAGATTGCGTAAGGGACATGGGAAACAGGATGAAGCGATTTAACGACTACAATTAAAAAGGACAACATTACGGTTATGGACGAAAAGAAAGATAAAGGTTTACAGGGAAATGAGAAAATAGAGGAGGCAATTCTGGCATTACAGCAGGAGCCGACAGAAAAACTTCTGGCGCATGCCCTGACGGTGGTGCGCAGACGTATGCGGGAGCAGGGACAGCTTATCGTGGCGGTGGAACCGCCCTCAGCAGATGTGCAGGAAGCGGTGACACAGGCCTGCCATGCGCCTGCAGGCGGTGCAGACCTCCGATGGGAAAAAATGGTGGTCGGCCTTCACCGGATTTGAGGAAGAATTAAAGGGAAGCGGCAGCGTAATGTCCACTTTTCTCACAGATATGGAGCAGCTGTTCCGCATGACGTTGACTGCCGATGGTATCGAGGGTGTGATCCTGAATCCCTGGAACCGGACGTTGATGTTGGACAAGCGGTTCCTGCATATTATTCTCGGAGAATAGCAAAAGAGGGAGAAGCGGAGCATGACAGAGAGCTATGAACTGCCCGTGCTTTTTACGGACGATGAATGCAAGGCTTATGCCGCATGGGGCATGAAAAAAGAAAAAGTACTGATGCCGTTTGCCCTGATCACTATACTGATCTATATGGTAGCAACCGTGCTGGTAGTGATGAAGGTCTGGGGTGTGCGGGAGAGTGACCATCTGCTGTTCCAGATGCTGTTGTGGGGTGACTGGATTCCGGAACTGACGGGAGCGCTGGCGTTTTTCATGACGATCCTGTTGCTGGGACCGTTGAACTTTATACTGGATAAATTATGGAAAAAACCGGCAGAGCCCATGTGGCTGTGTGTAGTACCGGAGGGTGGAACTGTGAAGGTCACTGCCGTGAGAGGTCTGGAAGGTAATCCCCGGACACCGGCAGAGATCTATCCACTGACGGAACTGGAAACCTTTTTAAACCCGGCGGACAACACGATCTGCTATCAGAAGAAATGGTATCGGATCGGGGAAAATACCATAGAAAATATTTATCCGCCGGAAAAACAGCATCCATGGATGGATCACCCGGAAAATAAAGCCAGCGGCATCATCGATGTACAGAGACTTATGGAGATCCTGAAAGGGTACGAAGCGTCTTTGAAGGCTGCCCGGAAGGAATGTGAATGGATGGAAAAGCACGGCGGATAGAACGAATAGATGACAGAAAAGCGGATAAAAATTATGACCGGGATAAGATAGCATAAGACAAATCAGGAAATAGGCAGACAAAATGATAACAATCAGAAAATTTGAAGCAAAAGATGTAGCAAGAATGGCAGAAATCTGGAATCAGGTGGTAGAGGATGGCGTGGCATTTCCTCAGGAGGAAGGACTGACAGGGGCAGAAGCCGCAGAATTTTTTGCCGCACAGACGGTAAGTGCTGTGGCAGAGGATGAACAGGGCAATGTGAAGGGACTATATATTCTGCACCCCAACAATATCGGCAGAGTAGGGCATATCGCCAATGCCAGCTATGCAGTGGACAGAGCCTGCCGGGGAGAGCATATCGGCGAACTGCTGGTAAAAGACTGTCTGGAGCAGGCAAAAGCAAACGGTTACCGCGTATTGCAGTTCAATGCGGTGGTGGCTTACATGCGTTCCATCTATACCAGAGACTGGGATTCGTGGATCTGGGCGTTATTCCGGGAGGCTTCCTCAATAAGGACGGTGTCTACGAGGATATCCATGTGATGTACCATAATCTGGTAGAAGATTAAAAAGATGTGACTTCCGGTGATAAATTATTTAGATTGCAGATGGTGTCCTGAAAATGGGACAAAAAATATAGATAATAACAGTAGGACTGACAGGAAAGGGAAAATATGAAACTGATTTCATGGAATGTGAACGGGCTGAGAGCCTGCATGCAGAAGGGATTTCTGGATTTCTTTCAGGAAACGGATGCAGATATTTTCTGCTTACAGGAGACAAAATTGCAGGAGGGACAGATCGCACTGGATCTGCCCGGATATCATCAGTATTGGAATTACGCAGAGAAAAAGGGCTATTCCGGCACTGCAATTTTTACAAAGGAAGAGCCCATACAGGTGACTTACGGCATCGGCGTGGAGGAACATGACCATGAGGGCCGGGTGATCACTGCAGAGTATTCGGAGTTCTATTTTGTGACAGTCTATGTACCGAACGCCCAGAGAGAGCTGACGAGACTGGAATACCGCATGCAGTGGGAAGCGGATTTCCTGGCGTATCTTAAGAAGCTGGAAGAGAAAAAGCCGGTGATCTTTTGTGGAGATCTGAATGTTGCAGTCGAGGAGATCGATCTTAAGAACCCAAAGACAAATAGAAAAAATGCTGGTTTCACGGATGAAGAACGTGAAAAAATGAGAACAATCCTTAGCAATGGATTTATCGATACCTTCCGTTATTTATACCCAGACCAGACAGTAATCTATTCCTGGTGGTCTTACCGCTTCAATGCGAGAAAGAATAACGCAGGGTGGCGCATTGACTATTTTATTGTATCAGAGTGTTTAAAAGATCGTATCAGTGATGCGAAGATCTTAACAGATGTGATGGGATCAGATCACTGTCCGATCGAGTTGGATTTCAAATGAAAATTACAGACTGTGGATTGAAACAGATAATAAGAACAGAAAGAGGTAAAATCAGATGGTAGAATTAACAAACAAAGAATTCTTTCAGGATTTAGATCAGACAATTGCAGCTCAATTATTTGAACAGACAACGTATCCATGGGAGATTCTTCCATTGATCAAAGATTTTGTACTGGAAGTTGGACCAACACTATCAGCAGATGAATATGATCAGGTAGAAGAAGATGTATGGATCGCGAAAAGTGCAACGATCGCCAAGACGGCAACGATCAATGGACCAGCGATCATTGGTCCAGATACAGAAGTGCGCCCAGGAGCATTTATCAGAGGAAATGCATTGATCGGGGCAGGATGTGTTGTAGGAAATTCTACAGAGATCAAGAATGATATTTTATTTAATAATGTTCAGGTGCCTCATTACAATTATGTAGGAGATTCTATTTTAGGATATAAGTCTCATATGGGAGCTGGATCCATCACATCGAATGTAAAATCTGACAAGACAAACGTCGTGATCAAAAACGGAGAAGAAAAGATTGAGACTGGAAGAAAGAAGATCGGTGCGATCTTAAGTTCTCGTGTAGAAGTAGGATGCGGAACTATCTTGAATCCAGGATCAGTGGTTGGTCATGATACCAATATTTATCCATTATCTATGGTACGTGGATGTATCGCACCAAACAGCATCTATAAGAACGCAGGAGAGATCGCTCAAAAACGATAGGACCTGTAATGGAGGGAAACCATATGAAAGGTGCAAAATATATACTAACAGCAGCGGTGATCGCAATGAGCAGCGTGATGATGACGGGATGCTTTAAGCCGTCAAAAGATGCTGTCGTGGAATCAAAATATTATCAGAGTCTTAAAGATGAAAGAGATAAACTGTCTGTTCAGTTAAAAGAAGAAAAGAAAAAAACAAATTCACTAAATAAGAAGATCAAAGCAATCCATGCAATTTCTGGAGATCAAAAGATTGCAGACTACAAAAGCCGTGTCAAAGACAGCAGGATCATTAAAGTTGACTTTGCAACGAATACGATCAAGAATCAGAGTTTTGCAGTAACGAATATTCCTGTCTGCAAATATGTAAAGAAGATTGTAACTGGATGTAATCGAATGATCGGAATCACACCAACCGATGTAGAGAAGCGGTATAAACAAAGTTATTCTTATGCGTTGATTGATGAAGATAATACAACGTTTGAATTCAAAGTATATGGTGACAGTTATATTGTGTTTGATGAGATTCCAGAGAATGTTTACGCATATAATGGTGCTTCAACTGTTGGAGATGCGTTGATCGATGCCAAAGAGCAGAAGAATTACAGTAACGTAGCAGCAAGAATTGCAGATGCCCAGATCGTTGTAACAGATAAGAAGATGAAATTTAATGATACAGCGATCAAAGTATCTAAGATTATTGAGAAAGCGCAGAAGTTATCTGGAAAAGATGCCACACTGGATATAGCCTCATGGAATGAGTATCGTTTCTATACAAGTGGTACATTAACAAAAATACTTCTCGGAGATCGTACTGTCATTGGAATCGAAGATAAGAATGGAAAACAGACTTTTTATCAGATCAGTGACAAACAAAAGAAGAATCTGAAAAAATATATGAAATAATAAATGAAAGAAAGACATTTTGACGTATTGAAAACATATGTCAAAACGTCTTTTTTTCGTGCTTTTATGAGCAAAGATGAACATAATAAAAATTTCTTTGAATCAGTTATTATAAATTTTTATAACGCTATTTGTTGACATGTATACAGAAATCTTATATAATCCAATTCATATAAAACATACAGAAATAGTATGGAATTAAAATAAAGGAGAAGAAACCATGAAAATAAGACAACAAAGAACCATAGAAAAGAATATCTGTAAGAAAATGATCCTTTTAAGTTTCTGTATGATTCTTATGGTTTCTATGGCAGGATGTGGAAATAAGAGAAAAGAAAATCTTACGATCACAAATGTCTCTTATGATCCGACAAGAGAGTTTTATGAGAAATACAACAAAGATTTTATCAAATATTATAAAGACAAATATGGAAAGAAAGTCGAAGTGATCCAGTCCCACGGTGGTTCTGGAAGTCAGGCAAGATCAGTAGTAGAAGGAAGCAATGGTGATGTTGTAACACTGGCCTTAGAACATGATATTTCGCTGATCGAACAGACAGGACTTATAAATAAAGGGTGGCAGAAGAGATTTTCAAATGATTCTGCACCATATACGTCAACGATCGTCTTTCTTGTAAGAAAAGGAAACAAGAAAAGCATCAAAGACTGGAAAGACTTGATCAAAAAAGGAGTGGAAGTCATCACACCAGATCCAAAGAGCAGCGGGGGTGCCTGCTGGAACTTCTTAGCAGCTTATGGTTATGCGATCGATACCTATCACGATCAGAAAAAGGAAGAACAATTCCTGACAAAATTATATCAGAATGTATCTGTTATGGATTCAGGAGCCAGAGGTTCTACGACAACCTTTGTAGAAAATAAAAAAGGTGATGTCTTGATCGCATGGGAGAATGAAGCAATTCAGACAGTTAAGAATTATCCAGATAAATACGAGATCATTACACCAAGCATCAGTATCTTGGCACAGCCAAGTGTAAGCCTTGTTGATGATAACGTAAAGGTCAATGGAACAAAGAAGATCGCAACAGAGTATTTAAAATATCTCTACAGTGACAAAGCACAGAAACTCGCAGCCGAAGAAGGATACCGGCCATCGAATGAAAGAATCTTAAAACAGTATCAAGGTAAATTTAATCTGAACATGAAACTATATAAGATCAGTGATTTTAGAGGATGGGATCAGGCTTACAAGAAATATTTTGAAGATGGAGCGTTGTTTGACAAGATTTATATAAATCAATAAAAAGGCAGGAATGAAGATGAGTAATACAAATAACGAGAATAGGACATTAAAAAAAGCGAAAAAAGCAAGGGTCATTCCAGGGTTCGGATTAACGATGGGAGTTACAGTAACGATGTTATCATTGATCGTACTGATTCCATTAGCATCCGTATTTGCATACGCACTAAAATTATCGCCGAATGAATTCTTTACATTAATATCGAAAGAAACAGTAAGAAATGCATTTATCACAAGTATCGGAAGTTCGTTTATTGCAGCATTGATCAATGTTGTGTTTGGGCTGATCATCGCATGGGTACTTGTAAAATATGAATTTCCGGGGAAACGATTAATGGATGGGATGATCGAACTTCCTTTTGCACTGCCAACCGCAGTTGCTGGTATTACATTATCAAAAATGTATGCAGAAGATGGAATGATCGGACGATACTTTGCACACTTTGGGATTAAGATTTCTTATACAAGGATCGGACTTTTGATAGCACTTGTGTTTATTGGGATTCCATTCATCGTAAGAACGGTTCAGCCAGTGCTTGAGAAAATGGATGACCAGTATGAAGAAGCAGCGTATATGTTAGGTGCAACACCGACAAGAACATTCTTTAAAGTCATTTTACCAGAATTAAGACCTGCATTATTAACAGGATTTGGACTGGCATTTGCAAGGGGAATCGGGGAATACGGAAGTGTGATCTATATCTCAGGAAACAGTGCCAAGGAACATACACAGATGATCTCTTATGTGATCATGCAGAAATTAAACTATATCGACTATAAAAGTGCAACAGCTATTGCTCTTGTCATGCTGATCATTTCCTTTGTGATGTTATTTGTGATCAATATCATACAGGTAAGACAGGCAAGAAGAGTCAATGCACAGTAAGGAGAAGATCATGAATGAACAGCAGAAGTTTGAAAAAAGAAAACAGCGAACGAAGATCATCCTGATCACGATCAGTGTTTTATTTATGATCGTCATGTTGGTCTTACCGTTATTTTCCGTTATTACAAATTCATTAAGTGAGGGATTTAAATTTTATGTAAGTTCCATATCAACGGAGTATGTAAGAAGCGCTTTATTTGTAACGATTCTGGCAACGCTTGTTGCGGTAACGATCAATACATTTTTCGGGATCATGGCAGCATTTTTATTGACTAAATTCAGTTTCAAAGGAAAACAGGTTTTAGCAACTTTGATCGATATTCCATTTTCCATTTCACCAGTTATCGTAGGCCTTGCATTCTTGATGACATTTGGAAGACTTGGATGGACGTATCCAGCGATCCGAGCGATCAACACCTTCTTTGGAACGAATATCCGGATCGCATTTGCGATTCCAGGAGTCATTTTAGCAACCATTTTCGTGACTTTCCCATTTGTGTCAAGGGAGATCATACCGATCTTAAACTCACAGGGAAAAGACGAAGAAGAGGCAGCAGCATTGATGGGAGCCAGTGGATTTACGATCTTTCGAAAGATCACACTTCCTCAGATGAAATGGGGATTGATCTATGGGATCATCTTATGTAGTGCCAGGGCATTAGGAGAATTTGGTGCAGTTAATGCACTTTCCAAAACAAGAGGTGAGACATTTACCTTACCATTGGAGATCGATGCCTTATATATGTCAGGAACAACATCATCGATCACAGCAGCCTTTGCAGTATCATCGGTTTTAGTATTGATCGCGGTCGTTGTACTGATCTTAAGAAATATTGCATGGTACCGCTCACAGGACAAACAACAGGGAAAGGACGGAAGATAAAATGTATGTCGAAATGAGAAATATCTATAAACAATACGGAAACTTCCGGGCATCAGATAATGTAAGTTTTGGAATTGAAAAAGGGAAACTTGCAGCGTTGCTTGGGCCAAGTGGAAGTGGAAAGACAACCCTGCTTCGAATGATCGCAGGATTGGAAAATCCAAATGCAGGAGATATCTTTATTGATGGAAAGAGAGTCAATGATATTCCGGCAGCAAAACGAGGAATTGGATTTGTATTTCAAAGTTATGCACTATTCCGATATATGACAGTCTTTGATAATATCGCATTTGGACTAGAGATTGCAAAAATGCCGAAGAAACAGATTAAAGAACGAGTTTTTGAATTACTGGAATTAACGGGATTATCAGGACTTGAAAATAGATATCCGAACCAGTTATCTGGCGGGCAGAGACAGAGAGTTGCATTTGCAAGAGCATTGGCTCCAAATCCACAGGTATTACTTCTTGATGAACCATTTGCAGCGATCGATGCAAAAGTAAGATCAGAGCTTCGACTCTGGCTAAAAGAAATGGTATCAAAGCTTGGTATCACAAGCATTTTCGTTACACATGATCAGGATGAAGCCGTAGAGGTTGCTGATGAGATCTTGATCACAAATCATGGAAAGATTGAGCAGATGGGAAGCCCATTAGAGATTTATAAATCACCAAAGACGCCATTTGTAGCCCAGTTTGTTGGAAGATCATCCATCGTAGAAAATTATGAATCCTTAAAAGGATTTGAAAAAATAGAACATGCACAGAAAGCGATCGTCAGACCAGAATTCCTTGAGTTAGCAAAAAAAGGGGAATTAAAACGATATATGAGTGCATCAGAAAAAGGAATTGTAGAAGATGTGATCTTTAGTGGAAGTCGACTAGATGTAGTTGTAAATATCAATGGAATCAAAGTGACAGCTGAGAGATCTTTGGAAAAGGATCCGGTAAGCGTTGGAGAAGAAGTTGATATCATTATTTACCGTTTATATGTATTTGATGAAAAGGAAACTTATTTATTAGAGAATAAAGAAATGCAGGAAGGCGATGTCTTCTATATTTAAGAAATATACCAGAAAGGACCGATTATGGAAATTACAAAACAACAGATCATACATACCGATGTCCTGATCATCGGAGGCGGAACAGCTGGATGTTATGCGGCACTTACGATCAGGGAAAAAAGTGATGCAAAGATCGTTATCGCCGAGAAAGCCAATATCAAACGAAGTGGGTGCTTAGCAGCTGGAGTTAATGCGATCAATGCTTATATCGTAAAGGAAAAAAAACCACAGGATTATGTTGATTATGCGAGAAAAGATGCAGATGAGATCGTACGAGGTGACCTGCTTCTTACAATGTCAGAACATTTAAATGAAGTGACAAGCAAGATGGAACAGTTAGGATTGGTTATTTTAAAGGATGAAAATGGTGACTATGTTGCCAGAGGAAATCGAAATATTAAGATCAATGGAGAAAATATCAAGCCAATCCTTGCAGATGCAGTAAATCAGCTAGATAACGTAGAGGTGATCAATCATTTGAATATCACCGATTATATCGTGGAAGATAACACGATCAAAGGAGCCTTCGGTTTCCATATGGAAAATGGAACAGCTTATGAGATCCGTGCCAAGAAAGTACTTTGTGCAACTGGAGGGGCAGCAGGGCTTTATAAGCCAAATAATCCTGGATTTTCAAGACATAAGATGTGGTATCCACCATTTAACACTGGTGCCGGATACGCAATGGGAATTGATGCTGGAGCTGAGATGACAACCTTTGAGATGCGTTTTATCGCATTAAGGTGTAAAGATACGATCGCACCAACGGGAACGATCGCACAGGGAGTCGGGGCAAAGCAGGTAAACGCTAAAGGAGAGATTTACGAAGATAAATACGGAATCACAACTTCTCAGCGTGTCTATGGAACAACACAGGAAAATCTGGAAGGAAGAGGCCCTTGTTACCTAAGAACCGAAGGAATTGAGAAGGAAAAAGATACAGACCTTAAGAAAGCATATTTAAATATGGCACCAAGCCAGACCTTAAAATGGATCGAGCAAGGCAAAGATCCAAGTGAACAAAATGTAGAGATCGAGGGAACGGAACCATATATCGTGGGTGGACATACTGCCAGTGGTTACTGGGTAAACACAAATCGAGAGACAACGATCCATGGGCTGTACGCAGCCGGAGATGTCGCAGGGGGATGCCCACAGAAATATGTGACAGGAGCTTTGGTAGAAGGTGAGCTCGCAGCACTGGATATCGTAGAGAAATTAAAAGATCAGATGTTTGATATAACAGATAACAAAGAAGAACAGTTATTAGACGAGAAAGTCAAAGAATACAACAATATTTTATCAGACAAAGACAGTATTTTTACGATCGAGCAAATGGAAGAAGCGATGCAGAAAGTCATGGATGCTTATGCAGGCGGAATTTCAAGTCATTATCAGTTTAATGAAAACTGCTTAAATCTCGCAAAAGAAAAGATTAATAATCTGATCACATTATCTGGACAGTTAAGTGCCAAGGATTACCATGAATTAATGTTTTATTATGAACTAAAAGAACGATTAACGATCTGTCTGACTCTGATCGAACATTTAAAAGCAAGAAAAGAGACAAGATGGCACAGTTTTGCAGAAAATCTTGATCATCCACAAAAGAGTGATGATTGGAAAAAATACGTCAATACAAAGAAAGTGGATGGAAAGATCAAAGTCATCTTACGAGAACTAGTAAAGGAGGATGAGCACTATGAGCATCAGAATTAACAAAAATAAATGTGTTGGTTGCAAACGATGCTTAGACGTCTGTCCTGGAAGTTTGATAAAGACCGATGCAACTGGCAAAGCATACATCAAATATCCAAAAGACTGCTGGGGATGTACATCCTGCTTAAAAGAATGTAAAACAGGAGCCATCGCATTTTTCCTAGGAGCCGATATCGGTGGAATGGGAAGTGAAATGACAGTTAACGAAAGTAAAGATACGATTCTCTGGAAGATCAAAAAATATACCGGAGAAGAACAAACCATAGAGATCAACAAGAAAGATTCAAACAAATATTAGATTGGAGGACATCAAAATGAGCGAATTATCACATCTTGACCAGTTGGAGGCGGAAGCAATCTACATCATCCGAGAAGTTGCAGCTTCTTGTGAAAAACCAGTTATGCTATATTCTATCGGAAAAGACAGCTCAGTTATGTTACATTTAGCATTAAAAGCATTCTATCCGGAGAAACCACCATTTCCATTTTTACATGTTAATACAACATGGAAATTCAAAGAAATGATCAAATTCCGTGATGAAACAGCAAAGAAATACGGATTAGAAATGATAGAATACATCAATGAAGATGGTGTAAAACAGGGGGTTAATCCATTTGATAGTGGAGCCGCTTACACAGATATCATGAAAACACAGGCCCTAAAGCAGGCGTTAAATAAATATGGATTTACTGCTGCATTTGGAGGTGGACGTCGTGATGAAGAAAAATCTCGTGCAAAAGAAAGAATCTTCTCTTTTAGAAATGAAAATCAGGCATGGGATCCAAAGAACCAGAGGCCAGAAATGTGGAAATTATATAACTCCAAGATCAAAAAAGGAGAAAGCATTCGTGTATTCCCAATCTCTAACTGGACAGAGACAGATATCTGGAAATATATCAAACGCGAAAAAATTGATATCGTTCCATTATATTTTGCAAAAGAACGCCCAGTGATCGAGAGAGATGGAAATATCATCATGGTCGATGATGACAGATTAAAATTAAGACCAGGTGAGGAAATCGAATACAAGAGTGTGAGATTTAGAACCCTTGGATGTTATCCATTAACTGGAGGAGTGGAATCAAAAGCCTCAACACTTGATGAGATCATTGACGAGACGTTAAGTGCGGTTTCTTCAGAAAGAACAACCAGAGTTATTGATAATGAAGCAGCAGGAAGCATGGAAAGAAGAAAGAGAGAGGGGTATTTCTAAGATGATAGGATTATTAAAATTTATTACTTGCGGTAGTGTAGATGATGGAAAATCTACACTGATCGGACATATTTTATATGATTCAAAGTTATTATATACAGACCAGGAAGAAGCATTAGAGTTAGACAGTAAAGTTGGAAGCCGTGGTGGAAAGATCGACTATTCTTTATTACTTGACGGATTAATGGCAGAAAGAGAACAGGGAATTACGATCGACGTTGCCTACCGTTATTTTACAACAGAAAAAAGAAGTTTTATCGTAGCAGATACACCAGGACATGAAGAATATACAAGAAACATGGCTGTAGGAGCATCCTTTGCAGATTTAGCAGTCATCTTAATCGATGCATCCCAAGGAGTATTAGTACAGACAAGACGCCACGCAAGAATCTGCGCCCTAATGGGAATCAGACACTTCGTATTTGCAGTCAATAAAATGGACCTTGTAAAATATGATCAGGAAACATTCCGAAAGATCGAGGAACAGATCAAAGAATTACAAGAAGAATTATCACTTGCAAATGTAAAGATCATCCCAGTATCTGCAACAGAAGGAGATAACGTTACAACAAAATCAGATAACATTCCATGGTATACAGGAGAACCATTACTAGAATACCTAGAGACGGTGGATGTACGAGAAAAATCTGAAGAAGAAGGATTCTACATGCCAGTTCAGAGAGTATGCCGTCCAAACCACACATTCCGTGGATTCCAGGGACAGATCGAATCCGGACAGATTTCTGTCGGAGATGAGATCGTGACATTACCAAGCAAAGAACATGCAAAGGTTAAGAGTTTATTAATTGGTGATAAAGATGCACAGACAGCTGAAAAAGGCCGTCCAGTAACGATTCAGTTAGACCGTGAAGTTGATGTATCCAGAGGATGCGTACTGGCCAATAAAACAGAACTTCCAGTCAGCAAATCATTTACAGCGACAGTTCTTTGGATGGATGACGGAGAATTGTTACCAGGAAAAGAATATTTCGTAAAGGTCGGAACAAAAGAAATTCCAGGAATCGTAACAAATATTCAGTACAAGATCGATGTCAACACAGGAGAATACATTCCAGCAAACAACTTAAGAAAGAATGAGATCGCAGTATGTGATGTTATCTTGCAGGAAGAAATTGTCTTAGACGAATTTGATGATCATAAAGCCTTAGGAGAGCTGATATTGATCGACCGTATCACAAACATGACATCTGCATGCGGAGTGATCAAAAATTCCGAAGTTGACGAAGAAACAGACCTAAAATGCGTCTTTGCACATGGAAAATTAAAAGCCAATGGAGACATCTTTGAAGAATTCTACTACAACATGGAAAGTATGACAGTCACAAAGATCAAACCATCAGGAAAATCCTACACGATCGGAGATGAAATTCCAGTAGAAGGAGAAAGCTATCAGTATCCAGACTACTTTGATGTCATCGTATTCAGAGACAAAGTAGCTGTACAGATCAGAGACAGAAAAGTATCAGCAATTCTTCCAATCGAAGAATACGAATACAAAGGCCTGCCACTGATCAATGGACGAGGATTTAAGATTCTGGTTGATTCCAAAGAAAAAGCAGACAAACTGTTTGCAGAATTAAAAGAACAAGGATATAAACCAGGAAGCGAATTCTTTAACCGTTGGTTACAGTTTGAAGCATATCGTAAGATTGTGTTTAGGGATAGTATTTACTAATTAAATTGTAATTGTATAACGGAAATGTATCGAGTATTCATAAAAACATAAAAAAGATAGAGGTACGAAAAACGAATTCCATTGACGGATTTTTTGCAAAACGCTGATCCGCCAACACTCCTGCACAACTCACTGCGTTCAAACAGTGCCCGTGTTGGCTGCGATTTTGCAAAAAATCCTATGGAATCCTATCATTTCGTACCTCTATCTTTTTTTATGTTTTTATGAATACCTGAAGACATTCTCGTATAAAATTAAGAATTTTCAAACGGAAGGGTGTGTATGTTAGACGTTATTGGTTTTCAATTTTTGTAGTGATTCGTAGAAAGTACTTTCTATTTAATTTATACTCCGTGACTTTTCATTCAATAGTTTGTATACTCTAATTAATCAATTTATTGTTATTTTTAATTTTATGGGGGTTTTTGTTTATGCTTGATAAGTCTCTTATTTATAAAGATATTGTAATGTGTCTGCCTTTTGAGGATTTAGAGGATCTTAAGGTTCCTGTTTTGCCTGATGGATATTCTTATAAGATGTTTGAATCTGGGGATGAGATTGCTTGGGCGAAGCTTGAAGTGTTGGTTGGAGAGTTTGATTGTTTTGAGGATGCTTCTGCTTATTTTGCTAAAACTTTTTTAACTCATGAAGAACTTTTAGCTGACCGGGTTTGTTTTATTGTGAATCCTGAGGGAGAGATTGTTGCTACGACGAGTGCTTGGTTTAAGACAAATGGCGATATTCGGTTTCCTTTGATTCATTGGGTGTCTACTTCTCCTAAAGAACAGGGGAAGGGGCTTGGGAAGGCAATTGTTTTGTTTGCTTTGTCTCGTTTTCTTGTTGTAGAACCGGATGCTGATTTTATTTTTCTTCATACACATACTTGGGCTTATAAGGCTGTTGGTATGTATCAGAAAATGGGATTTCGAATTACAAAAAAAGCCCTGCCGACTAGCAGAACTGATTTTTCTTGTATGGATGTTTTGAAGGATGTACTTCCTAATTCGATTATTGCTCAGCTTTTAGAGAAAGATTAAGATGCTGTCCAGTCACATTGATCTTATATATACTAACACACACTTATATTTTTAATCATCTTAATTGACATAAAAATATATAAATGTTACTATAATAATAGAAAAGGTGCTACCGATGACGGTTTGCCTGATATAAACGATTGAATAACCGCTCACATAACTTGTCAGGTCAATGGGCGGTTATTTCTCTATCTTGGCATCATGCTTTCCACACACATAACCAAGACTATAAAAAGCCACACACAGTGAAATCACTGCAATTAGTTCTGTAATGGTTAGCATAACTTCAAGCCCCCTTTTCGTAAGATTTCTCAATAATAGAGATTGATCTATGTAATCGGGGCTAGAACTCCCCGTAGGAAGCAAACCGCCATTCACGTC
>OGPU01002017.1_pt1 | contig 15485 bp, 11 predicted proteins | sample 1552991 | NCBI WGS metagenome assembly OGPU01 (sample SAMEA2580296, study PRJEB22360) | human gut metagenome | biome: human gut; feature: human-associated habitat; material: faeces | place: Denmark | collected 2008/2010 | reverse complement strand
TATCCCTTCGCCACGGCGGACCATCAGACCACCAACGCCCGCGCGTGGGTGGAATCGGGCGCCGCGTTCATGATGCCCGACGACGAGCTGGGAAGCGACGAGTTCAAAGCCAAGCTCTTCGCGCTCATCGACGACGCGTCGGTGCGCGAGGGCATGGTCGCGGCGGCCCGGGCCCAGAAGACCGGCGAGGCGGCGGCCGCCTTGGCAGATGTTGTGGTCGGCGTCGCCACGGCGCGCTGATGCTTTACAATAGCGGGATTGCAACGAGGACGAAAGGCGAGGCGACGTGAATAGCGAACAAGAGCAGCTTCACTTTAGCGGGGTCGGCGGCGTCGGCATGAGCGGCATCGCCCGGGTCGCCCACGACCAGGGCATGGCCGTGTCGGGCTCGGACATCAAGGAGAGCCGCTACACCAAGCAGCTGCGCGATGCGGGGGTCACCGTGTTCATCGGCCAGGACGGCGCGAACATCCCCGACGGCGACGTGACGGTGGTCGTCTCCACGGCCATCCTGGAGAACAACCCCGAGCTCATCGAGGCGCGCCGGCGCAACCTTCCCATCGTGCACCGCGCCCAGATGCTCGCTCGCCTCGGGCGCGATCTGGACACGCTGGCCGTGGCGGGCACCCATGGGAAGACGACCACTTCCTCCATGCTCGCCAGCACGCTGGACGCCATGGGCTACGATCCCCCCTTCCTCATCGGCGGCATCGTGCGGGCCTACGGCACCAACGCCCATTCCGGGCGCGGCCGCTCTTATGTGGTGGAGGCCGACGAGTCCGACAAGTCCTTCACCTACCTCTCCCCGGCGGCGGCCATCGTCACGAACATCGAGGCGGATCACCTGGACCACTACGAGGGACTCGAGGAGATTTACACCCAGTTCGCCGCGTTCCTCTCCGGGGTGCGAGAGGGCGGTCCCATCGTCGTGTGCGGCGATGACCCGAAATTGGTGGAAGTGTCCCGCGGCACCGGGCGCACCCGCCGCGCCGGGCCAGCCGTCTTAGTCGAGATGTCTCGTCGGGCACGTTCCGATGCAGGCGTCCCCCCGGTCGGTGAAAGCCGACTTGGGACACGAAGTGACAAGACAGGTTGAGAGAGAAGAGGAAAGGAAAGAGCATGAAGATTTTCAAAGGTCAGGGCACTGCCGATCTTGGCAAGCCGTGGCGCTTCGAAGAAGACGGCCTCACCGTCACCCGTGGTTGCGCATGGTCTCCTCCGGGATGTCATCCGACCGGATGCGGTATCAAGACCTACGTGAACTCCAACGGCGAGCTCGTGCGCGTCGAGGGCGATGAGAACCATCCCATCACAAACGGCCGCCTCTGCGTCCGTTGCCTGACCATCCGCGATTACGTCTACAATCCCGATCGCGTCCTGTATCCCATGAAGCGCGCTCGCGAGGACCGCGGCAAGAACAAGTGGGAGCGTATCACGTGGGACGAGGCGTATGACACCATCGCCGAGAAGGTAAAGTACTTCAAGGACAAGTATGGTGCCGAATCCATCCTGGTCATGGGCGGTACCGGTCGCGAGGGTGGCCCCATGCTTCCCGCATACGCGCACGCATGCCTGGGTACCCCCAACGCGTGCTATACGCAGTCCGGCTATTCCTGCTACATTCCGCGTGTCGCGGGCACGACCTACGTCATGGGCGCGACCTATCCCGAGATGGACTACGCCGGCGGTCTGCCCGGCCGCTATGACGACCCGATGTTCAAGCTTCCCGAACTTATCGTGTTCTGGGGCAAGGAGCCCCTTCCGTCCAACGGCGACGGCCTGTTTGGTCACGCCGCCATCGACATGATGCGCCGCGGCTCCAAGCTCATGAGCATCGACCCGCGCGTCAACTGGGTCTCCACGCGTGCCGACTGGCACCTGCGCCTGCGTCCCGGCACCGACGCGGCCCTGGGCATGGCGATGCTCAACGTCATCATCGAGGAGGACCTCTACGACCACGACTTCGTCGACAAGTGGTGCTACGGCTTTGAGCAGCTCGCCGAGCGCGTCAAGGAGATGCCCGCCGAGAAGGCCGCCGAGATCTGCGACCTCGACGCGAACCAGATTCGCGAGGCCGCCCGCGTCTACGCCGCGGCCAAGCCCGCGCAGATCGCGTGGGGCCTGGCCATCGACATGAAGTCGAACGGCATGCAAGCCGGGCACTGCATCCTCGCGCTCGAGGCCATCACCGGCAATCTCGACGTTCCCGGCGGCCAGCTCGTGGGTGACGTCAACGACGGACTCGAGCTCGGCTTTGGCTGGAAAGAGCTCGGCCCCGAGCTGCAGGAGAAGATACTCGGCCTCAAGCGCTATCCGGCCATGGTCAGCTTCGTGCTCAACGCGCATTGCGACATGGTTCTCGACGCGCTCGAGACCAGTGAGCCCTGTGCCTTCAAGATGGCGGGTTTCGAGGATTGCAACGGTCTGGCCGGCACGGATTGTGCCCAACCGCAGCGCTGGCACGATGCGTACCAGAACCTCGAGTGGTGCTTCGGTATCGACGTGTGGCTCACGCCCACGATTCAGGCGACGTGCGAGCTGTTCTTGCCGCTGTCGTCGACGGTCGAGCACGACAGCGTGGTCTATAGCCATTACGGCGCCTCGCCCATCACCATGGGCGCTGTCAACAAGTCCATCACGGTGGGCGAGGGCAAGGGCGATGCCGAGATCATGTACGAGATCGGCCGTCGGTGCATGCCCATCAACTTCGGACGCTTCGCGAATTTCTACGAGTTTCTCGAGTATTACCGCCTCAACGGCAAAACCACCTTCGAGGAGCTGCGCGAGGAGGTCGTCCACCAGAAGACCGAGACGCTATCCTATCGCAAATACGAGACCGGCAAGCTGCGTCCCGACGGCATGCCCGGCTTCAACACCCCGACCGGCCGCGTCGAGCTCTACTCGACGATGTTCCGCCAGTTCGGGGTCGATCCGTTGCCGTACTACGAGGAACCCCAGCTCTCGCCGGTATCCACGCCCGAGAAGATGGAAGAGTACCCGTTCGTGCTCACCACGGGCGCCCGCACCTACTGCTACTTCCACTCGGAGGGCAAGCAGATCCCGTACCTGCGAGAGATCAATCCGGACCCGCTCATCGAGATCAATCCGCAGGACGCCCTCGAGCTCGGCATCGCCGATGGCCAGTGGGTGCGCGTGAGCAACCCCTTTGGTTCATGCGTGCTCAAGGCCAAGGTCACCCAGACGGTATATCCGGGGCTGGTCATGGCCCAGCACGGCTTCTGGTTCCCCGAGGAGGACGGCGAGGAGCCTCACCTCTACGACGTATGGCGTTCCAACATCAACCTGCTCATGCCTCATTTCTACGTGGGCGAGCTCGGCTTCGGCGCGCCGTACAAGTGCCTGATCTGCAAGGTCGAGCCCATCGAGGAGAGCCACGACACCGACATGCAGGCGATTTGGAATCGCTACAGCCAGCTCGCCACACCGGAGTAGGGGAGGGGAGGATTCTGGGAGATTGCCATTTTGGCCGGGGCGGTCACGCATCGCGAGACATCCTCGTCCAGGCAGAGAGAGAAGCACGACAAGAGAGGAAAGGAAGGAAACGTGACTACAACAGCTAAGATCGATAGCGGTATCGAAAACTTTAAGAACGACCTGGGCAAGCCGTGGCGTTACGAGGAAGACGGATATACCGTCACCCGTGCGTGCGCCTGGTCGGCTCCGGGTTGCCATCCCGTCGGATGCGGCGTCAAGCTCTACGTGAACAAGGACGGCATTCTCGAGAAGGTCGAGGGTGACGAGAACCAGCCCATCACGCAGGGTCGCCTCTGCATGCGTTGCCTGACCCTCACCGACTTCACCTATCATCCGGACCGCGTCATCTATCCCATGAAGCGCGCCAAGGAGGATCGCGGCAAGGACAAGTGGGAGCGCATCACCTGGGACGAGGCCTATGACATCATCGAGGAGAACATCCAGGGTCTTAAGGAGAAGTACGGTCCCGAGTCCATCGTCGTCTTCGGTGGTACCGGCCGCGAGGGTGGTCCCATGTGCGGTCCCTACGGCGCTGCAATGATCGGCACGCCCAACGCCTGCTACACCCAGTCCGGCTATGCCTGCTACATCCCGCGTGTCGCCGCTGGTACGTACGTCGCGGGCGTGACCTATCCCGAGATGGACTACGCCGGCGGCCTGCCCGGTCGCTACGACGACCCGATGTACAAGATTCCCGAGGTCATGATCACCTGGGGCAAGGAGCCGCTTCCCTCCAACGGCGATGGCTTCTTCGGGCATTCCGTCATCGACGTCATGAAGCGCGGCAGCAAGCTCATCTCGATTGACCCGCGTTCCAACTGGCTGTCTACGCGTGCGGTTTATCATCTGCAGCTTCGCCCCGGTACGGATACCGCCCTGGGCATGGCGATGCTCAACATCATCATCTCCGAGGACCTCTACGATCACGAGTTCGTCGACAAGTACTGCTACGGTTTCGAGCAGCTTGCCGAGCGCGTGAAGACCATGACCCCCGAAATGGCCGCAGAGATCTGCGACCTGGATGTCGAGGACATCTACGGCGCGACGCGCATGTACGCGAATGCCGAAAACGCCGCAATTTTGTGGGGCCTCGCCACTGACCAGAAGGCAAACGGCACCCAATCCGGTCACACCATCATCGCGCTCGAGGCCATCACCGGCAATCTCGACGTTCCCGGCGGCCAGTTGCTCGGTGACGTGAGCGATTCACTCGGAGACCTCGGCTTTGGCTGGAAGGAGCTCGGCCCCGAGCTGCAGAACAAGATCATTGGCTTGTACGAGTATCCCGCCTATGTCGGTATGGTGCTCAACTCTCATGCCGACCTCACGCTCGAGGCGATGGAGACGGGCGAGCCGTACGAGATTCACGGTGGCTTCATCGCATCGACCAACCTGCTTGCCGGAACCTGCGCCGCCCAACCCAAGCGCTGGCATGACGCCATGGTCAAGCTCGACTTCGTCTTCGCGGCCGACTGCTGGATTACCCCGACCGTCCAGTGCTGCGCCGACGTCATCCTGCCGCTCGCAACGTACGCCGAGCGCCAGTCCATGGTCGGCACGCATTACGGAGCGTCGCCCAATATGCTCGGTGCCGTCGTCGATGCCGTCAAGGTGGGCGAGACCAAGGGCGACCTCGAGATTCAATACGAGCTCGGTTGCCGCCTCAATCCTGGCACCTACGAGCGCTTCAAGGATTTCGAGGACTTCCGTGCCGAGTTCCGCCTGGGCAATCTTGGCATGAGCTACGAGGAGCTGCGCGAGAAGGTCGTCGTTCAGCGCAACGTCAGCTACAAGAAGTACGAGACCGGCAAGCTGCGCCCCGACGGCAAGCCCGGCTTCAACACGCCGACCGGCCGCGTCGAGCTCTACTCGACGATGTACAAGCAGTTTGGCGAGGATCCGCTACCGTACTACGAGGAGCCGCAGCGCTCGCCGGTCTCCACGCCCGAGCTCATGGAGGAGTACCCGTTCGTGCTCACGACTGGTGCGCGCACCTATGCGTATTTCCACTCCGAGGGCAAGCAGATTCCCCTGCTGCGCGAGGTCAATCCCGACCCCCTGCTCGAAATTAACCCCAAGGACGCGGAGGAGCTCGGCATCGTCGACGGCGAGTGGGTCAACGTCGAGAACGAGTTTGGAAAGTGCCAGCTCAAGGCGAAACTCACCCCGATCGTGAAGCGTGGCGTCGTGCACGCCCAGCATGGGTTCTGGTTCCCCGAGGAAGATGGCGAGGAGCCGCATCTGTTCGGCGTCTGGCGTTGCAACATCAACGAGCTCATTCCGCACAAGTTCGTCGGCAAGCTCGGCTTCGGCGCGCCATTCAAATGCGTCATCTGCAAGGTCGAGAAGCTGGGTAAATAGGAGGAGACGTCATGAGAAACGGACTGTTGATCGATTACGAGTTTTGCACGGGCTGCCAGTCCTGCGAGGTCGCCTGCCAGAAGGAGCACGGTTTCGAGGCCGGCACTTGGGGTATTCGCGTGCTTGACGAAGGCCCTTGGGAAGTCGACGAGAAGACCATGAACTGGAACAAGATTCCCACGCCCACGACCCTGTGCGATCTGTGCGCTGACCGTACGGCGAAGGGCAAACTTCCCACGTGCGTGCATCACTGCCTGGCTGCCGTCATGAAGTACGGCCCCATCGACGAGCTCGTCAAGGAGATGGACAAGAAACCGAACCAGGTCATGTTCGTACCAGGACCCTATATCTGCAAGTGACGTTTCGAGGGCCGGGTCTCGTACCCGGCCCTCTCCGTTCGCCCTGCCGCGGGACACGGTCCCCGTCCGTTTGTCCTGCGCCCATCTACCAAGGAGGGAACATGGCATCTTTCAATGATTACGAGTACGTCTTCACGCCACTTAAGGTGGGGCGTCAGGTCCTGAAGAATCGCATCATCTTCTCGCCGATGGTTTCCGATTACACCACCGCCAACGGCGAGCCCACCCAGGGATACATCGACTTCGTCGAGGAGCAGGCAAAGACCGGGGCGGCGCTCATCACGCTGGGTGCGACGCCGGTCAATTGGGATACTGCGCCTGACTATCCCGCCGAGCTCAACGTTACCGAGGACACGCGCATCAACGGTCTCGTGTTGCTATCCGAGGTCGCTCATCGCCATGGTGCCAAGATTTCGGTCGAGCTCGTCCATGCCGGCCGCGGCGTGCATCCCGAGCTCATCCAGAGCGAGTACGGTCTTGCACCCACGCCGCTGCCCATTCCCGGGCAGTACCCCTATCTCAAGGAGATGGAGTTCCGCGACATGGAGAACATCATCGCGGACTACGTTGACTGCGCGGTGCGGTTGAAGAAGGCCCAGTTCGACGGCGTGAACATCCACGCTGCCCACGGTAACCTGATTGCCGCTTTCCTGTCTCCGCTCACCAATCATCGCAACGACAACTTCGGCGGCAGCTTCGAGAACCGCTGCCGGTTCCCGCTCATGCTGCTCAAGGCCGTGCGCGAAGCCGTCGGCGACGATTTCATGCTCGACATGCGCATCAGCGGTGACGAGATGGTCGATGGTGGCATGAGGGTCGAGGAGGTCATCGAGTTTCTCAAGCTTGCACAGGAGTATCTCGACATGGTCAACATCTCGGCCGGGCTCATCGTCGATTGGCGCGCGCAGTTCTTCACCATGCCGCCGTACTATCAGCCCCATTGTCTCAACCGCGAGCTTTCCCGCAAGGTCAAGGAATGCAAGGACATCACCATTCCCGTCTCCGTCGTCGGATGCATCACCAACATCGACGAAGCCGAGGACATCATCGCAAGCGGGGCGGCAGATGCGTGCTACATCGCGCGTGCGCTGCTGGCCGATACCGAGATTCTCAAGAAGTCGTATCGCGGCGAACCCGAGACGGTGCGTCCGTGCCTGCGCTGCCATTCGTGTGCGGCAGGTGGGGGCAATCACATGTCGTGCGCGGTCAACCCCCAACTCGGACGCGGGTATCGCTACTGGGAAATCCTGCCGGCGTCCAAGAGCAAGAAGGTCGTCATCGTTGGCGGCGGCCCGGCCGGCATGATGGCCGCGCAGACCGCCATCAAACGCGATCACGAGGTCGTCCTGTTCGAGAAGTCCGCATCGTTGGGCGGAGCGCTCAATGACATCAACAAGCTGCCGTTCAAGGGCGATTTGCTGAGGTATACCGATTGGGATGTCAAGCAGACCATGGAGTGCGGTGCCGACGTGCGCCTCAACACCGAGGCGACCCCGGACCTCGTCATGGCCGAGAATCCCGATGCCCTCATCGTCGCGCTTGGCTCCAAGCCCTTCGACCCGCCGGTGCCCGGGCTTGACCGTGACAACGTCTATGGCGTGCGCGACGTCGACTCGGGTCGCAAGAAGGTCAGCGGCAAAGTCGTCGTCTGCGGCGGCGGGGCGAGTGGTTGCGAATCGGCCCTGGCCCTTGCCATGGAGGGCTGCGAGGTCACGCTCGTCGATCGCGTCGAGGCCGACAGATTTGCCGGCGGCATGATCCACATCACGCGCGGCATGCTCATGGCGCTGCTCGAGGAATACGGCGTGCGCATCCTGGACGACCGCAATGTCGAGGCAATCGACGAAGACGGCGTGCACATCCAGGACAGGAACTGGCGCCGCGAGGTCATCCCGGCTGACTACGTCGTCAATGCCATGGGCATCATCCCCGCCGCGCCCGACGAGTTCCGCGAGCTCGTTCCCGAGACCTACGTCGTGGGCGACTGTTCCGACATCGGGACCATCAAGAAGGCGAATCACAGCGGATTCGACGCTGCCATGGAGATATAGCGAACGTATGTGAGGGACAGGCCGATGTGTCAGGGGCCCGGTCCCCTGACACATCGAATCGCACGTGAGAGAACGAGGAAGGGAATCGACATGGACAAGATCATCATCGAGCCCATCACCAGCATGAAGAACGCGTTTTCCGTCGCCGGCCAAAACGTCGTCATCACCGGTGGCAATCGCGGCCTGGGGCGTGGAATCGCGCAGGCGTTCGCAGAGTGCGGCGCCAACGTCGCCATCCTGTGTCGTAACGAGGCCTCTGGCAACGAGGCCGCCGAGCAACTGCGCTTGCTTGGATCGCGCGCCCTCGCCGTGAAGTGCGACGTGGGGGACTTCGATTCCGTGCTGAGGGCCAAGGAGGTCGTCGCCAGGGAGTTCGACCATATCGACACGCTTGTCAACAACGCGGGCATTGACGGCAAGCACGGCGTCTTCGACGATGCGCGCCTCGAGGAGTTCAAGCGCGTCATGAACGTTAACCTCGACGGTGTCGCGGCGATGATCCAGGTCTTTGGCCAGTGGATGATGGACGAGGGGCGCGGTGGCGAGATCATCAACATCTCGTCGATTGGCGGCCAGGCCATTGGCGATCCGCGCGCGCATCCCATGCCCTCGTACAACGCATCGAAGGCGGCGCTTGACCATCTGTCCAGGCACCTGAGCATCGTCATGGGCGATTACGGCATTCGCGTGAACGCCATCGCCCCTGGTCCTACGCATTCGGATCTGGATGCCGGCCTTCCGCCGTCCATCACGCAGTTCATCGACGAGACCATGCCCATGCATCGCTTTGGTGAGCCGCTCGAAATTGGCGCCCTGGCGGTGTTCCTGGCCTCGCCTGCCGCTGCGCAGATTACGGGCGTCGTCGCCAACCATGACGGCGGCACCATGTGCGTTGGCCTGACGTTCTAGGAGAATAGCCCGCACGGGAGGCGCGCCAGCGCAGTCCGCATTTCGAAGAATCGAGGAGTCGCCATGCCCAGCTTTAACGATTTTCCGCACATTTTCACGCCGATCAAGATTCGCAATGTCGAGCTGAAGAACCGTCTCGTCTTCTCGCCGGTCGTATCGGGGCATGCGGGTGTTGTCGATGGGCAGGTCACCGAGGCACTCGTCCAGTTTCTCGGCGCTCAGGCCCGAAGCGGCGTGGGCATGGTGACCATCGGCGCCTCTCCCGTCGATCAGGGCAGGGCACGCGACTTCTTCGGCAGCCTCTCCGTCTGCAAGGACGAGGACATTCCGGGGTTGCACCGCCTTGTCGAGGAAGTACACCGATACGGGGCGGCAATTTCGTGCGAGATCCTGCACGCCGGGCGCATCGCGCAGCCCAATGCGCTCGCCGGATGCAAGGCGTGGGTGCCGTGGCTCACGCCCGACATGGACCCCGACCTTTTCGAGGAGATCACCGAGGAGCAGATGGACGAGGTCATCGATCTCTTCTGCAAGGCGGCCGTGCGTCTGCGCGATGCGGGTTTCGACATGGTGCTCATCCATGGTGCGCATGGCAACCTGGTGAGCGCGTTCTTCTCGCCGCTTACCAACCAGCGTACCGATGAGTACGGCGGATCCTTCGAGAACCGCATGCGCTTCCCGCTCAGGCTCGTGAAGGCCGTGCGTGAGGCCGTGGGCGACAACATGGCCATCGACTTCCGCATCAGCCAGAACGAATACGTCGAAGGCGGCACCACGCTCGAGGACGTCATCACCTTTCTCAAGGCGGCGCAAGAGTACATTGATGACGCGAACCTGTCGGGCGGCTGGATCTTCGACCCGGTCTACGTCAAGTACATGATGCCAGGCTATCCGCAGGAGCTGTGCCTCAACATCCCGCGCACCGCCATCGTCCGCGAACAGCTTGACATCCCCGTGACCTGCGTCGGCAACATTCCCGATGTCAAGACGGCCGAGCATATCCTTGCCGAGGGCAAGGCCGACATCGTCGCTTTCGCCCGCAACATCCTCGCCGACATGGACCTGGTGAACAAGGCGTATCGCGGCGAGGAGGACACCATCCGGCCGTGCTTGCGCTGCATCGAGTGCGCGTCGCGTCCTGCCGTGGGCGGTGGCGTGCGTTGCTCGGTCAATCCGCAGCTCGGCCGCGAGCTCTACTACCGCGAGGTTCCCGAGGCGCGCGTGAAAAAGAAAGTGGTCGTCATCGGGGGTGGTCCGGCCGGCATGATGGCGGCGCAGACCGCCGTCAAGCGCGGTCACGACGTCGTCCTCTTCGAGCGTGACAAAGAGCTGGGAGGACGCCTCAAGGAGGCATCGGTGCTCTTCTGCAAGGAGCCGTACCACAAGCGCTACCTTGCCTGGGACCGTCGCGAGACGCTTGGATGCGGCGCGGACATTCGGTTGGGTGTCGAGGCGACCCCGGATCTCGTCATGGCGGAGAATCCCGACGAGGTCATCGTCGCCATCGGCGGCGAGCACATCTGCCCGCCGATACCCGGTGCAAACGGGGACAATGTCATCACCGTAACGGAAGCGGATTTGGGACTTGCGCCCATTGGCAAGCGTGTCGTCATCGTGGGTGGCGGTTTTTCCGCGCTCGAATGCGGCATCCAGCTCGCCTACGAAGGGCATGCTGTCACGACCATCGACGCGCAGCCCGAGGACAAGCTCTGGCGCGAGGTCATGAACGAGCTGCGCAGCGGCCTCATCGAGCTACGCGATCGTTACGGCGTGCAACTCGTCGACGAGGCCATGGTGAAGGAGATTCGCGAAGGGTCCGTCGTGTACACGCGTGGTGGCGAGGATTTCGAGATTCTCGCCGACACGGTGGTCATGGCCTGCGGCCTGCGTCCCAACAAGGAGCTCGTAGGCCAGTTTGTGGAGATGATGCCTCGGGTCACGGTCGTAGGCGATGCGCGCCAGACGGGCAACATCTTCTCGGCGAACATGAGCGCCTTCGACGTGGCGGTGGAGCTGTAGGGAGACGGTTTTCTATCGCTCCCGCCAGCGCTTCAGCTGGGGCAGTACGACGCCGAGAAGCGATGCCGCCTCGTCAACGGTCTTGAACGATCCGGACTCGACCATGTACGGGGCGCAGCGCTCGATGAGCTCTTCCATGCTCTCCTCGGGGTTCACGAGCTCTCCGTCTTCCACGCACCACTTGCACCAGTCCGTCTCGGGTGTCCCGTCTGCGGTTTGCGCACGGTCTTCGTCGTTCGCGAGATACATTCCGCAGCTTTGGCAGAATGTCCCTTCAGGTGGCATGTCGAGCAGTTCGGCTATGGGCACGTCGAGCGTCGCGGCGATGAGCTTCGTCATGTCGATGCCTGGCGTGGTCTCGCCGGTTTCCCAGCGCGAGACGGCCTGCCTGGTGATGTAGAGGCGCTCGGCGAGCTGCTGCTGGGTCATGCTGCGGGCCTCGCGGTGCGCTTTGATGGATTCGCTTATCGACATGGTGGTTCCCTTCGTCGGATGTCCAGGTCATTACAGCATGACAGTGCCCGCGGAGTAAAGAAACGCTCCGTTGCGTCGAGTGGGGTTCGCGAGCGAGACTCGAAATGCCAAGCTGGCATTTCATCCACAACTCTCAACGGTTCGATACCAGCTATCCCGTACCGCTCGATACTAGGATTCCAGGGCGTTTTTTGCGTGTGCTGGAAAGCGAACGACATTGTTCGCGTTGGTCGGGAGGGGCTTTGGGTTACGAAATCCGTACGTTATATCCATGTTGAGCGCACATTCCAGCTTTGCTATTGTCTTTAGGGTCATGTTTTGATTGCCCTTGATTATCTTGGTGATTTGCGCCGGAGATACGCTCATGCGCTCAGCCAGCTCTCGTTTGCTTATGCCGAGCTCCTCCATGCGCGCATAGATTGCCCCCGATATGTCCATGGAGTAAAAATAGGCCATGTCCTCGGGTGGGAGTTGTTCGTCGAGCAGGTACTCTAGGCTTCCTCCATCTTCAATCATCGTGCTCCTCCATTATCAATCCTGCGGCGATCGCCGCCAGCTTCTTTCCCCTGTCCATGACATGCTTGGGTATGCCTGCATGCTTGCCCTGGTGTCCATCAAAGTCGAATAGATAGACGGGCGTGGCATCATGATGCACGTAAGTCATTATGCGTATAACCTTTCCATCTACCTTTAGCTCGTAAAGAGAAAGACTGGTGCCTAGAAATCTGAGCTTGTTCGCCTGCCGTGCCCACTTTGTGCCGCTTTTTGCAATTTGCGCCATTGCTCTGACAATGGCGTTCGCTCTCTGGCGTGTCTTTGGGTTGCCGGCGAGCTTCTCGATGAAGGACTTGGTATGCGCAGGCGCGAGAACAATGGCGGATTGTCCTGCTCCCAGATCGTACGCAATCAGTCTATACTCCACTACCGTTCCTCTGTTTGATATTTTACTTATAAGTAAAATAATTGCAATATGAGAACCTGTCCTTCCGCTATGTGTTTCATAGTTGGCAAGGACTGCTATCTGCATATCGTAGTGGCTCGGCCTAACAGTTTCGTCGAATGGTTTTGGTCGAATCACCGTATGAACCCGGGGTAAAATCGGGCATTTGCTCAAGCAAGCTCCAACTCCGCCATCGACAAGAAAGGGGCGGCCCCATCGGTCGGGAGGCCGCCCCAGGCCCGGCTTTTAACCGGTCGAGCAAGTGATGCGTGCTTAGCTTGCTGCGTAGAGTGACACGGGACCCATGTTGCGATCCTCGTCAATGGTCGATGCCTCGACCATGCGGGTCATGTAACCTTCGGCCTCGAAGTACACCTGCCAGTTACCGGCAGCGACCTGATGAAACCAGAAGTCCCCGAAGTCGTCGGTCTGCGTGACTAGCACCTCGCCGGTATCGACGTTCTGCGCCGTCACCTTGGCGCCAATCAGGACCTCGTCCTCCTCAGGGTCGATGACGATTCCCGCCAGGAAGCGCTTGGGCAGGTTCAGGTAATGCATGCGTGGCTTGTCGCGATCGGCGCGCTCGGGCATGAGCGCCTCGGCCTGCTCGAGCTCCTCAGCGAACTCCTCCTCGTCGCCAAAGCGAATGGCTCCGTGCGGACATACGTCAACGCAATGGGGGATTTCGCCAGCGTCGATGAGATGGGCGCAGCCCGTGCACTTCTGGGGAATCTCGAGCTCCTCGTTCCAGAAAATCGCACCGTAGGGGCAGGCCTCCACGAGTTCCTTGTGGCCTTTCGCCTTGGAGGGGTCAATGATCACAAGGCCGTCGTCACGCTTGTACACCGCTTCGGGGGCGGCGCTCATGCACGGGGCGCCATCGCAATGCTGACACATGTGCATGATGTATGCGATCTTTACCTTGGGGACTTGCCCGCGAATCCTTTCCTCGATGCGCGTCCAGAACTGACCCGTGTCGGGCTGGGGTTTCGAATAGGGAAGCCACTCGTTATCGACGTGCTCGTCCTTGCAGGCCAGCTGGCAGTTGCGGCAACCGTTGCACTTGGCTGCGTCAAAGATGAAAGTCTTACCCATGGTTATTCCCCCTCAACGATACGAGCTGTGGCGACGAGGCCGCATGCCGGGTCATACGCGCGCTCAAATGCCTCGGGATATTCCTGTGCGAGCTTGAAGACGTCTACTTTCTCCACGTTAACCAGGAAGCCCGAGGTAACCTCTCCGGCCGCGTTCTTGGAGGTGGTGGGGGTGGGGGCGATGAGGTTGTTCGCCCCACCGCGGTCAAGACCGCCCTCACCCAAGACGATGGTGTCGCAACGCGCACCGTGATCCTGATAGACGGCACCGGGCATGATGCGCTCGGAAACGAGCACGCCACCCAGGACGGCGCCACGTTCGTTGTAGATTTTCGCGACGTCGCCCGTCTCGAGGCCGAGTTTGCCGGCATCGATGGGGTTGACCCAAAGGGGCTCATATAGGTAGCCGTCGGGACCCTTTACCTTGCACGTCTCTATCTCGCGGAACCATGTGACATCGTCATGTTGTGCGTGGACGCGGAAGTGCGGATGGTTGCTCACCAGAAGGAAGGGATACTTTCGACCACGCTCCAGGTACTGCCTTTCCTGATGTCCGGCGCCCTCGTCAATCCAGTGGGGGATGGGACCTCGCTCCTTGTCATCCGGGAAGTAGCTGGCGAGCGTCGTGGAGTAGTACTCCAGCTTGCCAGATGGGGTGCGGAGCGGATGACCTTCGGGATCCTCGTAGAACTCGATGAGGCCCGCCGGTATCTCCTTCCAATCCTCGCGGGTCGGGAAGGCGTAGTACTGGCGCTCCACGAACTCGTCGAAACTCAGGTCCTCGGGCGCACCGGAGGATTCGAAGCCAACCCTGATCCACTCCTCATCCGTCTTGCCACCCAGGTACTTGTCGTAGATGCCCTCGTAGATGCCTCCGTAGCTCTCCAGTTTCTTCGCGACGATGCCCACGGCCTCCTTGTCGGAGACGGATTCCCCGATGGGCTTGATGGCCTGCTTCTCGTAGAACACGACATTCCACTGGCCCGAGTCGTTGTCCGTGCCGATGTCCGCCGTCTCGAACTTGGTGTTGGTGGGCAGGATGATGTCGGCGAACATGGTGTCGTTCTCCATCCAGGGATGCTGGACGATGACCGTCTCGATGCTCTCGTGCCGAAGGGCGTCTTGCATCTTGAATCCGCCGTTCCAGCAGGTTTCCCAGCAAGGCGAGTCGGACCAAACCATGTGGATGCGGCTTCCGCCCTCGGGCGGGAACGTGAACTCGAGGAACTGGTCCTCTCTCGGAAGACCGGCGTTTACGTGGCCATACCAACTGATGGGCGGGTTCATTATGGCTTCGGGGATGCGGGTCTTGGGGATGAACGAGGGCTTGGTGCCGGTGACGAAACCTCGATAGGCGGCACCCAAGCTGGGGATGTTGGTGGAGGGGGGAAGCACGTCCAGCGTCGGGATGCCGAAAAGCGTCCACTCGAGGAACTTGAACTGGTTCGCCCCGGGCTTACCAACGCCTTGCATGCCCAGGAGCGCTACCTCCAGGCGTGCCGGCTCGTGGGCGAAGCAGCTGCGGATGAAGCTACCGCCGTTGCAATGCGCGATGGATACCGCATGCTTTGCCCAGTAACGCGCGAGGGCCTTGATGGTGTATGCGGGAATCCCGCAGATCTTCTCGGCCCACTTGGGAGTCTTGGGCACGCCGTCCTCGCCGCCCAGGACATAGTACTTGAAGTTCTCGAAGCCCACGGCATGCGTCTCGAGGTAGTCCTTGTCGTACGTATCTTCCTTGATCCAGGTGTAGGCGATTGCGAGCTGCAGGGCGGCGTCGGTG
>OGPU01002016.1_pt1 | contig 15493 bp, 10 predicted proteins | sample 1552991 | NCBI WGS metagenome assembly OGPU01 (sample SAMEA2580296, study PRJEB22360) | human gut metagenome | biome: human gut; feature: human-associated habitat; material: faeces | place: Denmark | collected 2008/2010 | reverse complement strand
CGATTATGGAGGATGTAGATACATCAGCATATCTTGCTCAAAAGGATTCGACATCGGACAGTGCTCAAAGCAGTAGCCCGGTAGAAAAATGCGGAACGGGTTTGCAATTTAAATATACGGTTAAAGAATATATTGAAAAATATAATAAAAAAACAAATAGCACGATTTCTGTAAATGATGCGGATATAAGCGAGCTCGGTTTAATAAATTCATATTCGTGGAAATTAAAAAATAATAACTTGTTTATATCCGAGGACAGTGAAACCAATAAAATCAAAGAGATAAGATTTTTTGCTTCAACAAAAGATATCGGCAACAATGGCAGGGGATTTTTAGATAATGCGATAAATGCTTTTTCTATAATAGATAACGAAATAGATAAAGATAAAATAAAAGATATGTTTGATGAGGCATTAAGCGAAGATAATTATAAGAATTACTATCATAAAAACGGGATTAATTATGTCGTAGATAAGATAGGAATGTCGATAGACATTTCAATGCTGGCAGAAACAGAAGATATGGCGATAGATGATACAATAAGTGAGTCAGGAATAAATCAATCATCAAAGAGTAAGTCTTCAAATACAAGTAAATCTACATCAAGTAGCAATGTGGCAACAGATTTTGAAATTATAGGCGGATCATCAAGCGTTGATGTTTCCTCATCTGGAAAAAGTTATTCGATTACTTGTCCTTATTGCGGATATAGTAGCAATTCGTTGAGTACACAAGATATTCAGTCAGAAATAAGCAAACATAAACCCGGAGATGAAAAGAATATTGGGGGTTCTTTTATGTGTGCAAGTCAATTTCAAGGTGGTTGCAGAGAAGTATCTGATTACTATGTGACTGTGAAGTTTAAATAAAATCATCAGAAATTATAGAATAGGTTATTAAATTCATATTGTTTGTTTATAAAGGGAAAGAACAATGGCTAAATTTTGCGGTAGGTGCGGTGCAGTGGTGAAAAACGGTATATGTACAAAATGCGGAGCGTTATATCATGAGTCAGCACCGTTTGTATTATATGAATGCAGAGAAAAAGCAATAAAGAAAATTAAAACCCATATTATTGTCAACTGTGTTTTATGGATATGCTTAGGAACATTACAGTTGTTTGACATTAGATGTGTGCATGGAATGTTTTATGTTAATACTTTTGGGGACGTTTTGTATCGGCACATATTAGGTGTATGGAATATAGCGGTAAGTATATGCGAAATATATGCTTCTTACAATATAAGATCAAAAGCAAGTATGTTCGTTTCAAAATGGAAAAAAAGTCTTGTTGCGATATTGGTTGTATGTATTATAAATTTACTGATAGGCAGTTTTATAGGATTTGTATTGAATCTACATATGTTGTATATAAGATATGTTATTGATAAAAATAAAATGTTGTTAATTTCAATTTAAGGAGGTTTTTAAAATGGCAGAATCAAGAGTATTCAAATTAATGAATGGAGTAACACTTGAAATGCTCGGAGAGGCGGTTGAAAGCTTTTTGAGAGATTCAAAAGGTATGCAGACTCAGGCAGGTCAAACAACGGAGGGGTATCTTGTACAAGGTAAACAGGAAGTTGACGGTTGGAAAAGAATATCCGGCACGGACCAAGCGATAAGTGTACAGATGTTCAAAGCCGGTAATGTGGTTAATGTTACTACAGGTTTTGGAAAATGGTCAGACAAAATCGGTGCGGGAGTAGTAGGGTATTTTGTATTTGCACCACTTGCAATAACTGCGGCAATAGGTGCATTTATGCAAAAGAAATTACCTGGCGAGATTTTTGACTACATAGAAAAGTTTATTTTGAGCGGCGGTCAAAGTGCGGCTATCGGATTGAGCGGCGGAAGAATGTTAAATCAAGATGAAGTTGTGTGTAAGCATTGTAAAACTGCAAATCATAAAGGTCAAAAATTTTGTTCTAATTGCGGAAATAAACTTATGAAAGAATGCCCGAAATGCGGACATGATGTCGAGGACGGCGTAAAATTCTGCCCTGATTGCGGTACGGAAGTTAACGTTGAACATAATTGTCCAAATTGTAAAACTCCATATGAAGAGGGTCAGAAATTTTGTTTGGAATGCGGAACAAAATTAATTAATGAAGAATAATAACAAAGGAGAAAAGAAAATGAAAAAATTATTATCAATAATATTAACAACAGTAATAATTATGTCAGCGATGGCAATACCTGCATTCGCAGACCAACCGTATTATCCTTGTTATGAGGGCACTTGGAATATAAGAGAGAATAGCGGAACACCGATAAAATTAAAAATAAGCAACGTAAATTCAAATAATATGGATATATATTTCCAATACGGACAATTTGCAATCAATACTACAGGAAAAATCGACGGTAAAAAAGTTAATGCCAACTATAGAGAAGTATGGGAGGACGGTGATTTTATCGTAAGCGGTACAATTACACTTGATTTGGGCGATCAGGGTATTTGGCTTGATTGGCACGCATATGAAAACGGTCGCGACTGTGGTACAGATGGATATATGTTCTACAACAGCAGTTTTAAATATAAATCTGCTATAAATGATTCTGTTGATATTACGGTTGAATTAAACGGAAGTCAGTTGGACTTGGAACAAAATCCTATTATGGTGAATGACAGCGTGTTGTTACCGATTAGAGCCGTAGCCGAAAGTATGAGTGCGGAGGTTACTTGGACAGAAGGCGTCAGAAAAATCGGAAATGTTGTAGGAATACAAAAAGACTCAAGATATATAGGTTTTTGTGTAGAGGATACAGGCTATAACGAAAATTATAATCCGTATCATATGATGATTCGTGACGGTGATCAAGAGGGACGATTCGTTAAGCTATATGCTCCTGTAACTTTGTACAACGGATATACTATGGTACCGATAAGAGCAGTGACAGAGGCGTTCGGTGCAGATGTTACATGGAACGGAGTCAGCAGAACAGTTAATATTTTGACGGATAAAAAAACTCAATCGACAAGTAACTCAAGTAACAACACTACAAAAGATTATTCAAAATATATAGGTGTATGGGCAGAATACACATTCAGCGATGATATATCGGAAACAGAATTGATAATAAATAATATAGACGGCAATAAAGTAGATTATGAAATAATGTTTTACCGTTTAGCCGGTTATTATAATCAAACAGCTTACATAGATGATAATGGGGTAATAAATTTTAAAACTGTTGAAAATGAAGGATCATCTCAACCGATTCAAGGTACAATTACACTTTCAGGAGATAGTGTAAACTTAAATATAACGTCATCAGAACAAAGTTATTTAACTCCGAGAAGTATTGAGTTTTATAAAAAAAATACACAAAGTAGATTAAAATAACTGATAAAACTCCGATGTATTTTACATCGGAGTTTTATCATGCAAAATTTATGCAACAGCATAGATTTTAACTTCCGGCTCACCATTCCAAAGTGGCTGTAAACCTACAAAAACATCATTTTTAAACATTTTGCTTTCAAGGTATGCCTGAGCATTTTCCGTGCTGTCAAAGCCGTGCAAAACTTGACATAGATTATAGCAAAATTATCAATCATTTCACAGTCGGAACGGCTAAATTTTTAAACGGATTTAAAATTCACGATTAATAACAATACGTGTTACATTGTTTTTTGTAACACATTTTTTGTATGCAATTTGTTAAAAATGTAGAAAGAAAAAATGAATTGGCAAAAAAGTTTAGGCATATTTTTTGAAAAATGGTTGCTATAACAACCGACAAAGCTAAAAAGTATGTTATAATACATATAAAGCAACAAAGGTTGCAGGTAACTAAGTTACATTCATTCATTTCAAATATAGCGGCACATTGGGTGTCTTTTTTAAACCACGCGAGTTAGAAAAAACTAACCCAAATGCGCCGCGATTTTTGGACTAATGGTTAGTGGATACTAACCTTAAAACAGGAAATCATATTCGCCGTAGGACGAATGTTTATATAGATTTCAATAAAAGAAGAAAGGACTGAAGAGATGTTGAAAAAACATTTAAAGAAAGCAGCCGCTTTGCTTGTAAGTATTGCAACAATACTCGGAACACTTCCGACAATGGCGGCAAGCAATGAGGAAGAAATGATAGAGGAAAGTGCTGTAACAACAGTTACGGATAATGAGGCGAAAAAACTTTCGTCCGATGAGGCTTTGGATATGCTGAAAAGTGAAAGTCAAATAAAAGCTGACGAAGATAATGCGGCAGAAAAAGAAAAGGCAGACGCTTTGAAGGATTATCTTTCGGAAATGAATATTCCTGTAACGGCAAAAGAGTATGAAGAACAAAATGGAGAAGTTACACTTCAAGATGATTCTGAAACTACTGAAACCGCAAAACAATATACAGGCTCATATACCAATGCAACGACAATGTGGAGCATAAATGCAACTGTATCGACGACGGACGAAACATCTGCCAATTATGAAACACTTACGGTACAAATTACAGAAGAAGAAAAGATAGATACAAATAATTCAGAACAAAGTATCGCGATGTGGACGGATTTGCAGAACAAAATAGATGTTTCACAAGAAGATATAAGAACGATGAAAGTTTATACTGTTAAACTTCTTGACGCAGATAACAAAGAGGTTAGTTTTGACGCAGAAAAGACAACTGTAACAATTCAATCTATGTGGTTGGGATATTCGCCCGATGTATATATCTATGACGGTGAAAAAGCAGAAAAAGTAAGCTCTGATAAAATCACGCGTAATATAGTGATAGAAGAAGGCGGACTTGAAAGTATGGGCTATTCAAAGTATGCGTCATACGGAACGGATAGCTTTACATATAAGGGTACTTCAAAGAGGTTTGTATATGTATCAGGCTTTGAACCGAGAGAAAGCTTGGCTCCCGGTACATATGACGTTACTGCAAATCTTACAGTAAATCAAAGAAATAACATTATTTTGGGTTTAAGCGTTTATCTTACAAGCACAGCATTTCCACCGCTTGCTCCGCTTTCTATGAATGCACAAATGGAAGTAAGTGAGGACGGAAAGTCTACAATAACAATTAAAGATTTTAGTGCTATTTTCGTAATTTTAAATCTTAGTGACGGTAAAGACATTCATATCAAAGATAAAGTTATGAAGGACAACGACTTGGGCGAAGGCTTTGAAGATGTGTATGACAAAAGAATTAACGGTCTTACATTAGAAGTTGACAATTTCCACGGCTTGTACAGATTTACAGAGTGCAAGGAAAATGCAACTCCGTTCAACACAGAAGTTGAAATGCTTATTGACTTAGAAGTTGATTTCGACAGTGCCGAAAAGGGATATACAAAACCGAGTGACGGTGAAACAGAATACACAAAGACATTTACAGATGATGCAACAGGCACAACAGTATCTGTTGCAACAACAGAAGAATTCGGAACAAAGCTTGCAAATTCAACTCTTACCGTAATACCGCTTGAAAAGACTGACAAAGCCGAACATGCTGATGTTATTATCAGAAAGTATTGGGATATGTTCGATGAGGACAGAAATTATGTAAAACACTACAAAGACGGATATATCGGTTACAGTTACAAATTGCTTGATGAGGACGGCAATGAAATAGAATTGACGGGTAATTCAAAGGCTGATGTAACATCGCCGTTGGGTTCAAAATATCAATTCTTAAATCCTGTAATTCAAGGAATTGATTATAATACAGGTAAATTAAAATCTCGTATTACAAAGTTGAATAAAGTAAATTCAGGTGCGGATATTGAGTTTACAACAAAAACACTGGGTGATTTTGCAATTATTGATGTACAAACACTTGTTGACGGCGAATATGTCGGCTCGGCGTCAGAAGTATACAATATTACTTCGTTGGGAGGTGACGGCTCAAGCTTTGCTTTGTGTTCATCATCATCGGGTATGAACAGTGCTATGGGAGATCCGTATACAGATACAACAGCACTTGATGTAAAGAAAGAAAAAGCTGATATAGGTACAAAATATTATTTCGCTTATGAAAATTCTGAAGAAAGTGACGGTACAAAATCATTTACTTATATGAGTACATACTCCAGTTTTATCAGAGCGGAAATTCCTACAACAGATTTTGAAGAAACACCTAACGTATATTTTGTACTTGATGACGGTACAAACTCGAGTGTATTTGAACTTGATAACAGCAAGGTAGTAGACGGAAAAATTATTTGTGATGTGCTTAATCCTAACGGAGGCGCTTTAGGAATAGATGAATTCCCTCATTTGGGTAATCACTATATGCCGAAACGTTCGATAATTGCATTGTATGACGGTTATCAGGGAAAGACTGCAACATATAACAATCCGAACGCATACGTACTTGTTACAAATAACAAAATCGCAGGTGTACCGGCTATATCTTCGGATTCAAAAACAGAAAACGGACAATATAAACCGAAATCAACTGCTTTGACATATAACGGAAAATCTCAAACAATGCCGTTCTATTTCAGCTCAAATACAAACGGTCAAAATACGAGTGGAAAAGATGTAGGAGAATATATAGCGGTGTTCACACCTGAAGAAGGTGCAACATGGATTGACGGTACAACTGATGCAAAAGAAGTAAAATGGAATATAAATCAAAAGTCACTTACTTTGTATGTTAAATTGTCTAAGAATGTAATGGCTTTAGACGATGAACTTCCGACTGCAATGATTACAGCATCGGGATTTGCAGGTGAAGATACAATAGAAAATGTGGCAGATTTTGTTTTGCCGAATATTGTAGCACCTGACAGTTCTACGTTTGAAAAAGGCGGAGTTTATTCATATAGTTGTGAGGGTGGTAGCTCTAAAAACTACTCATTCAAATATTATATTTCAACTGTATCAAAATTAACAATATTGCAAGACGGTCAGGAAGTTGTTCAAGCTCCGCAAGCCATTGACGGACTAAAATACAACGGTCAAAAACAAAAATTGTTTGTTGACGGTGATACTGATAAATATACAGTTGAAAAGACTGGTTATTCCAATTATACTAAACCATTTGAAGACGGTGTAACAGAAGGTAAGTATGCTAACGGAAGTTATGCGGCTATGTTTGTTCTAAAAGACAAGGAACACTATGTATGGAGTGATAACGGTAAATCTGATGATAAAAAAACGACTGTAAGAATAAGCAGAGTTCCGCTTACAATTTCATACGAAAGCGAAACAATTCACGTCGGAGAAACTCCGAAATTGAAGATTAATTATGACGGCTTGCAAAACGGAGAAACACCTGAGTCAATTATTACGGATATTGAGGCATTTGAAAAGGAAAACGGTGATTTTAGCGGTTTGTATGCAAGCGAACCGAAACTCTTAGGATTACCTGATGAACTTACACCGGGTACATATGAGCTTACACCTCAATTTAAGACAGGTTGTTATGATATAACAAGTGTTTCGGGAACATTGACTGTACTTCCTGCGGAAGATGATAAGCTGACAGAAAAAACAATTACAGCCAACATTTACGTACCGGGCGAACTTAATACACAACTTCCTGGTGTAACGGCTTACCTTACAAACGGTTCTAATCCGCTTGGTATAGGCGGTTACGACAAGGTTGCACCGACGACACCTGTAAAGGACAATGCTAAGTTTAAAGTAGTTGACGGGAAAATGCAGGTTACAGTACCTGTTCTAAATCCTGTATTCACTTTACAGGAAATCGGCGAATGCAGTAATGCAACAATAGTCGATATGAAGAAAGACTCTGAAACTTATGCAACAACTGACGGAAGTGTTTCAAGAACAGGCAGAATTACAGAAGTAACTGTTCAGCTAAACGACAACAGCGGTCACTATGTATTTAACAAGTGCACAGAATTCCCGACACTTCTGGGCGTTGATTGGAATGTTCCGCTTACATTGGACGTGGATTTTGCAGCGGCATATACGATCGGTGACATTACTGTAGCAGACAATACTGTAACAGTTCCTGTAACTGAAAACTATGACATTGACGCACAAATGGCAGTGGCACTATATGACGAAAACGGCGTTCTTATCGGTGTTCAGACAAAGGCTGTAAACGGCGAAAATGTTACAGTTGAAGAAACTGCCGAAAATCTTGCAAAGACTAAAAAGATTTCAGCTTTTGTTTGGGGAAGTACAAAGACTATGAACCCTTGCGCAGAAGTACAAAGCAAAACAATTTCAGAATAATATTTTAATTCGTTACAGTGGGGAACTCGTTTTCTCCGCTGTAATGGAATTTTTGGAGGTTTATGAAAAATGAAAAATTCTTTGATAAAATCAATTTCAATCGGCGTGGCAACAGTGCTTGTCGGTGCATCATTCAGTGCTGTTATGGCGGAGGAAACAACGGCTGAATTTACCGTTACGGCAAACTTATCCGTACCCGGTGAACTTAACACGCAACTTCCGGGCGTTACCGCATATATGACAAACGGAAACAATCCGCTTGGATTGGGCGGATATGAGGCAGTCGCTCCGACAGAACCGGTAGCCGATAATGCAAAGCTTACAGTTACATCATCCGGTGCTATGACACTTGAACTTAATATTCCTAACCCTGTATTTACTTTGCAACAGATAGACGGTTGCAGTAATGCAACTATTGTTAAAGCAATTCGTGATAATGAAATTTATTCTTCGGGTGCGGAAGAACGCGAGGGAAGAATTACTGATGTTACTATTGAATTAAATGACAACAGCGGTGTATATGTATTCGAGGACTGCGTTGAATTTCCGACGTTGCTTGGTGTGGATTGGACAGTTCCGCTTACTTTAGAGGTTGACTTGTCAAACGTGACAATTCCGGAAGAAAAAGCTGAACCAACAGAAACACCTGTAACAAGTTACGGTTATGCAGATGAGGAAGAAGAAACACCTGCTCCTGAAGAAACAGAAACACCTGTACCGACAGAAACTCCTGATGTTTCAGCGACACCTACTGTAGCTCCTACAGTTGCTCCTACAACAGAGCCGACGGTCACACCAACGGTTGCTCCTACACCTGCACCGACACAAACATCGATTTCATTTACAGATGTAAAAGATAACGATTGGTTTAAATCGGCGGTTGATTATGTAAGCGGGAATGAATTAATGTACGGTACAACAGATACGGAATTTGCTCCTGATGAAGAAACGACAAGAGGTATGCTTGTTACTATCTTGTACAGAATGACAGGCTCACCTGAAGTTAGCTATGACGGCAGTGAATGGTATGCCGCAGGCAGAACATGGGCAATGGAAAATGAAATTTCAGACGGCACAAATATGCCGAATAACGTTACAAGAGAGCAACTTGTATCAATGCTATGGAGATATGACGGCTCAAATGAAGTAGAGTCTGATATGTTAAATGGTTTTATTGACAGTAATAAGGTTTCGGATTATGCGGTTAATGCTATGCAGTGGGCACTTGAAAGCGGTATTATAAGCGGTGAAAGCGATACTACTCTAAATCCAAAAGGCAATGCTACAAGAGCACAAATGGCGGCAATGATTATGCGATATAAAAATATAAAGTAATTTGAAAGGAAAATATAATGCATAGAAATAAAAAGTTTAAAAGCATATTTGCTTTTGTATTTGTATTTTCAATAATTATTTCGGCTTTTTCCGGTATCAGCGTAAACGCGAATTATACCTACACAGTAACGGCAAATCTTTATGTACCCGGTGAATTGAATAAGCAGTTGCCGGGTGTTACTGCGTATATGACAAACGGAAATAATCCGCTCGGCATAGGGGGATATGATTTTGTTGCACCAACTTCGCCCGTATACGACAATGCAAAGTTGACGGTAAAAAATGACGGTACAATTATTTTGAATGTTCCGATTATAAACCCTGTATTCACATTACAAAGTATAGGCGGTTGCAGTAATGTATCTATTTTAGAGGCAAAACGTGATAATGAAGTTTATGCAACAACGGACGGTCGTGCGTCACGAAACGGCAGAATTACAAATCTTGAATTGGAACTCGTTGATAGAAGCGGAAAATATGTTTTTACCGATTGTGTTGAGTTCCCGACATTGCTCGGTATAGATTGGACAGTACCGCTAACGTTGGAAGTGGATTTGCCCGACATTCCCCAACCGCAACAACACAGCAGTACATCTTCATCAAGTAATGACAATAATGTAAGTGTGTATTCGGAAGAAACTACTTCAGAGCATACTTCGGAAACAGGTAACAGCGGTGAAGTGAATTATGACAGCTTAAATGCTGCAATACAAACCGTAGAAAGTGCAATAAAAGCAACAACAGTTTCAAAAGACGGCAGTGATGTGGAACCGCCTAAAAAGTGGGTAACGCAAAAAGTTATGGACGAACTTAAATCAAGTTTGAAAACTGCTAAAACTGTGTTATCATCTTCATCACAAGACGAAGTAAATAAGGAAACATCAACTTTAACAGCCGTATATGCGAATTTTCAAAAATCAGAACAAAGCGGTAAAAAAGGCGTATCTGACAGTACAAGTAAAAATGCAAAATTATTAAAAGAGGGCAAATATACTATCAGCGCCAACATTTGGTTTAATAAAGAAGATACGGGATTACCGCTTAATCCTCATATAACGAACGATACATTCCCACCGATGAATCCCGTAGCGAATAATGCTGAACTTACAGTTGCAGCAGACGGAAGTGTAACGGTCGTTATACCGATAGTTATACAAGACAAAGTTATGACGGTCAGAAAAATTGGCGGACTTAATTTAAAAGACCAAAAGACAAATGACAGCGGTGCTATAAGTGAAATTACCGTTGATTTGGGTAAATTGGAAGTTTCAGATACGGTAGTTCAAATGCAATGCAGTGCTGATATTTGGATGGGTGATTTGGCAATGAGTATTTCAGGTTTAGACAAAGAACATACTTGGCCTGCCACATTTGAATTGAATTTATCGGATGTTATGACGGTCGACGGTGAAAAACTTCCGAAAGTTGAATTGGTAATGCTTTCAAATGATGAGGCAACTGCGGCAATGGCGTCAAGAACAGACGGCAAAAATAATGATGATAACGAAAAAGCAGTAAGTGACGGTGAGCATAAAATCAACGTTGAGGCGATAATCGGAATAACAGCCGGAAGTATAATCGTTATTGCACTTATATTGTTCGGATTGTATTTCTATCTTATCAAAATTAAGAAAATGACAATGTTCCAGATACAGTGTTCTCTAAAAAGAGCATTTAACAAAATAATCGGAAGGAGATAGCTTCGGTGAAGAAAAAAGTTATTTCAATATTGCTTGCTATGGCTGTGGCAGTGCCGTTTTTATCGGCTTGTCAAACCAAAGACAATACAAAAGAAACCATTCAATCCGTTGACAAATATGAAAATATGGAACGTCCTATGGGAAGTGCGGAGGCTACCGACGTTAATGTCGGACTTATAATGGGACCGCCGTCAATGGGACTCGGATATTTTATGTCTGAAAATGAAAACGGAAATACATATAATAATTACAATTTTGAAGTTGCGGGAATAGATTATTCCGCTGTTTCGGCGTCTTTGAATGACGGAGATTATGACAGTTCCGTCAAATGTAGCGGCGATATTATATAATAATGACGCTATGAAAGAAGATGTTTCGGTTATAGATATAGGTAATCTCGGACTTTTGTATGTGCTTACAACAGATTCCAATATAAATAAGCTGGAAGATTTAAAAGGCAAGACGGTTTATTCAATAGGAGAGGGCGGTCCTCCGGAGTATACGTTTGATTTTTTGCTTGACAAATACAATCTTACAAATGACGTAAACTTTTCATTCAGACCTACTCCGTTTGAAGTGGTAAACCTTTTGCAACAGGAGGAAGGTGCGGTAGCACTTTTGCCGCAACCGTTCGTTGAAGTGGCAAAAATGCTTGTACCGGGACTTCGCGAGGCTATTGACGTTACGGCGGCTTGGGATAAGCTGAATATGGATAGCGGTGCGGAATCTGTTACAACCGTGACAGTGGTAAGAAGTGAATTTTTGGAAGAACATGAACAAGCCGTAATTGAATTTTTGAAAATGGCGAAAAAGTCAACAGACTATTGCTTAAAAAATGTAGATGAGGCGGCAGAGTGGACTGAGAAATACGAAACATTCCTAAATCCAAATATTGCAAAAACGGCGATACCTAAGTGCAATATATGCACTGTAACGGGCGAAAGTATGAAAGAAAAACTATCGGGATTTTTGGAGATAATCTATAATTCAAATCCTGACGCAGTCGGCGGAAAATTGCCCAGTGATGATTTTTATTATATGCCTCCGGAGGATATTGATTAATGGATGTATTACTTAATCGGAACAAATCAAAATTTACGGTAAAAAAACTTCTGATAATCTTGTTTTGGCTTATACTGTGGGAAGTTGCGGACAGAGTTGTAAATAACCGAATTATCTTATGCGGACCTATAAGTATTATTTCATCACTGATAAATCAAATTACAAAAAGCGACTTTTTGTCAATTTGCGGTGCGTCATTCGTCAGAATTTCGGTAGGTTTTCTATTGTCGTTTGCACTTGGTTTTTTGCTTGCAATAGCGGCATATAAATTCAAATTGCTTAAAGAATTTTTAGAGCCTGTTATGACAATGCTAAAAACAGTGCCTATGGTTTCGTTTGTAATAATGCTTTTGATATGGGTTGGCAATCAAGCACTTACAATTTATTTATCGTTTTTAATCGTATTGCCGATGATATACACGAATATGCTTGCGGGACTTGAAAGTGTGGATAAAGAAATGCTTGAAATGGCAGAAGTGTTTAATATGTCGGCATGGCGAAAATTTATGTACATATACCGTCCTGCATTTATGCCGTTTTTGCTTAGCAGTTGTAAAATATCACTCGGTATGAGTTGGAAGTCGGGTATAATGGCAGAGGTTATAGGCACGCCTAAGCCGTCAATAGGACGTGAAATGTATGCGGCGAAATCATATCTTCAAACGGCGGATTTATTTGCGTGGACTATCGTGGTTATTATTTTGAGTTTGGTATTTGAATTGATATTTATGTTTGTTTTAAGCCGTATGGCAAAGCCTATGGGTAAGTTCGTAGGTAAGGAATAGAAAAGGAGAGAAGAAATGCTTGAAATACAAGGTATTAATAAATTCTTTGGCGAACATAAGGTTTTAAAAAATGTAAATACCGTCTTTGATGACGGCGGTATTTATTGCCTTATGGGTGCGTCCGGTATGGGAAAGACAACTCTTTTAAGAATTATTCTCGGACTTGAAATAAAGGACAGCGGTGAGATAATCGGAGTAAATAAAGATGAAATATCCGTTATGTTTCAGGAAAACCGCCTTTGCGAAACTCTTACACCGATTGAAAATTTAGCTTTGGTATGCACTAAGGATATAACAAAAAAAGAAATACAAAAAAGTCTTGAAAAGATACTTCCGTCAGAGTGCTTGAAACAGCCTGTTTCGGAATTGTCGGGCGGTATGAAAAGGCGGGTTGCTTTGGCAAGAGCGGTTATATATCCGAGTAAATTGGTTGTTTTTGATGAGCCGTTTACGGGATTGGACGTTGAAACTAAAAAAGAAGTAATTTCATATCTTTTGCAAAACCAAAACGGCAGAATATATATAATTGCAACACACGGCGAAAGTGATGCACAAATGCTTGGAGCAAAGAGAGTTGAACTTGCTAATATATCGGAAATTGACGGAGGGAAATTTTAATGTACAGGTTGGGACTTGATATAGGCTCATCAACGATTAAAGCAGTGTTGATGAGAGGTGACGTGATAGAACAAGCAGAAATTGTACATCACTACGGCGATTTGCTAAACGGACTTGTAGAGATATTTACAAAAATCAAATACAATGATGTCTGTAAGATGTCTGTTACAGGATCAAACAGTCGTATAATGGAGGATATACTGCCGAATAAATATTTTCTCGGCGATATACCTGCCATTGCGGAGGGTACAAAATTCTTATGTCCTACGGCAAAATCCGTTATAGAAATCGGCAGTCAGTCGGCAAGGTTCATAACGAATTTAGACAATCAAACACCGGAATTTTCGGTAAACGAGCATTGTGCAGGCGGTACTGGCTCATTCTTTGAGGACCAAATGTCAAGGCTAAAGCTGAATATTGAAGATTATTCGACAATTTGTGAAAATGCAAAGAGTATACCGAGATTATCTGGCAGATGTGCGGTGTTTGCAAAGACAGATATTATTCACCGTCAACAAGAGGGTGTTGATACGGCGGATATTTTGCTTGGACTTTGCTATGCGATGATACGAAATTACAAGGCGGTTATAGTAAAAAATCTTCCTGTAAAAAAGGATGTTGCTTTCAGCGGCGGTGTTACGAAAAATATCGGTGTAATCAGAGCGATAAAGGATATTTTCAAACTTGACGACAATGAATTGATTATAAGTGAATATGCAAACTATTCGGGTGCGGTAGGTGCGGCGGTGAAGTCGGAATATGAAATTTCGATGAAAGAATTAAAGTTGAAGTTAGATAAAAACAATGAAAACAGCAATAAATTGCATAGGCTAAAGCCATTGAAATTATCGGACGGTAAAAAAAATTCAGAGCCGAGTGTAACAGGTAAAATACCCACCGAGGGCTGTGCTTTAGGAATAGACATAGGATCTACAAGTACAAATTTGGTGCTTATAGATAATGATAAAAAGCTTGTTGATTTTCAATATCTCAGAACAGGCGGAGACAGTGAGAATGCCGTCAAACGCGGACTTGACAGTATAAAGAAACGTTTCGGAGACGTTAAGTTTATTTCGGTCGGTGTAACAGGCTCGGGACGTGACAGAATAGGTAAGCATATCGGTGCTGACACAATTAAGGACGAAATAACCGCTCAAGCAAAAGCCGCAGTATTTGCAGACAGTGAAGTTGACACAGTATTTGAAATCGGCGGACAAGACTCAAAGTATATATCAATAAAAACCGGTGAAGTTGCCGATTTTCAGATGAATAAAATTTGTGCCGCCGGTACAGGCTCGTTTGTTGAGGAACAGGCGACAAGAATGAATATTCCGATAAGTGACTTCGGACCGATGGCACTAAGGGCAAAAGAGCCTGTTGACTTGGGCGAAAGGTGTACGGTTTTTATTGAAACCGCTATAGCCTCCGCAGTTGCACAAGGTGCAAAACAAGAGGATATTGCAGCCGGGTTATGCCACTCGATTATAAAAAACTATCTTCACAAGGTAGTGGGAACAAAGCCTGTCGGCGAACATATAGTTCTTCAAGGCGGTGTTAATTATAACATCGGAATAATCGCGGCATTCCAAAGTGCGTACGGCGATAAAGTAACGGTGTCACCGTATTTTTCAATAAGCGGTGCACTCGGAGTCGCATTGGTTGCATTGGAAGAAATAGGCGATAAACAGAGTACATTTAAAGGTTTTGACAATACAAACATACAAGAAAAAACAGAAACTGAAAATACGGAAATAAAGCAGAACATCACGTTTTATAAAAAGACAAGAGAATTACTTTTGAAAAATTATAACCCTCAAATTGACCCC
>OGPU01002000.1_pt1 | contig 15633 bp, 14 predicted proteins | sample 1552991 | NCBI WGS metagenome assembly OGPU01 (sample SAMEA2580296, study PRJEB22360) | human gut metagenome | biome: human gut; feature: human-associated habitat; material: faeces | place: Denmark | collected 2008/2010 | reverse complement strand
TTACGGCGGCCGGATTGTCCAGCTCGCTGTAGCCGAGGTTGACATCCATGAATTCGATACCGGCCATGATCTTCAACTGCTCCTTGACGCGTCTGCGCCCCTCGATGGCGTAATCGAGGATCATCTTCGCGTCGTCGTGCGACATCCTCTCGTCCGGGAACAGAAGCTTCATAAGGCCGCTGAACGTCTTGCGCACTCCTATCTCGTCGCGCGTGTTGAAATCGCCGTTGAGCCTATAGAAATCGTCCAGATGATGGGTGTAGTCGCGCTTGCGCATGCCCTTGCAGAACTCGCTCAGGCAATCGGTGATGAGCCCGTAACGCTTCGTGAGCAGGTCGTTGCGCATCTTGGGCACCTCCCAGCCGGGAAGGTAGCAGTGGATGCGGTCGAAGAAGGCAGAATCCTCGTTGAACTCGGGTGGGAACGGGTCGAACAGGTGCGTCGTTTTGAGCACGTTCTGCACGCTGTCGTTGATGTTTCCCTCGAACACCATCGACGCATCGCCGTTGAAGCTTTCCCTGCCACGGGCGTACGTGCCGCCGGCCATGTACCCTTTGAGAATCTGTATGGCATTCATGTCCTTGAAATGCATGCCAGCGACCTCGTCAAATGCCACGACGTCCCAGTTTCCAACCAAACCCGTGCGCTCGAGCGATGAAGACTTTTTCGCGCTCGCATTCAGTCGTCCGAAAAGGTTCGCTGTAGTCGTTTGCCCGCCGGAAAGCAGGATGGCGTAGGGACTCACCTCATTGTAGATATGGCTCTTGCCCGTTCCGCGCGGCCCGAGCTCGCAAAGGTTGTAGTTGCGCTCGACCAAAGGCACCATGCGCTCGATGAAATGAAGCTTCGTCCGAAGGTCAAGCGAATCCGGCTCGTACCCGGCAGAGCGCAGAAGCAGGTCCATCCATTCTTCGGTCGTGAACGACTTTCTCTTGGAGATGATGTCGCCTAAGTCGATGTTGGGCATTTGGATGGGCGTGAGGTTGCCGATGCGGTATGGGTTGTCCTCGGGCCCGCTGTTCTTGCTCTTTCTGGCGGGCTTCGGGTCGCCGAATACATCGGCGAGCTCATCGTTCAGTTCGTCATCGAGCTGAAAGTATTCCATCCTCAGAATGCACCACATGCCGCCGCACAGCATCTTCGGGTAGCTGCGCACGTAGTCTTCCGGCATGACGACGGGATCGATGCTCAAGTTGGCGAACGTGGCGACATGGATTCCCCGGTATTCGTCGAAGCGCACCGACACTTTGTCGATGATCGTGTACTGCCTCAGCTCCCAGATCTTCGATTTAATGCGCTCGGACTCGTCTGGGCGCACGTAGTTTTCGGTGAGGATCTTCCGAATTCTAGCGAGGCCCTGCTCAACCATGTCGGGATCGTCCGTCGAGCAGTACATACCGAGAAGGTACTCCAAGACAAACGTGGGCACGTTGGCGCCGCGCTTCATGACGGCGGTAAGGTCCTTGCGAACGGTTTTTCCGGGAAAAGCCTCGACGATCTTGGCATCGAGGCCATCGGGCTCGCGATAGTCGATCGCCGCGCCGTCCTGTTCTTCCATGCTGGTAGCTCCTTAGAAATCGAAGTCGTCCATGGGGACGAACGCTATCTCGACGCTGAATTCCTGGTGCCATGCCTCGCTGCCGTCGTCTTTGCTGCGACACGACAGGTAATAAGGTTTCTTGGGGTCGTATTGCCTGCCCGCTTTCAGCCCAAGTTGGATACGCGAAACGCGCGCCGTCTCGTCCGTTGTCGTCATGTCGGCGTGCGCCGGACGCGTGTCGCTCACTGCGTTTCCCGAAGCGTCGAGCAGAGTGATCTCGTACTCGGCCGGCAGGATTTTGCCGCCCACCGCCTCGGTCTGGAAAAGCTCGACGTGGAACAGCATCGAAGTGATGCGGCGCGACGTTGAGAGCAGCTTGAAGCCCGCCCTCTGGCGCTCTTCAAACCCCTTGGCCCCTGAGCGCCTGTTTCTGAACTCCACGACCGGCACGCAGCACTCCTGAAGGCTCAGCCCCCCATGAACGTAGTTGTCGCCAGGCCCCGCTTTCTTGATGCGCACGCATTCGCGCGGTGCGAGGCCCGTGTACGCGCCGCCGTCGATGTCGTCCATGTTCATCTTCACGAACAGCACGTCATCGACGCCGGGCTCGTCGCTCACGAGATAGCGCCGGCCCTGCTTCACGACCCTTGCTGATGCATCCGCCGCGGACACCTTGCTGCGCTCCTCGAGGGGGTTGCGCGTGTAAAGGAAGCCGTGGTCGGCGGTTATGAGAACCCTGCTGATGTTTAAATCGTTGACGCAGCTCTTCACTAACGCTACCAGGTCCTCGATTGCGGTTTCACAGGCGTCGAACACCATATGCTCGGTGTTGAAATCCTCGCCTACGGCATCGATCTTGTTGTGGTACACGTAAACGACGTCTGCGTCGCCCACGAGCTGCTTGCGGGCCGACCTCTTCGCTGCGAGCAGCGTTTTGCTCTGGATGCAGCGTCCCTTGGGTTTGCGGCGCCTAAGCGCATCCTCCCGCTCCTCGGTGGAGGCAACGGGGACGTCGCCATCAAGGAAGACCGCCATATCGGACTCCCTCAATCCCATCGAATTGTGCGGAAGCAGTGCCGCCATGCCGAATTCCGTAACCGACGGGAACACGCCTTGCATGCTTTTCAGCTCAGCGGTCCCCGCCGTGGCGCGCTCAAGGCGCTGCGCAAGCTCGTCGGCGACCTCGAAGCGAAGAGCGTCGCTGACGATAACCAGCGTCCTTTTCACATCACCGGAACCGGCAACCACGAACTCATCAAAGAAGCGGCGTTGCCTGGGCACGCCCTCGACGTAGCCAGACTCGCCCCATTGCTCTTCTGCGGCATTCACCCAGCAGCGGTTCGTCTCGGACAGAAACCAATTGACGTATACGCCCTCGACCCATGCGGCGAGGTTCTCAAGCTCGTCGGTCACATCGCCGGCCGCATCGAAGGACGACTTGCCGCAGCGGTCGAATTCCGAGCAGAAGGATCGGTACCAGAAGTCCATCGTATGCCAGTCGTTTGTGTAGGCGCGCCACACGTCGCACGCGACTGCGACGTGGAAGCCTTGCGCGTGCTCGCGATAGAATCGCTGCATATGGGCAGACGCCTCAAGTGCGGAAAAATACGGCTCCACACGCGAGAACCATTTCAGGTCTTTGCGCCTCTGTGCAATCTGCAACGCCTCGTCAAAGCGGTCGGCGCCTTGGGCCATGCTTCCCAGAAGGCTTGCCAAAATGCACTCGTTGATGCACGGGAACACGTCGGCAGCTTGCAGTTGCACGAGAGGGGTTTCCGAGAAACGCTTCGGAAGGCCGCAAAGCCGCTCGGTGTCGCGAGCGAGCTCGAACAGCATGACGAGCGATTTTTCATCACCCATCCAGGCTCGCACCACGTTAAGGCACGGCTGGCCATGCGGGATCGAGATCCTGCTCTCGAGGCCTTCAAGGAACTCGCTGGGCAATTGCGTGGACAACGCCGTGAGCAAGATATGTGCGGCGAAATCGTCGCGCGAAAGCAAATCGCCGTTGTAACCGGTTCTTTTCGAAACGAGCGACGCGAATAGCGAATCGGCTCCGTATTTCGAGAGCTGGCCCAAAGGCTCTGACCCCTCGCAGAGCAAAACGAGATACGTTCTGACGATGGTCTCGAGCGACAAATCGCTCGCTCCCAAGGTAGCCCCGATCACGCCGAGCGCGACATCCGCCTTCGTTTCCGCCTGCGGCATGAGCCTTACGAACCTCGCCCTGCGGTCTGCCGCGTTGAAAAACTGCCGGAACATTGACACGCCTTCGACAGCCGCATCCTTTGCCCCAAGGCTTTCGGCAAGCAGCGAGGCGAAATCGGCCTGGAAGTGCTCAGAGTAAATCTCGATGTCGGCAAGCCAGTTCTTTTCAAGCGCCTTCGGCGAAAAGTCTTTGGGCTCCGTCGTATACACGAGGAAATCGTCGCTGGCATGCAAGCGATAGAGCTCGCGCTTGGCGACAAAGCGATTGCTGCCGGACAATTTAAGGAAGCGGACGGTTCTTTCGGACGGGATTCCTTCTTTGGCAAGGGACTCGAATTCGTCTTCGAACGACCCGTCGACGTCATGCCAGAATACTACGCGCCGCTGCTCGAATTCCTCGAGGGGTTTCGCAAACCTATCTTTAAGCTGCTCAACCGCATCTTTCTGCGCCATACGCGAACCACGCTTTCCCAAATAATGACCAACCGCTAATTGCCTTTTTAACCTTTCTATTATCCCACAACATCAACAAACCTCTCTCGACCCGCTTCCATTGTGTTTGACCGGCAATCCGACCGGTTCGGTTACAGAACAGAAAGAGAGGAAGCCATGAACCAAGAGGAAGACGAGACGATGACATACCGTGCAGTCGTTGAGCTATGGGCGGCCGAACGTGAAAGCCTGCACTATGTGTTGCCGTATACGGCGCGCAAGGCGGCTCAGAAGGCCCTGCTGTTCGCGCCATGGATGGCGGAAGCGGAAATTGACCAAATAGAGCCGTCCCAGGTAAGCGCAGCTTTGATGTCTTTGGGAAGCAAAGGCGGGCGACAGAAAAAGGGACTCTCGACGGCTACACTCAGGGCGGCGCACCTAGCCGGCAGCCAGGCTTGCGTCTGGGCGGTTGAACGAGGGCTCGCCAGCAAGAACCCGTTCGCACGCGTGGCCAGACCGAGGGCAAATTACCGGCAATCGCAGTTTCTCACCCAGGGCCAAGCAACCAAACTCGCGCGTGCGGCAAGCAGATCTTTCAGCAAGAACTTGTCGAGCGACGACATCGCGCATGCTTCGTTCGCACTGGCAGTGTGCATAGCGGTTGCCACGGGATTGCGCCGAGGGGAAATATTCGCCCTTAGCTGGGATGACTTCAACGAAACGACGATGCGATTGAGCGTAAGCAAGGCCATCAAAGGGGACGGATCCTTGGGAAGGCCAAAGAGCGTGGCGAGCATCAGGAACATCGCAATCGGAGGAAAGCTATGCAAGCTACTGGCGAAGATGCGGGCATGGCAAGAAGAGAACTTCCCAGAGAAGGATTGGTCGCAGAGCGCTTTCATCATGTGTAGTGTAGAAGGTGAACGCGCAAGCCTGAACGCCTTCGAGCATTGGTGGCGCTCCTGGGCGGACAAAGGCGGCTGGAAAGGCCTGCGTTTCCATGAGCTTCGCCACACTCACGCGACGCTGCTAATCTCCAACGGCACCGATGTGAAAACCGTCCAGATGCGCCTAGGCCATTCCTCTGCCGAAGTGACCATGTCATGTTACGCGCACGCCCTGCCGATGGCGGACGGATCGGCGGCGACACTGCTTGATTCGACACTTTTCTCGCGGTAAAGACGCCCTGCAAGGGACCTCGCGTCCCTTGCAGGCGAAACGACGATTTTCGGCGGGTCTGCAGCTGAGAAGCTGGAGCGCTTGCAAGCCGAGCTCGAGCCGCTGAGCAGACGCTACGACGTGGTGGTTGCAAATCCGCCGTACATGGGTTCAAAGAATATGAACAAATGGCTGGGCGACTGGGTCAAAAAGCACTACAAGGATGTTAAGGGGGATCTTTTCTCGTGTTTCATGGCGCACAACGTCGGCATGGGCGCCGAGCACGCTCAACTCGGCTTCATGACACCGTACGTATGGATGTTCATTGGGACATACGAAAAGCTACGCAAGTTCGTAATCCAGCAAAACACGATCACTTCGCTCATTCAGCTTGAGTATTCGGGTTTCAGCGGAGCTACTGTCCCCATCTGCACTTTCACCTTGCAAAAAGGATATTGCCCGGGTTACCGCGGAGGTTATGTGCGCCTGTCCGACTTCGCCGGAGCCGACCAGCAGGCCCCAAGGGCCTTGGAAGCCCTTGCGAACCCCGAATGCGGGTGGTTCTACAGAGTGAATGCAAATAAATTTAAAGTAATTCCAGGTAGTCCAATTGATTATTGGGCGACAGATTCAGCATTCAGATCGTTTAACGAAAAGCAGTTTCTGAATGAAAAAATTGATGCTCGCGTCGGATTGATAACAGGCGATGGCAATAGGTTTCTTCGTCTCTGGCATGAAGTTGGAAGATCGAAAATCTCATTCGGCAATAAAGAAGGTAGTGGCCAAACGCTAAAGTGGGTTCCATATACCAAAGGTGGAGAATTCCGGCTTTGGTATGGGAATTTCGACTATGTTGTTAATTGGGAACGGGATGGTTGGGAGATGAAGAACGATAATTACGATGGGGCACGAGTGAGGGCTCATAACTTCAACGGGCCTCAATCATTTAAGGAAGGCATCACGTGGAATAGCATATCTTCGTCTCGTTTTCATTGTAGATACGTACCTAAAGGCTTTCTTTTTGACGCAGCGGGGCCACTGTGCGAAGTTCTTGATGAAGCATTGCTTGCATTCATGTTGGGCCTGCTTAGCTCAAGCACCTTCGCTTATTTCATGCAGCTCATGAATCCCACGATGAATTTTCCTCCAGGATATTTAGGGGCAGTTCCTTTTGTCCAGCCAGCAGATGCAGAAAAAGAAAATGTCAACAAGCTCGTAAAGGGCAACGTTGAGCTGTCGAAACAAGACTGGAATTCGTTCGAGACCTCTTGGGATTTTGCACGTCATCCTCTGGTTTAGCTTATAGTGTGCTGGTGCGACCGCGTACGCACCAGCACCCCCCCTTGCTTCATGCCAATGGATGGCGTTTGAAGCCGTAAGAAGTCTCAAAGGAATCCCAATCGTTGCGGGAGCTCACAGTGAGAGATTCAACAATCGCAGGCGTCTGGCTGCTTTCAAAGACTTCCTGCAATACGGGATAGCTTGCAACTTGTCCAACTTGGAAATCCAAGGTCGGCGAAATGGCTTTTGCAACTTCAGCGCACACAGAACTATTCAGAAACGCCTCAAGCCTGAAGGAAGAAGATCGATCAGAAGAAAAGAAAGCGGGAGCCACTTCGTTGAATATGCTCCCAACAGGTTTGTACCTGAACGCAAGTTTACCGCTAGAAATCTTTGACCAAGAAATGCAAGGTTTGAAATATTCGTCTTGATTTTGAGGGCGTGCGGCAAGTTGACCAGCCTCGTTATGGTAGGCCTTGATTCTGCTTCCGTTGTGCTCCCAGTCAACGACGTACTTGTCGTTTCCGTACCACTTTCGAAACTCCCCGCCTTTGTTGTGGGGAAACCAGCGTTTACGAGATTTTTGGGCTTCAGTTCCATTTCGGGCATCGAAGCATATCCTGTCAAGCCCGATCTCCCACCAGCAACGCATAAAAAGCTCCTTGTTGCCGGTGCCCAATCCTTTTTTGGGCAACGCATAATGCTCGAGCGCCTGGCCCTGTTTGAAAGCAACTCTAAGGCTAGCAGAAACCCAATACGCAATCGGACTGCCCGGAATCGCCTCGAATCCGCTTGCGTCCGCGCGGTAGAACCACCCGCAGTCCGGGTTCGCAAGGGCTTCCAAGGCCCTTGGCTCTTGCCACTGGGGTCGATCGAAGTCCTCAAGGCGGATATATGAGCCGATAACGCCTAATCGGTTGCATGCGTACACGAACATGGTCGTGGGGACAGTGACGCCCGCGTATCCATGAGTGGACTGCTGAATCATCGAGCAAATAGACCCGTGCGATAACAGGTTTCTGCGAAACTTCTCAAACGACGAGATGAACATCCATGAGGACGCCGTGATCATGCTGATATATCCGATTGTTTCCGCAAGAATCTGGCCGCGCTCGAAAAAGCAGGTGCATAGGTCGCTTTTCGCTGTCGGGTAGTTCGATTTAACCCATTTCGAAACCCAGCCGTTCATGTTGCTGCTTCCCATATACGGCGGGTTCGCCACCACCACGTCATAGCGCCTGCTCAACGGCTCGAGCTCAGCTTGCAAGCGTTTCAACTTCTCTGCCGCAAACCCGCCGAAGATGGTCTCTTCGCCTGCAAGGGACGCGAGGTCCCCTGGATGCTCTTGGAGGTCTTTCGGTTTTTCGCCAAATTGTCACCAAGTGCAACGAGTACTTGGTTTAATATATTCCCAGTGAAACAGTCCTTGTGGACTCTACGTGAGGCAGGGACAAAGGAGGGTCGTTGGGCAACCAGCGGCCCTCTGATTTTATAAGGAGGCATGTTGAAGGAATTCAAAACCATCGCCGAGCAAATCCACATCCTGAAAACCAGGGGCATGCGCGTCGGTGAAGAGGCCTCCACCATTCTGCTGCGTGAAAACTACTATTCGGTAATAAACGGCTACAAAGACCCGTTCCTCGACAAGGAAGCCATGCAGTCAAGCGCCGACGACGTCTATCTGAAGGGCACCAGGTTCGAATGGCTGTACAGCTTGTTCAAATTCGACCGGGAGCTACGCCAAATCACCTTCAGTTACCTTATTCAAGCTGAGGCGGCGCTTAAGTCCGCCACAGTATACGCTTTCTGTGAGAAGCACCCAAAATGTCCTGATTACTTAGATCGCTCCTCGTTCTGCTCTGCGAGGGATATGCTGACGCCCAAAACCTTCAAGGGGAATAAGATGGCTCAGCATTCCAGGAGTATCAACAAGTTGATGGGGATACTGAACAAGAAGCTCGTGGTCGGCCCCGCAACACGCCCCTTCGTCGAGCATTACATAACCGCATACGGCGAGGTTCCCCTATGGGTGCTCTCTAATGACCTGACCTTCGGGAACATGTCTCATTTTTTCCAGCTTATGAAGAGGGGCGACCAAAACTCCGTTTGCAAGCACTTGTTCGAGACAACGCTCCGAACGAAGAGCGACGGGAGGATTACCCCGCACGAGGTCCTGAGGGCTTATGACGTCCTCACTCATTTCAGGAACTTGTGCGCGCACGATGAACGCCTCTATTGCGCGCAAGTCGACAACGACGATTACGCCACCATGTTGAAGCTCATGGAAATTGCCCTGCCACGCGATGTTGTGCGCGAAATGAAAAAAGATGTCGAGACCCTGCTGGTTAAGTACAGTGATGAGCTCCATATGATCACGGCGCAAGACCTCAAAAGGCAACTGGGGCTGTAGCCCACTTTGACTGGCATAATGCATTTCTTGCATTGGCCCAAATCTAAAAAAGCCCTTTTTGCTGCACGGATTCTGCCATCTGAGGAGTCAAGGGACTTGGAAGGCCCTGCAAGGCGAAGTTAGTTCTTGGAAGCGTTGGAGACGATGCGCGTCGCGCGGGCAAACCACGTCATGAATTCGTCGTGCGCGATGTACTTGCCGCGCTTGGTCCCCGTGAACTCGCGCAGAGGAAGCGGGTTGGATGCCTGACGGCTGAGCTTGTAAATCGAATCCTCGCTTTTGCCGAGCAGAAGCGAAAGATCCTTAACCGAATAGATGGGCTTTGCGGCGATGCTGCCGCGAACGAGGCTGTTAAGCGTCGAGACGGAGTCGTTCAGCCTGAGGATGGCCGTTGCCAGGTTGGCGATGTCGTTGCATTCGAGGTTGTTGAGGTTTTTGCTGGCGTTCATCCGCTTGCCTTCCCCGGCTTGGGGCGGAAGGCAGCACGAGCCCGCCGGCACCCAGCCGTTTTTTTAAAGGCGTGGGTGTCGGTCAGGCTCGTGCTCATCCTGACTATGCCGTTTTCCGCTATGTCATAGAGTTCTCCTTCGTGTTCTGGCTACCCTTAACAAGAAGCGCGTCTTTATTGGACTCCACCGTCCGAAAAGAAGCGCACTTGTCTAAGCCCCTGTGAGCTTTCGTAAAAATCGATATTGGGTTTACTCATGGTTCGTCCACGCGCCAAGATGCGGGTCTGCTTAAAAGTGAGTCGATGCCCCATATAACCTCGGGCTCCAACTATTCGAATGCTACCGCTCACCCAAAGCCGCTCCTAGAGTCAGCGATTGTTCCCCGTTAGTTCACCTTTGGTTCATATAATGAGGTTTGAGATGGTGAACAATTATTTAGGGGGTGTGCGGATTGGCTGGCATGACCAACTTAGCCGCCCTGATGCTGCTCAAAGCCGTTTCAATCGAGGAAACGAGGAACGACAGCCTGACGTGGAACCAGCTGTGCCGCGAGCTGAAGCTCGATTCCTGCGGATCGGCATTCTCGAACATCCACAAACGCAACAGCAATTGGCCGGAAATCGCGAATGGCGAACCTTACAACTGGAGAATTGAATACGAGGCCGTCTTCCGGAAACATTTCGAAGCCCGAGGAGCAACATCATCCCTTAAACGAATCAGGGGCGCCCTTCAGACAGAGCAAGCGAAACACGCAGCGACGCCTGAACTCGAAAGGATTCTCTCCATCATCGAGAAGGAAGATGGATCCCAAGCGAATTCGTTCGGCAGCCGGGGCGTCGATACGCTACTCGAATACATCCTTCGCAACGCCGAAAGCGGAGGTAAGGCCCTCAGCCTCGCCAAAGGGGACAACGATTCCAAGCTCGACAAAGGATTAGCCCTCGACGATGCGATAGGCATCGTCGAGACGTTCTGGAATCCCACTGAGGTTCGCTACGGCGAGCGCATCAGCAAAGCAAGAGAACACATCGACATCGTTCACTTCCACGGCCTTTCCTGGACGAACACGAATCGCGAATTCCTGCAAAAACAACTTTCAAATCCCGATATCGAAGTCCGCGTAGCATTGCTGGACCCCGAATCACCGTTCTTCGCTCCTTACGCCGATTTCATAGACATCAATCCGGATGTTCTGAAATCGAAATACATAGAGGTAGTAGGGATATGGAAGAAGATGTTCAAAGAAGCAAACGCGGTAGGCAATAGCGCAAAGCTGAATCTAGTCAAATACCAAGGATTCCCGGCTAAATCGATGTATAAGTTCGATAATGACCTCATCGTCACCCCGACGACCAATGCGAAACCAAAATCCCAGTTCATCGCTTACAGATGCATTAAGAAAACCGACTTAGGGAACACCGCTTACGAAGCGTACCTGAAGGAAATCGAGTGGGCCTTATCGAACGGCACCGAAGTCATCGCCGCCCCTTGAAGACACTCCTCAAATCAATCCAGGTATAAGCCTTTAATCCTCTTCATCCTTTCGGATTTCGTTCTTTTTGCCGACATGCAAGCCCCAGAGCACCAAGAAGACACCGCCGAAAGCGCAAACGGCGCTAACGATAGTCCAAAGAAGGTGACCTAAGATAGGCATCGCGTAATCGCTGAACAACAAGCTGATCGTGCAATTTACGTAAAGCGCGATGAAAGCCATTAACGCGCCTATGGTGACGCTTATGCTCGTAGCAGTATTAGACGTTAGCGATTTGATTTTGCTTTCCAGGCGCCCCTCCGCCTTGTTCTCGATCGCTTGAGGCTCTCCAGTAAGGAGCTCATCTACGGACAAGCCGAGCTCAGCTGCGAGCTTCGGCAAGATATCAGAGCTCGGAATTGCATCGCCGCGGCGCCATTTGTTGACAGCCTGAGGGGTGACGTTGAGCTTCTTTGCCAGATGTTTTGATTCGAGTCCCTTTTCGCGCATACGTGAGTCAACAAGGGCTCCAAGGGTGCGCTTTTTATCATTATTAACCATCGTTGTCTTCCTTTCGGATTGGTTGCCTTTGATGGATACTATTGTGCGTTTATGCACGTCAATGCGCAAATTACTGCCAGTTTCTTTTGGTTTCTGACTCAGAAAAACTGGAACAAGCGCTTTATGGCAACGAAGCTGAAATAAAAAAGCAAGCGCATTTTTGAAAAAATGAAGCACCAACGATCAAGGGTTCAACGACCAAGAAAATCCTGAAGATACTGTTGACCTGTTGCCAACCCACAGGTTTAGACTTAAGCCCATCGGAAGTTGGGAGGGAGAATGAGCGAAGGCAAACAGATGAAATGGGTCATCGACAATCTTGGCATCACGCGCGAGACCATCAAGTATTACGATTCAAAAGGTTTGATAAGCCCTCATCGAGAGCCATCGAGCAATAACCGTCGAATATTCGACGAAGACGACTTGGAAGATCTCTGGACCGTCAAGCTTCTCATGGAAACTGGGTTTAGCTCGGAAGAGATACTCGCGATGCAAAGAGGCGAGCTGGATTTCGCCGAGTCGATTGGCGACAAGGTCGATCAGCTAGAGCGGGATATCGAAAGCAAGCAAATTGCACTGTCGTTCGTCAAAACGATCAAACTCACAGGGCAGATTCCCTCATTAAAGAACATGGGGGATATGACGTTTCAGGATTTCTTCGAGTACTCGCAGAACAATTGGAACTTCGCCGACGACGAGATCCTTGCGGCAATCAAAAAGATGACCGATTCATTGGACCCTCTTAAACAGTGCGGCACGGAAAACTTCACAGAAGACGACGTCGATCGACTCGTCGACTTTTTCGAAAGTTTCGGGACGATGGACGAAGTCGCTATCCAGGGAATCAGGGTCGACACCCTCGTGTGCCTTCTCCCGTTGATGAAAGATCTCGAACCCTCAAACGAAGCAGTCCAAATCGTGATAGCGGCATTATTCGACATCGTGGCGCGGCTAGTGCCTGGAAACCCCACCGAAGACCAGTTCGCTCGCAGTTATTCGTGGAACTGGGACGATTGCGATCTCGGGCAAAGGAACAGAAACCTTTACGGCGTAGAAGCATGCGATTTCGTGCTAGCCAGTCTCGCGGTTTTTGGTGCACGAAGCCGTAAATAACGAACAAGAAGCAGCGCAGCTAAACCAAAGAGAGTATCTGGGTTAGGAGTAGAAAATGAGCTGGGATTATGCACAAATGTCAAAGGCAGCAAAGCAAAGCGGCGGTCCTGAGAAATGGATTGGGACAATAAAGGCGGCAAGTCGCTCTCAGGGGCATCGGGACATGTTCCCAATCGTAGCGCTCGCAATGGGAGTGGGTACCGCAATCGGCGGAATCGCAGTGATGCTTGGAGGGCGGCTGGCAGGCCGTCAACAGGCATTGGAAGCAGAGTCGGCCAAAGCCGAGAAAATGGTCATAGCCCATATTGAATCGGAGGATGCGGCCAGAGAATCCGAAACAGAAAAGCAGGGTGTTGAAAAGGATTCTCTATAGAGGAGAGCTTGCTTGTACGCATCGCAGACAAACGCAACAGAAATGGAGCATCAAGTGAAATCGCAAGAGAGCGGAATCAAGAACAGCGGATTTGGATTATCGGCCATAGAGAGCCGCGACCCCGAGAAAAAATGGCTAATACGACTGCTTATTGCCATGGCAATCTGCCTAATCGCGGTATGCGTTATACATGCTGCGGGCGAAGTAATGATAATCGCGCATATCTGCTCATAACATTACAGCTAGGAGGTTTTAATTATGAAATGCGCCAACTGTGGAAACGAAGACGAAAGAACACTTTGGGACGAGGGCGATACCGTTTACTGCAGTAAATGCGCCCACAGAACATCAATTGAAACCGGCGAGGATGATCTTGCTGTTTGCCCTCACTGCGGAGAGCCGAGGGACCGAAAAACTTATTACTGCAGAAATTGCGGTACAGCAGGTTTCTGATTTGTTGGTAAGACGAAATGCCGAATCTGGCAACCTGTACTTTGCCTTCCCTCATCAAAACCGTCACAATAGCTTTAACGAGTCTCGGTAGGTTCCAGCAAAATCGTGCGCTGAATCAGCGCACGATAGCTATCGGAAATAATTTGACTTGTGACGCGAATCAACACCACTGCTTAAAACTGCGACGAAGCAATCGGACATTTCTGTTGATTCAGGAGCGCAAAGCCACCCTCCGCTATTCCCTCTCGCGAAATGGGGAGTCGTAAAACATAGTTGCTTATTGGTGCATAGTGGCGATGCCTAATTGAAAGAATCACTCAACCACTCCTTTACGTTGCGAATCACCCGCTGATTCGCGAATGATTCGAACGAAACGAAACCAAAATATACGACAACGCATAACATGGACGCATATGCCCGTGATGGACGGTTTCCGCAGTTGAGTGGGAGTAGCCGAAAGGTTATTTTGAAGCGTCGAATTTCCATCCGCTGAGTACCGCAGAGTGTCGCAGCGTACGGAAGAAACGCAAAGCCCCCAGCAACTTAGGGGAATAAATGAAATGAGATACCCCCGATTTCCACTTGGAATCGGGGGTATTTTTTATGCTTTTGACCTACTGTTTTAGGAAGATTTACTCCTAAATCAGGGCTGCCAGTGGCAGCGTGAGGGTAATCTAGGGGTGGCGGTTCTGCCCGCTGCCGTCCCGTGCTGATTCTGGCTTGCGAGGCGATTCTGCTATCCTGCGAGTTGAAAGGGTTCCGCCCCGGCGACAAGGGCTCCCCTGCTCTTCCGTGAACAGCGGATAGCCGGGGTGGTCATTTGTTAGTAGTACTTTTTGAACGATAAAGTTACCGTGATAATCAAGCGCTTGACTGCCGTTGCCTAAGCAGTCTTGTCATATCGTTGCCGCAGTCCCCGGCGCAGTGCGCAGCTCCTGCCGAATCTTCCGAAAGCGTTCCGGGACTTCGGCAAGCTCCATCTTCTGCGGGGCATCGACCGTACCCGCTTCCTTCGCCGTTTCGTAATACCAGCACTTGTAATCCACCATCTCCATGGTGTGCTGCAATTCCGCCATCTGCTGTTTCAGAGCTTCTTGTTGGCGCCGGAACATGGCAAGGCGCAAATCGATGGTGTCGTCTCCTTGCAGCGCCATCTCGATGTACTGCCTGATGTCCTTGATGGACATCCCAGCTTTCTTCATGCAGCCGATCACCTGCAGCCATTCGATATCCGATTCCCGGAACATGCGAATGCCACCGGAGGAGCGCTCCACGAAGGGCAGCAGCCCCTCCTTGTCGTAGTAGCGCAAGGTGGACGCCGCAACCCCCAGCAGCTTCGCCATTTCCCCCACCGTATAGACCATCTGAAAACACCTCCGAATTATTCCAGAACACCCTTGACTTAAAGTTAACTTCAAGTTCTAGGATGCACATGAAGTTCAAAGGAAGCATGCTTCCAAACAGAATGTATGTCAATCATAAGGAGGAAAATCGAACGTGAATAGGCCGTATGTTTTCTGCCACATGATGTGCGCTTTGGACGGAAAGATCATGGGCGGTTACATGGGAACGCCGCAGGGCAGAGCGGCGGGCGATGCGTTCTACGACATCGCCTTCGGAAAAGAGCCCTTTTACCATCACCAGGGCTGGCTGTCCGGCAGGGTGACAACGGACGACAACTTCACCTTCTACAGGAAGCCGGACCTGGACGAAGATGCGCCGGCCGTTCCGGCAGGTGATTTCATCGCGCAGCCGGACTTCGGAATGTTCTATGTCTCCGTGGACCCCCACGGCAAGCTGGGGTGGAAAAGCAGCACCCTGCGCTATGTGGACACCACCGCCCATGTCGTCGAGGTGCTGACAGAGCAGGTCGGCAACGCCTACAGGGCATTTTTGAGAAAGCTGGGAATCTCGTACATCATCGCGGGAGAAACGGAGCTGGATCACGGTTTGGCCCTTTCCAAGCTGAAAGAAGAACCAGTCGATATGTTTTGTGTGGTCTTGATTGGAAATTCACAGACCTATCTGAAAAACGGAAAGATGATTACACCAAGAGGGTATAACGTATGAAGCAGCGAAAGATTGCCGTAATTGCCGGAACAAGTGATGCAACGGATTGGATTCGTTCCCTGCCGGAAACAGATTCTGTGACGGCATTTGTGGCAACGCCTTACGGGAAAGAAA
>OGPU01001992.1_pt1 | contig 15676 bp, 12 predicted proteins | sample 1552991 | NCBI WGS metagenome assembly OGPU01 (sample SAMEA2580296, study PRJEB22360) | human gut metagenome | biome: human gut; feature: human-associated habitat; material: faeces | place: Denmark | collected 2008/2010 | reverse complement strand
AATCAGCTGCGCGGCCGTTCCGGCCGTCAGGGCGACCCCGGCGAAAGCCGCTTCTATCTGAGCTTACAGGACGATCTGATGCGCCTGTTCTCCACCGACCGGGTGATGAGCATGATGGACTCTCTTGGGCTGGACGAGGACACCCCCATCGACGCGAAAATCCTCAGCAACGCCGTGGAAAACGCCCAGAAGAGCGTAGAATCCCGGAACTTCCGCGCAAGAAAGAACGTTCTGGAATACGATAACGTCATGAACACCCAGCGTGAGGTCATCTACGCCCAGCGGCAGAAGGTGCTGGATGGGGAAGACCTGCGGGAGAACATGATGCAGATGCTCCGCTCCCTTGTGGAGAGCGACGTTTCCACCGCCCTCAGCGGGCATGGCGGCGAGGTGAACGAGGACGGCCTGAAGGGGCTGGCCAACGCCATGGAGGGCATCTACTTCGCCAAAGGCACGCTGGCGTCCCGCCGGGAGCAGCTGCTGGCCATGAATGCCGACCAGCTGACGGACACCGTTTTTGAAATTGCCAAGCACACCTACGAGGCCAAGGAAGCCGCCTACACCCCCAAGATCATGCGGGAGCTGGAGCGTGTGGTCATGCTCCGGGTGGTGGACGAATACTGGATGGACAACATCGACGCCATGGACGACCTGAAGCAGGGCATCGGTCTGCGGGCTTACGGCCAGCACGACCCGGTGATAGCCTACAAGGAAGAGGGCTACCAGATGTTCGAGGCCATGATCACCGCCATCAAGGAGGAGACCATCCGCCGGATGTTCCTGGTGCAGCTGCGCCCCGCCCAGGAAGTCAAGCGGGAGAAGGTGGCCAAGGAGACCGGCACCTCCGCCCCGGACAAGTCTCAGGTCAAGCGTGCGCCGGTGCGTAAGGAGCACAAGGTCGGCCCCAACGACCCCTGCCCCTGCGGCAGCGGCAAGAAGTACAAGAAGTGCTGCATGCAGAAGGACAAACTCGAAAGTTAAGATAACAGAGAATCAGAAGTAAGGCGCTTTACGCCTTACTTCCGACGCGCGAAAACGAGATTATGATACGAACACAGAAATACGAGACACTCCAATATCTCACCGCCGACGGCATCACCGTCCCCCACGGGTTCACCACCCGTCTTGGCGGCGTCAGCACCGGCACCCAGAGCAGCCTGAATCTGGCCGTAGGCCGGGGGGACTCTCTGGAAAACGTGGAGGAAAACCTCCGCCGCCTTGGCCGCGCCGTGGGCTTCGACCCGGAAAAACTGGTGATGACATTGCAGATCCATTCGGACATCGTCCGGGTGGTGACGGAAAAAGACCATATCGGCCTGTGCCACCGGGACTATCCCAAGTGCGACGCCCTTGTGACAAACACCCCCGGCGTTGCGCTGCTGGTGTTCACCGCCGACTGCACGCCGCTGCTGTTTTTCGACCCCGTGACCGGGGCGGTGGGCGCGGCCCACGCCGGTTGGCGGGGGACGGCGCAGGCCATCGGCGCAAAGGTGGTTCACGCCATGGCGGAGAACTTCGGCGCGAAGCCGGAGAACATCCGCGCGGCCATCGGCCCCAACATCGGCATGTGCCATTTTGAGACCGACCACGACGTCCCCGATGCCATGCGCGCCGCCTTCGGCCCGGAGGTGGATGCTTACATTGAAAAACGGGGCGAAAAATACCATCTGGACTTAAAGCAGATCAACGCCATGGTTCTGCGCCGCTGCGGCGTGGAACACATTGACTTAAGTAGAGACTGCACCGTGTGCAGCTGCGACCGCTTCTGGTCCCACCGGGCGACCGGCGGGGAGCGGGGATCGCAGGGCGCGGTGATCGTCTGTCAGGAGGTGACGGGATGAAAAAGGGAATATCCGTGCTGCTGGCGCTTATCCTCTGTCTGGGGTGCTTCACCGGCTGCGTCGGGAGCATCGACAATTCCGCCTACGTCCCCACGGGAGACGCCCTCCTGATGGAGGGGGAGGACCCGGCGGAGGAAACCATCGCGCCGGACTCTCAGGATCTGACGCTGGCCTACTATCCCGACCGCTCCATGAACCCCCTGTACGGCAGCGACTACACCAACCGCGTGGTCATGTCCCTGATGTATCAGGGGCTGTTCGCGGTGGACTCCAAGAACAATACGACCCCCATTCTGTGCTCTCAGTATCAGGTCACCCCGGATAACCGTACATGGACGATCTATCTGGAACCCAACGCGACCTTCTCCGACGGCACCCGGGTCACGGTGCAGGACGTGGTTGCGAGCTACGAGCAGGCGCGGCAGAACGTGTATTACAAGGGACGCTTCACCCACATTGCCCGTGTGGAGCTGTCCAGCGACGGCGGCGTGGACTTTTTCCTTGACACGCCGTACCAGAATCTGGCACTGCTGCTGGATATCCCCATCGTCAAGGCTTCGGAAGTGACCGCGGACAACCCCCTTGGAACCGGCCCCTACTCTCTGGAAGACGGCATCGGCGGCAAGCACTTGCAGCGGGTGGTGGGCTGGTGGTGCAGCAGCGACGACTTAGTGGCGAAGGATTCCTCCATCGCCCTTGTGGAAGCGGAATCCCCTTCCCAGATCCGGGACGAGTTTGAGTTTTCCGGCCTGAGCGTGGTCTGCACCAACCCCCAGACGGATTCCTACGCCGACTACCGCTGCGACTTCGAGCTGTGGGAAGTGGACAGCGGCTTCATGATGTATGTCGGCTGCAACGTCACCTACAGTAAATTTTTCGACGACGGCACCCTGCGTACCTTCCTGACCTATGGCATCGACCGGCAGACGCTGGTGGACGACAACTACGGCGGACTGGCGCTGCCCACGACCCTGCCCATTTCCCCCATGTCGCCGTATTACAGCAAAAGTCTGGCAACAAATTATGATTACGACGAGATGCGCTTCATCGACGCGGCCAGCAAATTCCGCGTTCCCACCAACGACAAGGGCGTGCCGAGGACGCTGCAGCTGCTGGTCAACAGCGACGATTCCGCCCGTCTGCGCTGCGCCCGGAACATCGCGGCCACGCTGACGGAGCTGGGTCTTGCCTGCGAGACGGTGGAAAGTCCCACCAGCGTCTACGAAGCCCGGCTTCAGGCGGCCAACTACGACATTTACCTCGGCATCACGAAGCTGCCCACAACGGCGGATCTGTCGGAATTCTACCGGCAGTGGGGCGAAATGAGCTGGGGCGGCCTCGCCAACGAGACGATCTACAACATGGTCAATCAGTCTCTGGCGGACAGAGGCAACTACTATAACCTGCACAAGCTGGTGGCGGACGACGGCCGGATCATCCCCGTGATGGCCGGTTACTACGCCATCTATGCCAAGCGCGGCGTGCTGAGCGACCTGAACCCCGCCCGGGACAACGTGTTCTACTACACGCTGGGCAAGACCATGGAGAGCAGTAAGGTTGCCACGCAGTTCAGCTGAGAGAGACCGCAGATCTGCGGAAAAATATCTACCAACAGGAAAGGAAGAAGATCATGAAAAGAGTTATTGCCCTGACGCTTACCTTGGCGCTGCTGCTGTGCGGCTGCGGTGTCAGGAGCGCGCCTGCCACAACTCCCGCAGCGGTGCCGGAGACCACCGCCGCGCCGACCGCCGAACCCACCGCGGAACCCACGGCGGAACCGACCACCGTGCCGACCACGGAACCGGAGGTTTATGTCAACCCCCTGAACGGCGAAGTTCTGGATGCGCCCTTCACCGGCCGTATTTTTGCCAACACCGTGAGCAATCTGGCGGACAACATTCCCCATGTGGGCGTGGTGAAGGCGGACATGCTGATCGAGTGCTACGTCAACATGGACAGCGTGGTGCGCTGTCTGGCGCTGTTTACCGACATCGACTCCGTGGACGCCATCGGCTCCACCCGTTCCACCCGGCCCATGTTCAACAGTATCGCCCAGCACTATGACCTGATCCTGTCCCACGCGGGCGGCTCCGCGCAGGCGCTGGCAGACGCCAAGGAGCGGGGCGTGGAGAATTTCAACATTGATGAATGGGTGGTGGCCTCCACCGGCGCTTCCTATCGGGACACCGAGCGCAAGGGCGCGCTGGAGAACACCCTCTACGGCATCGGTTCCGGCATCAAAGCCTACGCCGAATCTCAGGGCTACCCCATGACGCTGGAGCGGGACTACGGCTTCGACTTCACCGACGACGGCACCCCGGCGGACGGTGTTGAGGCCAGGGACATCAGCATCACGCTGGTCTACGAAAAGGCCAGAAAGGAAACCCGGATGGTCTATGACGAGAGCACGGGCAAATACGCCTTCAACCAGTACGGCAAGGTCATGACCGACCTGAAGACTGAGGAAGTCGAAGCGTTCCGGAACGTCATCGTCATGTACGCGGACATCACCACCACCGGCATTTACCACATCGCGGATTTCAATGCCGGCGGCAAGGGCTACTTTGCCTGCGGCGGCAAGCTCATCCCCATCGTCTGGATGTGCGGCGGCGATAAGGAGCCGTTCCGTTTCTTCACGGAAAGCGGCGAGCCGCTGGAGCTTGGCCGGGGCAACACCTACATGGCCATCTGCACGCCTCAGTCCCCCGTCGTCTGCGAAGGAATGCCGGAGCAGCCCGCCGAAACCACGGCCGCGTCCTGAGTTTGGGACGGATATTCCGGGAAATGAAAAGCGCCCGCAGCGTCACGCGGCGGGCGCTTTTGCGCGAATGAGCAACATGCACCGAAAAATAGCAAAAACTGATCGGAATTTTACGAAAATTACACTTTACAACGCAGTGGGATTATTGTATAATGGATTCCGTACGGAGATATCGAATGCCGTACCTGAAAAGTAAAATACTGCCTTCCGGCAGTAATAAAAATGGAGGAATTACCATGTCTGTTAAAGTTGCAATCAATGGTTTTGGCCGTATCGGCCGTCTGGCTTTCCGTCAGATGTTCGGTGCTGAGGGTTTTGAAGTCGTCGCGATCAACGACCTGACCTCTCCCAAGATGCTGGCTCACCTGCTGAAGTACGATTCCACTCAGGGCAACTACGCTGCTCAGGGTCACGTCGTTGAGGCCGGCGAGGACTTCATCACCGTCGACGGCAAGAAGATCACCATTTACGCCAAGGCCAACGCTGCCGAGCTGCCCTGGGGCGAGCTGGGTGTTGACGTTGTTCTGGAGTGCACCGGTTTCTACACTTCCAAGGCCAAGGCTCAGGCGCACATCGACGCCGGCGCCAAGAAGGTCGTCATTTCCGCTCCTGCCGGCAATGACCTGCCCACCATCGTTTACAACGTTAACCACAACACCCTGACCAAGGAAGACAACATCATCTCCGCCGCTTCCTGCACCACCAACTGCCTGGCTCCCATGGCCAAGGCTCTGAACGACGGCTGGAAGATCCAGTCCGGCATTATGTGCACCATCCACGCCTACACCGGCGACCAGATGCCGCTCGACGGCCCGCAGCGCAAGGGCAACTTCCGTCGCTCCCGCGCCTGCTCCGAGAACATCGTCCCGAACACCACGGGCGCTGCCAAGGCCATCGGCCTGGTTCTCCCCGAGCTCAACGGCAAGCTCATCGGTGCCGCCCAGCGCGTCCCGACGCCGACCGGCTCGCTGACCAACCTCTACGCCGTCGTTGACAAGAAGGTCACCGTCGACGAGGTCAACGCTGCCATGAAGGCCTACGCCGCCACCATCTCCGAGACCTTCGCCTACAACGAGGACCAGATCGTCTCCCGCGACATCGTCGGCGAGACCCACGGCTCCATCTTCGACGCCACTCAGACCATGTGCTCTGACCTCGGCAACGGCCAGACCCTCGTTCAGGTCACCTCTTGGTACGACAACGAGAACTCCTACACCTCTCAGATGGTCCGCACCATCAAGTACTTCGAGAAGTTCGTTGCTTAATTTAGCTTTTAGCGAATAGCTCGTTGAGCGTCTAAAGAAGGGCGCGGCCTTATAGGGCTTACACCCTAGGGTCGCGCCCTTTTTATAGGAAATCGTCTGCCGTAATGGGAGGCAGACACGTACGAAAGGTAGAAGCAAACATGGCCTTTACCAAGAAGACCGTCCGCGACATCGATGTCGACGGCAAGCGCGTTCTCGTCCGCGTTGACTTCAACGTGCCTATCAAGGATGGAGTCGTTGGCGACACCACCCGTATCAAGGCTGCCCTGCCCACCATCAACTATCTCGTTGAGCACAACGCTCGCGTCATCCTCATGAGCCACCTCGGCCGTCCCGAGGGCACTGGCTTCCAGCCTGAGCTCTCCCTTGAGCCTGTCGCCAAGAAGCTTGCCGAGCTCTCTGGTCTCGACGTTGCCTTTGTCGCCGACACTTACGGCGAGAAGGCTGCCGAGGCTGTCGCTGCCGTCGAGCCGGGCAAGGTTCTCGTTCTCGAGAACGTCCGCTTCGATAAGCGTGAGAAGAAGAACGATCCCGAGATCGCCAAGAAGCTCGCTTCCTATGGTGACGTCTTCGTTCTCGATGCCTTCGGCACCGCTCACCGCGCCCAGGGTTCCGTCGTGGGCCCCGCCGCTTACCTGCCTGCCGTCGCTGGCTTCCTGCTCGAGAAGGAGGTCGACACGCTGACCGGCATCTTCGCCGAGCCCGAGCGCCCCTTCGTCGCCATCGTCGGCGGTTCCAAGGTTTCCTCCAAGATCGGCGTTCTCGATCACCTCATCGACTCTGCTGACACCCTGATCATCGGTGGCGGCATGGCCTACACCTTCTTCCTGGCTCAGGGCCTTTCCGTCGGTCAGTCCCTCAAGGAAGAGGACTGGGTCGAGCGCGCCGGCGAGATGCTCAAGAAGGCCGAGGAGAAGGGCGTCAAGATCCTGCTCCCCATCGACAACCGCGTTGCCGATCACTTTGGCGAGGACGCTGTCCCCGAGGTTGTCGCTTCCGACGCTATCCCTGACGACCGCGAGGGCATGGACATCGGTCCTAAGACCGAGGAGCTCTACGCCGAGGCCGTCAAGGGCGCCAAGACTGTGTTCTGGAATGGCCCCATGGGCGTCTTCGAGTTCGACAACTTCGCTCACGGCACCCAGGCTATCGCCGAGGCTGTCGCCGAGGCCGACTGCACCTCGATCATCGGCGGTGGCGACTCTGTCGCGGCTGTCAACAAGTTCAACCTGGCCGACAAGATGAGCTGGATCTCCACCGGTGGTGGCGCTTCCATGGAGCTCGTCGAGGGTAAGGCCCTGCCCGGAGTGGAGGCGCTTCTCGATGCCTAATCGCACCCTTCTCATCGCTGGTAACTGGAAGATGAACAACGACGTCGCCGAGGCCGCCAAACTCGCCGACGAGCTGGCTCAGGCTCTGCCCGAGGTTCCGGCTGGCGTCGAGGTGCTCGTCTGCCCTCCGACCATCGACATCACCACGGTTCATGACCGCATTCAGGCTGCCCCCATCGCCCTCGGTGCACAGAACGTGTACTGGGAGGCCAAGGGTGCCTTCACCGGTGAGTCCTCTTGCGACATGCTCAAGTCCGCTGGCTGCACCTACTGCATCATTGGCCACTCCGAGCGTCGTGACTACTTCCACGAGACCGACGAGGACCAGAACAAGAAGGCCAAGGCTCTCGTTGCCGCCGGTCTTGTTCCCGTCTTCTGCTGCGGCGAGTCCCTCGAGGTCCGCGAGGCTGGCACCTATGTCGAGCACGTCGTGAACCAGGTCAAGGCTGGCCTTGCTGGTCTTGAGATCACCTGCCCCAAGCAGGTCGTCGTCGCCTACGAGCCCATCTGGGCCATTGGCACCGGCAAGACCGCTACCGCCGAGGACGCTCAGGAGGTCTGCGGCGCTATCCGTGAGACCCTCAAGGAGATGTTCGGCGAGGAGCTCGCCAACGGCATCCGCGTTCTCTATGGTGGCTCTGCCAAGCCCGGCAACATTGCCGAGCTCGTCGCCAAGCCCGACGTTGACGGCGCCCTCGTGGGCGGCGCTTCGCTCAAGGCTGCCGACTTCGCCTCTATGGTCGTCAAGGCAGGCGAGTAGGACATATGGCACAGCGTCATCTTCCCGCACTCCTGATCATTATGGACGGCTGCGGCCTGGCTCCGGCCGATGGCGAGAACGCCGTCGCCGCTGCCAAGACGCCCTTCCTTGATAGCCTGTACGAGAAGTACCCCCACACCACGCTCGGCGCTTCGGGCGAGGACGTGGGTCTTCCCGATGGCCAGATGGGCAACTCCGAGGTGGGTCACCTCAACATCGGTGCCGGCCGCATTGTGTTCCAGGAGCTTTCGCGCATCAACAACGCCATCAAGGACGGCTCCATCGCCAAGAACGAGGTCTTCGTCAAGGCTATGGACGACGTCAAGGCTGACGGCAAGACTCTCCACCTCATGGGCCTTATGAGCCCTGGCGGTGTTCATTCTCACATGAACCACGTAGAGGCTCTGGTCAAGATGGCTGCCGAGCACGGTGTCAAGACCGTTCGCGTCCACGCCTTCATGGATGGCCGCGACGTTGACCCGCAGTCCGGCGCCGGCTACATGAGTGAGTTCTGCGCCTTCCTGGCCAAGATCTCCGAGGAGACCGGTTGCGACGCTCGCGTTGCCACCGTCTCGGGCCGTTATTGGGCCATGGACCGCGATAATCGTTGGGAGCGCATCCAGCGCGCCTACGACGTCATGGTCAACGCGTCCGATGCTGATACCGACCCCGTTGCCGGTATCAAGGCCTACTACGAGAAGGATCCGCGCGGCGACGAGTTCGTCGAGCCCTTCGCTGCCCACAACGAGGGCATCCACGAGGGCGACGCGGCCATCTTCTTCAACTTCCGTCCCGACCGCGCTCGTCAGATGACCCGCGTGTTCACGGACAAGGAGTTCGACGGCTTTGAGCGCGAGCAGATCAAGCTTTCGCACTTTGTGACGATGACCGAGTACGATCCGACGTTTGACGTCGAGGTCGCCTTCCCCAAGACGTTCCCCGAGAACGTCCTGGCCGACGTTATCGCCGCCAACGGCCTGAAGCAGCTGCACACCGCCGAGACCGAGAAGTACGCCCACGTGACGTTCTTCCTCAACGGCGGCATCGAGGAGCCCAAGGAGGGCGAGGAGCGCGTGCTCGTCGCTTCCCCCAAGGTCGCTACCTACGATCTGCAGCCTGAGATGAGCGCTCCCGAGGTTACCGAGAAGCTCGTCGCTGCCATCAACGAGGATCGCGCTGATTTCTACATCGTGAACTTCGCGAACTGCGACATGGTTGGTCACACCGGTGTCTTCGACGCCGCCGTTAAGGCCGTCGAGGCTGTTGACGATGCCTTGTCCAAGGTTGTCCCGGCGATTCTCGCCAAGGGTGGCTTTGCGCTGATCACCGCCGACCACGGCAACGCCGACCACATGTTTGACGTTGCTTCCGACGGTTCCAAGCATCCGTTCACGGCTCACACCACCAACCGTGTGCCGTTCATCATCGTTGATGAGAAGGCCAAGCTCACCGGTATCGAGGACGGCCGTCTTTCCGATATCGCTCCGACCATGCTCACCATGGCTGGTATTGAGCCTTCCGCCGAGATGACGGGCCGCGTGCTCGCCACCGAGGCCTAAGAGAAAACAAATACCGTTTTCTAGCAAGGGGGTTGTCCATATTCGGGCAACCCCTTTTTTGGTATTTCTGCCATTTCTACCCCGTCCCCGAGTGGCGGGTAGGGGAGAGCGGGGGTTGTGGTACAGTACTGGAGTTTGAATTGTTCTATTAAGGAGCTTATCTATGGGTCCGTTCCAGATTCTTCTGTTTGTCGTTTGGGCTGTTTCTGCCGTGGCGCTGACGATTCTCGTCCTGATGCATTCCGGTAAGGGTACCGGCGTTTCGGATATGATCGCTAGCTCGCTGTATAACTCCAGCTCTGCCACAGGTGTTATGGAGCAGAACCTCGACCGCCTGACCGTCATCATGGCTGTCGTGTTTGCCGTGTGCGTCGTGCTGTGCATGTTCTTCTTCCCGCAGGGCATCGTGGGCTACTAATCACGAGCCGCATAAGTACTTGTAAAGGGTTCCGCAAGTGCGGGACCCTTTTTTGTTTACATATTCGTAACAGAGTCAAAAATATCACCACATACTGCGCCCAACTAAAGAAATTCTTGACCGTTAACCGGAATTAGCCCCAAATCGTGCATAAAATGCGCTACAGTATTGCAAAACGTTGGCCTGTTGTGCATAACCAGCCATAGCAGCGGGCAGCGTTTTGATGGTTCGGATCGGATTGTCTCGACATGTGTCCGACTGAACATTTCTTTGTCCTATCTCATAAGGAGGATGGCATGGCTGATTCTATGTTCCACCAGCCCGTTATGGGTCGTCGCGCCTTTGTTGGCGGCACCCTTGCTGCGAGCTCCATGGCTTTTCTTGCCGCATGTGGCAAGAAGGGCGGCGACGCTTCCGGTTCTGAGTCCGGTTCGACGCTGAACTTCTACATCAACAACCCGGTCTGCATCGACCCCTACAACGTCCAGGAGGACCAGGGTACTCAGGTCGAGTATCAGCTCTTTGACGCTCTGACCTCTTACGACGCCGAGAAGGGCGAGATCGTTCCGCTGGCTTGCGAGTCCTTTGAGTCCAACGACGACGCCACCGAGTTTACCTTCAAGATCAAGAAGGCCAAGTTCCACAACGGTGACGACGTTACCTCTAAGTCCTTCAAGCTCGGTTGGGAGCGTCTGGTCAACACCAAGTCGGCCATCGCTACCGAGTATGGCCCTTCCGAGGTCTCCTATCACCTTTCCATGGTCGAGGGCTATGACGATCTGCTTGCCGGTAACGCCACCGAGCTCAGCGGTGTTACGTGCCCTGACGATGAGACCCTCGTCGTCAAGCTGTCTTCCGCTTACGCCGACTTCCCCTTCGTCGCCTCTCACCCGGCTCTGGCCCCGGTTCCCGAGTGCGCCGAGTCCGATGTCAAGAGCTTCTACCTTGCCCCGGTCGGTAACGGCCCGTTCATGATGGACGGCAAGTGGGAGGATGGCCAGGAGATCAACGTCAAGAAGTTCGACGATTACTATGGCGACAAGGCCAAGATCGATGGCATCCACTTCCAGGTCATCAAGGACATGGAGACCGCTTACAAGGAGTTCCAGGCCGGTAACCTTGATGTCTGCGACGTTCCTGTCGCTCAGATCGATGCCGCCAAGAAGGATCGCGGCGTGTCCAAGGACGGCTACACCATGGGTGACGGCGAGCGCATGCTGCTCGGCGCCGAGCCTTCCACCTACTACCTGACCTGCAACAACACGGCCGAGCCGTTCAACAACGCTGACCTGCGTAGGGGTATCTCCCTGGCCATTAACCGTGAGGCCATCTGCAAGACCCTCTTCAAGGGTACCCGTACCCCCGCCGACGGCATTGTTCCTCCGGGCATCGATGGCTACAAGGAGGGCGCATGGGAGTTCTGCGCCTACGACGTCGACAAGGCTAACGAGTACCTCGACAAGGTTGCTCCTGCCGGTGCCAACGGTGACCGTGGCATTAGTGTGACCCTTTCCTACAACCAGGACGGTGGCCACAAGGAGATCATGGAGTCCATCATCGGCGACCTCGCCAAGGTTGGCGTTACCGCTGTCTCCGATACCCCCGAGTGGTCTGCCCTGCTCGAGCAGTATCAGAACTTCAACTATCAGTTCGGTCGTCTGGGCTGGATTGCCGACTACCCGATCATGGACAACTTCCTGTATCCACTGTTCCACTCCGACTCCCTCGGTGGCGACAACCGCTCTGGTTACAACAACCCCGAGTTCGACGCCAAGGTCGACGAGGCTCGCACTACGGTTGACGACAAGGAGCGCGTCGCTAAGATGCAGGAGGCCGACGCAATGGTCGCTGCCGACTGCCCGGTCATCCCGGTGATGTTCTACACGCACACCATCGCCGGCTCCGATCGCATCAAGCACCTCTATGTCGATCCGCAGAAGCACGCCGATCTGGGTACCGCTGAGCTCGCTTAAGAGTTTGCAGCTTCCGTGAGGGTCAAGTATTTACGTAGACCTCATGGGAAACATACAGTTCTCCCTAACCTGGGGTAAACTGGCTGATGGTAATTTTGGGATGCCGGTCTGGCGATCGGCATCCCATTTAGGTTAATCCCTAGATAGGGGAGTGGTATGGGTAAGTACATCGTTAAACGTGTGCTTCAGTTCATCCCGGTGTTTTTGGGCGTTACGCTGATTCTGTTCGCCCTCCAGAATATCGTGCCGGGAGATCCGATCAAGCTGATCGGTGGAGACAAGGCTCTGTCCCCCGAGGTGGAGCTTCAGCTTCGTGTTCGCTATCACCTGGTCCAGACGGACGAGGACGGCAACGCGATCCTTGACGAGAACGGCGACCCCGTTCAAACGTCGCTCGTGGACCGTTACTTGTATTACATGAACGGCCTGCTTCATGGCGATCTGGGCAATTCGTATCAGCGCAAGCTGCCGGTTACGGAAATCTTCGCCCAGAAGTATCCGTATACGGTCAAACTTGCCGCGTGCGCCATCGTACTCGAGGCGATCATGGGTATCGGTGCGGGTATCATTTCGGCGGTAAAGCGTTATTCCTTCTGGGATATTTTGGTAACGCTCACCACGTCGATCCTCGTTGCGGTCCCGGCCTTCTGGCTCGGTATGTTGTTGCAGCTGTTCTTTGGCGTCATCCTCAAGGACGCCACGGGCGGTGCATTCTCCATGCCGATCTCGGGTGCCGGTGGTTCCAGCTCTCAGTATCAGGATTGGATGCACTATGTGCTTCCGACCATTACGCTGGCTTCGGTTTCGACCGCTTACGCTGCCCGCATTATGCGCTCGCAGCTGCTTGACGTCATGAACCAGGATTACATCCGTACGGCAAAGGCCAAGGGTCTCTCCAATCGTGCGATCATCATCAAGCATGCGCTTAAGAATGCACTCATCCCCGTCGTTACCTATATTGGTGTCGACTTTGGTGGCATGCTTTCGGGCGCCATCCTGACCGAGACGGTCTTTAACTGGCCCGGTATCGGCTATGAGGTCTATCGCGCCATTAGCATGCGTGACTGGCCCATCGTTATGGGCGGCGTTACGCTCATCGTTGTCGTCGTCATGGTGATCAACCTGCTCGTCGACATTAGCTATGCATTCCTCGACCCGCGCATCCGCCTTGGCGGTCCGTCGGATAAGGCCTAAGAGAGGTACGTCTCATGCAGGAAACTGATTCTCAGTCTCAGGAGCAGGCTACCGCCACCAAGGTCGCATCTGCTCCCGCCAAGTCCCGCACGCTGTGGGGCGACGCTTTTAAGCGTCTTCGTAAGAACAAGCTCGCCGTTATCGGTGTCTGCTGGATCATCATCGTCGTTGTGGTTGCCCTGACCGCAGATCTGTGGGCTAAGCCCTGGCTCGGTTCTCCGACGGCTTCCGACTCGACCACTATGGCCGAGACGTCGCTGCTGGCTCCGTGTGCAGAGCATCCGTTTGGCACCGACGCCCTTGGTCGTGACATTCTTGTCCGCGTTATCTACGGTGCGCGCGTTTCGCTGTCCGTCGGAATTATGGCCACCGCGATCTCCACGCTGATTGGTCTGGTCATGGGTGCTCTGGCCGGTTTCTACGGCGGCATCTGGGATACGATCATCATGCGCTGTGCGGACATCTTCCTGGCGTTCCCGTACGTGCTGTTCGTTGTCGCCATGATCGCCGTTATCGGCCGTGGTCTTCAGAACGTCTTTATCGCCATCGGTATTCTCGGCTGGCCTTCGATTGCGCGCGTCTTCCGCTCTGCGATCTTGACCGTCAAGGAAAACGACTATGTTGATGCTGCTCGCGCGATGGGTGCATCTGATGCTCGTATCGTTGTACGTCACATCTTCCCGAACTCCGTCGCCTCCATCGTGGTCTACGCGACCATGAACATTGGTGGCGCCATTCTGACCGAGTCCGCTCTGTCCTTCCTCGGCATGGGCGTTATTCCGCCTACGCCTTCGTGGGGCTCCATGATTCAGGACGGTCAGCAGTATCTTCTGACTGCTCCCTGGATGATGATCATGCCCGGTCTGGCAATTCTCTCGACGGTGCTCGCCTTCACCCTGCTGGGTGACGGTCTGCGCGACGCCCTCGACGTCAAGATGAAGGACGCATAAGGATGAAGAAGAACAAGAACTATGTGGACCTGAAGGACCAGCCTGTTCCCGAGGGCCAGCATCTGCTCGAGGTCGATGACCTTAAGATGTATTTCCACACCGAGGACGGCGTTGTTCGCGCTGTCGACGGTGTCTCCTACACGCTCGATCGCGGCGAGACCCTGGGCGTCGTCGGTGAGTCCGGCTCCGGTAAGTCCGTGACCGCCATGACCATCATGGGTCTTATCTCGATGCCTCCGGGAAAGATCGAGGGCGGCGACGTTCGCTATCGCGGTCGTTCTATCCTCGAGATGACCGAGGAGGAGATGCAGCACATTCGCGGCAACGACATCGCGATGATCTTCCAGGATCCTATGACCTCCTTGAACCCGGTCTATAAGATCGGCAAGCAGGTGGGCGAGGGCCTTCGTCTGCACCGTGGCTACTCCAAGCAGGAGGCGCTCAAGCGCGCTACCGAGCTTTTGGACCTCGTGGGTATCCCCGAGCCCGAGAAGCGCGTCAATGAGTATCCGCACCAGTTCTCCGGCGGTATGCGTCAGCGTGTCATGATCGCTATGGCTCTTGCCTGCGATCCCGATATCCTGATTGCCGACGAGCCCACGACGGCTCTGGACGTTACCATTCAGGCTCAGATTATCGAGCTCATGCAGGAAATGCAGGAGAAGAACGGCAACGCCATCATCATGATTACCCATGACCTGGGCGTCGTTGCCGATATGGCTGATAAGATCATGGTTATGTACGCCGGCCGTCCCGTCGAGTTCGGTACTGCTGAGGAAATCTTCTACGAGAGTCGCCACCCCTACACCTGGGGCCTTATCCGCTCCATCCCGGAGCAGGCCATCGAAGAGAAGAAGCCGCTTACGCCGATTCACGGCAACCCGCCTTCGCTCATGAACCTGCCTGAGGGCTGCGTCTTCTCTCCTCGTTGTCCCTATGCGACGGACAAGTGCTGCAAGCAGCGCCCCGAGCGCGTTGTCACCGAGTCTGGTCATTACTCTGCGTGCCACTACTCCGGTGACCCCGAGTTCCTCAAGAACGCTCCTGAGACGTCCCGTACGCGCAAGGATTCCAAGAAGGGAGGCGAGGCGTAATGGCAGATACCAACGAGCGTACTCCGCTGCTGAAGGTCGAGCACCTCTCTAAGGAGTTCCCCGCTGAGTCCGGCATGTTCGCCAAGCGCTTCTCCAAGCGTGTTGTCTCTGCAGTAAATGACATTTCGTTCGAGATTTATCCGGGCGAGACCTTTGGTCTGGTTGGTGAGTCTGGTTGCGGTAAGTCCACGACGGGTCGCACCATCATGCGCCTGACCAAGCCGACCGCCGGTAAGGTGTTCTTCCAGGGTAAAGACGTTGCCGAGATGAGCAAGCATGAGATCAAGGACATGCGTCGCGAGATGCAGTTCATCTTCCAGGATCCCTATGCTTCGCTCAATCCCCGTATGACCATCGGCGAGATCGTCTCCGAGCCCATGACCATTCATGGCGTGGGTACCAAGGAGGAGCGTATCGAGCGCGTCCGCGAGCTGCTGGACGTCGTCGGTCTGAATCCCGAGCACATCAACCGTTATCCGCACGAGTTCTCGGGCGGCCAGCGCCAGCGCGTCGGCATCGCCCGCGCGTTC
>OGPU01001953.1_pt1 | contig 15895 bp, 11 predicted proteins | sample 1552991 | NCBI WGS metagenome assembly OGPU01 (sample SAMEA2580296, study PRJEB22360) | human gut metagenome | biome: human gut; feature: human-associated habitat; material: faeces | place: Denmark | collected 2008/2010 | reverse complement strand
AGCACGTTTTGACTGATGAAGCGCAAGCTGTGCTAAGAAGCAGTTTGTGTGGAGGTCTACAAAGGTTTTAGGTTTACCATGACTTAGCTAAGGTGTGTTCCGAAAGAAAACCTAAAGGAGAAGAGTCATTGAGGGTTCTTCTCCTTTGCTTGGATTCTAATGATTTTGGAGATATAATATGAATTGATTAAAAAAGGGTACTTGTTTTTTCAAGTACCCTAGTGTATAATCTACTTAGAAAGTGAATCGGATATGACTCCGATTTGCCCTCAGTGGAAACTAAAAGGATAGCATCCAGACTTTAGGAGGTTGGGATGCTATTTCTTTTTGTTGTTGTGATTATCTATGTATGATAGAGCCGCGAAAATTACTAGCACAAGAGTTAAAACTTCAAGCGTGTTCATAGGGCATCACCCTCCTTTGTAAACTAGAGGGCATCAAACAATCGGAAAGTCACATCCTGCTTTCTTTTTGATTACACATGAATAGTATAACATAATAGGAACATATGTTCAAGAAAAAAATAGTTGACACGAATCAATTCTTTTGGTAGAATATCAACTCGTAAGGTCTTTTATGACCACGGTGCTGTTATAGCTCAGGTGGTAGAGCGTCGCCTTGGTAAGGCGGAGGTCACGGGTTCGAGTCCCGTTAACAGCTTTTATAGGATTTAAAAGTTTTGTGTAAGACCGTTAGGTCTTATTTTTTTGCCATAAAGCTTTTGGCGTATCAAAAGCAACCTAAATGGGTTTTATATCATAAAAGCGTTGCATGATGAAAAAAATTTTTGACATGAAAACAACTAAAATGCATGAAAATAAGAAAAAGAGTTGCTTTTTCGCTGCGTTTTATCGTAAGAATGTGATAAATCGACCGGAAAATGCAACCATATTGACAAATTATGAGTAAAAGAGTTGCTTGCATGTTGCCCCACCCCTGTTATCTAAAAATAGCCCCTAAAAGCAACCGGCGCAAACAACCGAAGCAAACAACCAGTAAAAGCAACTGCCAAAAACCAACGAGCCAGCTTCTCATCTTCTTATCGAATCTTCGACAGCTTCCCTCGGATCCTTTGCAAAGCGTTATCGATGGATTTTGGAGATTTCCCAAGGACTACGGCAATCTGCTGGTAATCGTTGCCATCAAGGTAGAGAGTTACCACTTCTTTTTCGAACTTGCTCAGGTGCTTTTCGATGTGGCTCTCGATGTCCGTTACATTTTCCTTGTCGATTACGATGTCTTCCGGATTTATAAGTTCGGAAGGCTGGAGTGTATCGGCAAGTGTCTCGCGGGAATTGTTTTCTATGTCGGAGTTGAGCGGCGAGTAAAGGGAAACGTAGGTGTTGAGCGGCGAATTCTTGAGTCGGTTTGCACCCTTGATTACGTTGTATAATTGATTATCAATGCAAAGAGAAGCGTAGTGTACGAAGGAACTTTCGCGGTCTGCCTTAAAAGCACGGATGGCTTTATAGAGGGCAATCATTCCCTCCTGAATTAAGTCATCATTGTCGCCGCCAATCAGAAAAAGAGTACGAGCCTTCTTCTTGACAAGGGGCTTGTACTTTTCCAGTAAAAAATCTGTGGCAGCATCATCGCCGTCGTGGGAGCGGGCGATGATTGTTTCATCGTTTGCTGCGTGATAATCAAACATAAAATCCTCCTCAATTAGTGGTTCATACGCTGACGTACAATTTCGTAAGCAAGAACGCCGGCGGCTACAGATGCGTTAAGTGAGTCGATATCACCCTTCATCGGAATGGATGAAATGAAATCGCAGTGTTCTTTTGACTGATTCGCTCCGGCTGCTTCCAGCTGGCCGCAGTCCATCGTAGCGCCTCCTGCAATATTTTCCGGATCAGGAGAATCTATTTTCACTTCCATTCGGCTGGTAGCTTTACCGCATGAAGCCTGTTTGAGAGTTTCCCAGCGGCTGGAACAAATGATGGGACCACATTCTGTCATACCATAGGCAATGGTGTATGGAAATCCTATTTGTTTAAGAAAAGCTTCCACTTCTGCATTGAACGCAGCTCCTCCGATAATAATTTCATCAAAATTTCCACCAAAAATTTCCATTGCTGCCTGCCGGGCAGCTGCTTTAATTTTATCGTTAACAATGGGTACTCTCAGCAACAACTTACCTATTTTATTATCCAGTTTGGGGAGAATATCTTTTTTAATAATCTTTTCTACAATCAACGGTACACAAGCAATTACTCTCGGTTTGATTTCGGCAAATGATTGTGCAATGATTTTGGGAGACGGCATACGTGTCAAGAAGTAGAGGTGTGCACCCGCAGAAAATCCGTAAAGAAAATCGTAGACCATGCCGAATACGTGCCCCATGGGAAGCATCGAAACGATGTGATCACCAGGTTTTACCGGAAGCATCTCGTGACAATAAGCAATGTTTGACCAAAGACTACGATAGGGTAACATCACTCCTTTGGAATAACCTGTTGTTCCTGATGTGTAATTTATAACAGCCAGTTCTTCCGGCATATCTTTACGGTAGGAGATATGTTCCGGACGAAAATTTTTAGGATATCGCTGTCCATATATCTCATTACGGTGTTCATGTGCATATGTCAGTTTGTCATTGCGCGACACAAGTGGAGTAAAGTCTGTCAAAGAAGATATACCTTCAAGTAAAGGCATCCGATCTTCATTAAGGTTTTCCCATACCTGATCACCTACAAAGAGGAGTTTTGCCTCAGAGTGATTGACGATATTATGGATATTGTCAGCCTTAAATTCATGTAAAATGGGAACAATTACAGCACCATAAGTCACGGTGGCCAAAAAGGTTACAGCCCAATGGGCACTATTGCGGCCACAGACAGCGATCTTATCACCCGGTTGAATACCGGCCATTTCTAATATAATGTGAAATTTGGCTATTTTGCGGGCTACATCCTTATATTGAAGGGTGATTCCTTTGTAGTCTGTCAGGGCGTTTGCATCCCAGTTGTTTATGATGCTTTGTTCAATATAACCAATGAACCGTTGTTCTTGTTCCATTTTGTAATTTCTGCACATTCAGTTAAAAACTGCGCAAAATTAATATTCTATTAACGGAAACCGAATTCTCTCGTAAAGTTTTACGTTAAATTAACGGAGGGTAGGTCATTCTATTTATCGATTATCTAAGATAGAATGAACACAGAGACACGTTCTGCCAATATCGAAAATGATATGTGGATTTCACGTTCTCTGTGTTTTTATCATGATTTTCTATTCATTCTTAACCGTTTCCTGCTTATTTTTCTCTGAGATCAGCAGTAGTTTGTCTCCTACATGTAATTTTAGTGTGCCGTTGGGGATAAGAAATTCATCACCACGTTTGACGATCATTACTAAAGTACCTTTTGGCAAATTCATATCTTTCAGGGTGTCTGCCTCATTCAGCATTTCCATAGTAATGGTCATATCCGAAAGATCAGTATCTATCTCTTCCGGAAGTTCTACACCGAAGTCATTTCCGGTCTTTTCGAGTGGAGTGGACAAGTGTAACAAGCGTGCCACAAACGAAACACTTGTTCCTTGTACAATCAATGAAACAATCGTAATAAAAAACACGATATTGAAAATCATATTCGATCCTTCCACGTTTGCCACTACCGGATAAGTTGCGAAAATGATGGGTACAGCTCCTCGTAGCCCTACCCACGAGACAAACAGACGGGATTTTAAAGTAATCTTCCTAAATGGTAAAAGACAAAGGAATACGCTTAATGGTCGTCCGATAACGATCATGAATACTCCGATAAGCAATGCTACAACGGCAACTTCAATCATTTCGTGAGGATTGACAAGCAGTCCTAACATAAGGAACATAATGATTTGGAACAGCCAGGTCAGACCATCCATGAATGTTGCAATTTCCTTTCGGAAAGTTATTTTATGGTTACCTACCATCATGCCGGCAATGTATACAGCCAAATACCCATTACCGCGAAGCAGATCGGTGATGGCAAAAGTGAAGAATACAAAAGACAATAACAGAATGGGATAAAGTGATTGGTTATCGATATTTATTTTGTTGAGTATCAATATCGCCAGTTTTCCCAAGATATATCCGGCAGCAGCACCTACCAAGAATTGGATGATGAATGAACCGATTATGTTGCCTGTACCCATGCCATCTGATTGAATGAATTGTATCAGGACTATGGTAAGCATATAGGCCATTGGATCGTTGCTTCCGCTCTCCAGTTCAAGCATAGGACGTAGGTTATGTTTCAGATTCATCTTTTGCGAACGGAGGATGGCGAATACTGAAGCAGAATCCGTTGACGACATGGTAGATGCAAGTAATAGGGAGGTGATCAATGGAAAGTGGATATTGGTCCAACTCATTCCCGAAAGATACCAAATGAATAATCCGGTAAAAAGTGCCGTGAGAAATACTCCCACTGTTGAAAGTACGATTCCCGGAGAAAGAATAGGACGAATTTCTTTGAATTTAGTATCCATACCTCCGGAGAACAGAATGACGCTAAGGGCAACCATACCTATAAATTGGGCTATCTTGGCATTATGAAATTGTAATCCCAATCCGTCGCTTCCGAAAAGCATACCTACAAGAAGGAATAATAATAAGGCCGGCACTCCGAAGCGATATCCGGTTTTTCCGACAACAATGCTGACAAATAGTAAAATAGAACCAATGAGTAGAATGTTTTCAGCGGTAAAAATCATAAGCAATGAGTACTAAGGGTTGTTAATTTGTTATTTTACATTTCACTGTGCGAAGTTACTTAAATTATGTAACAAATAGAAACGCTCTTTGGATGTATTTATGTTCCAAATAGCTGTAAAATAGTTTAAAAATGTTATTTTTGCAGCTTAAATAATATCATTCTATTCTATATGGATTCAAATCATCTTTCTCCTTTACGCAAAGGAGTAGTAGGAGTACAGTTCCTTTTTGTGGCTTTTGGAGCTACTGTACTTGTCCCCTTATTGGTCGGGCTCGATCCTTCTACAGCTTTGTTTACTGCCGGTATCGGAACACTTCTTTTTCATCTGGTAACAAAAGGGAAGGTCCCTATTTTTTTAGGTAGTAGTTTTGCATTTATTGCTCCTATTATTAAAGCAACCGAACTGTATGGACTTGCCGGCACACTTTCGGGAATGGTAGGCGTTGCAATGGTCTACTTTGTTATGAGTGCTTTAGTTAAATGGCAGGGTATCAGGTTGATCGAGCGCCTGTTTCCACCGGTAGTTATTGGTCCGGTAATTATATTGATAGGGCTTTCACTTGCCGGGACTGGAGTGAATATGGCAAAGGAAAACTGGACATTGGCGTTGCTTTCGTTGTTTACTGCCGTGATTGTATCTATTCGGGCGAAGGGACTATTGAAGTTAATACCTATTTTTTGTGGAATTATTGTGGGATATATTGCTGCGCTGATCTTTTATGATGTTGATATGTCGGGAGTCAGAAACGCTGCGTGGTTGGGTTTTCCACAGTTTGTGTTTCCACAGTTTTCGTGGGAACCTATTTTGTTTATGATGCCGGTGGCTATTGCTCCGGTGATAGAACACATTGGGGATGTGTATGTGGTAAACACTGTGACGGGAAAAGACTATGTAAAAGATCCCGGGTTGCATCGCACACTATTAGGTGATGGCTTGGCATGTCTTTGTGCCGGTTTATTGGGAGGACCTCCTGTAACTACCTATTCGGAAGTTACAGGAGCCATGTCGCTTACTAAAGTGACGAATCCTCAAGTAATAAGAATAGCGGCGATTACGGCCATTCTGTTTTCCGTAATCGGTAAAGTCAGCGCTTTATTGAAGTCTATTCCTTCGGCTGTATTGGGAGGAATCATGTTACTCTTATTCGGTACGATCGCTTGCGCGGGAATTGCTAACCTTGTCAATAATTGTATTGACTTGAGCCGGACACGTAATATCATTATTGTCTCACTGACTCTGACTATTGGCATCGGTGGTGCCGTATTGGCATGGGGCGAATTCTCACTGTCGGGAATCGGTCTTGCTGCATTGGTAGGAGTAGGCTTGAATCTGGTACTGCCAAGAGAAGAGAGATGAATGAAAAAAGTAAGAAGAGGTGTCAGTGCTCATATTCACCACAGGATTACACAGATAAATAGATTAAGTTCACTCTGTGTTACTCTGTGGTGAATTATAACGCTCCTCTTACTTACTTGTACATTATCATGCCAAAAATTTTGCAATATCTTCGTCTGCTGTACTGATACCGCCAATTCCAAAATTATCGATCAGTACCTGCTTCACGTTAGGAGATAAGAATGCAGGAAGCGTCGGCCCTAAATGAATCTTTTTCACTCCAAGTGCCAACAGAGCCAGCAGAACAATAACGGCTTTTTGTTCGTACCACGCAATGTTATATACAATCGGAAGATCATTGATGTCTTTTAGTCCGAAGACTTCCTGCAACTTCATAGCAATTATAGCCAATGAGTAACTGTCATTACACTGTCCTGCATCCAGTACACGAGGAATGCCATTAATATCCCCCAGAGGTAATTTATTATATCGGTATTTGGCGCACCCTGCTGTCAGGATTACCGTATCTGCCGGTAGCTTTTCTGCAAACTCTGTGTAGTAACTGCGACTTTTCATTCGCCCGTCACATCCGGCCATAACAAAAAATTTACGGATAGCACCGCTTTTTACTGCTTCAACCACCTTATCGGCCAGTGCGATTACTTGCGCATGAGCAAATCCACCTACAATCTTACCACTTTCTATTGCCACTGGTGGTTGGCAACGCCGTGCATGCTCAATAATAACGGAGAAATCTTTCTGCTTTCCGTCTTTTCGTTCGGGTATGTAGGTAGCACCTTCCAAGCCGGTTGCGCCTGTCGTATAGATGCGATCTTTATAAGTCGCATTCGGGCGTGGTGGAACAATGCAATTAGTAGTGAAGAGAATAGGACCGTTGAAACTTTCAAATTCCTCTTTCTGTTTCCACCAGGCATTACCGTAGTTTCCTACCAGGTGTTTATATTTCTTCAACTGAGGATAATAATGAGCCGGTAGCATTTCACTGTGTGTGTATATGTCGATACCGGTACCTTCAGTCTGTTGCAAAAGTTCTTCAATATCTTTCAAGTCATGTCCACTGACAAGGATACCCGGATTGTTTCGAACACCAATGTTTACTTCGGAGATTTCCGGATTTCCGTAATGGCTGGTATTGGCAGTATCGAGTTGGGCCATAGCCTGCACACCATGGTTACCCGTAGCGAGTGTGAGGGTTATCAGTTCGTCCACAGTAATATCTTCGCGGGTCAATTCAGCCAAAGCATATTGCATGAATGCAAATATCTCCGGATTCTCATATCCTAAGTTATAGGCATGCTCCACATAAGCAGCCATTCCTTTGATACCATAGTGAACCAACTCCTTCAATGATCGAATGTCTTCGTCAGAAGTTCGCAGTACCCCCACCGTTTGGGCTTTCTCTTCAAACTCAGTTTCGTCACCATACCAAGTACATTCGTCGGGCGCATGTTCTATTGTGACTTGGTTACTTAGATCTTTCTTTAGCTCCAGTCCTTTCTTTATTTTCTCGATAATGGAGTGTTTATCAAAGTTGGCATTTGTAATGGTAGTGAACAATGCGTCAAAGATAAACTTATCTGCCCGGGCAGAAGAACGTCCATCTTTGCGTAATGCCTGATTGTAGACTGCGATTCCGCGTACTACAAAAAGCAGCAAGTCTTGCATATTGGCTACTTCGGGAGTTTTCCCGCATACTCCGCTTAAGATACAACCTGTACCTTTTGCGGTTTCCTGACACTGAAAACAGAACATACTCATAATTTTTACGTATTAATAGGTTTCTTTTCTGGATGCAAAGATAGGAGGAGGATTTGGGGTAATTCTGTAACCAATGTTACAAACAAGAGAAAAAAGATTGGAAATCTTAGAGTTTGTCTAAGAGACTGTTTTAATTTTCCTCCGGAATCATTTCAGTCCGTTATTTCGATAACGAGGATGTGGCAACCGAACGTTACTCCATAAGCGGACCTTCTGTCTGGGTGATACAGGCAGGTATCAAAGATCCGGACGCTTGAGTGACTGATACAAAGAGGAGCTTTTGTACACTCTTCCTACAAAAATGCATTTCGATCTTCCATCTTCCACCTTCTGTTTTGGTAGAGAAAGCAAGCGCAATGGTTTGATATATAGTGTGATGTATCTATTATTCTATCTGTTTATGCCTATAAAAGCATTTTGTTTTCCTCCGTGTCTTTAGCGAAAAAGGTCCGATTCTCACTCTGTTACCGTTCCATCTGTCTGATACTTAAACAGGCTTTAAATTTTGCTCAAACTTATTGTATCAGTTGCATCATATCTTCTTTTCTCAAGATATGCACTAATTTCCTGTCCGTTTTGATCAGGCCGTCATCCTGCATATGAGCCAGCTCGCGTGCCAGAGAGGGACGAGATACTCCGAAATAATCAGCCAGTTCCTGTTGCGAGCGGTCAAGTTGTATCGGACTGTCTCCTTGTTGTTTCAACATCCGTAGCAGATAGGAAGCAAGTTTCTGCCGAATCGTCTTAAAGGACATAAAAAACAGTTTGTCAGCAAGTGTTCGGGCATAATTGGCAGAAAGATTCATGTAGTTCTCTAAGAATTTTTCATTCCGTCGAAATAATTTCAGTACGCTTTCTTTCGGAATTTCGAAAACTTCGGTAGCTTCGTTTGCTGTAACTTCTACCGGATAGCGATTGTCTGCACCAAATAAGAAAAGAGGGGCAATTGCACGAGGAGCAATAATATCTTCCACTTTAATCAATCTGCCCGAGTAATCGATCATTTCTCCCCGGACACTGCCTTTCAGTAATATCATCAGCCGATTGCATACATCACCTTGCCTGGCAAGAATGTCTCCTTTACGGAACATGCGGAGGTGAGATACGATTCCGTCAAAATCACGGGAAAGCGTTTCTGGAGAGATTCCATGGAATAGGGGGTTGGTAGCGAGGTAGGTCATAATTTTAAGATTGAAATGATATTATTAATAACAGAAATCTTTTCTTATTGTTTGCCGGATATCCTTGCTATTACATTGTTAATGATGCAAGTAATTACACTATGAATCTATGTACTTATTTAAATTTCAGAATAAATTTAGTTTCTTTGCCTTGCAGCAGAGTGATGCTTCCACCTGACAGACGCATGATCTGACGTGAAATGCTCAATCCGATACCACTACCTCCTTCTTTGGTGGTAAAAAAAGGAATGAATATATGATCTGCTATATCTGAAGGAATGGCAGGGCCATTATTTTTTATTTCAATCAATATTTCTTCAGCAACATTACATCGTCCTTTTATTTCAATCTTTCCATCGGCCTGTGCATCGATAGCTTGTATGGCATTCTTCAATAGATTAATTACTACTTGCGAAATCAGATTTTCGTCGGCATACACAATCAGATCAGCAGGAGCAATATCTATATGGAATGTTATGTTGTCACATTTGTTTTGATGGCGTGCCAGCTCTACCATTCGGTCAATAAAAGCTTTTACATAAAATAAGGATGGTTCCGGGGTCGGGATACGGGTAAAACGGCGGTAGGATTCCACGAAAGAGAGCAGGCCTTTTCCCGTAGTACTGATTGTTTGTAAGCCCCGGCGTATTTCTTCATCCCGGGTATCGGCCAACGATAGTAGTGTTTCGCTAAGAGAGGTGATGGGAGTAACCGAATTCATGATTTCATGAGTCAATACACGTGTCAGTCGTATCCACGAATCGATTTCTTTTTCATCCAATTCACTGTTGATGTCGTTAAAAGCGAGAATGCGCAATTGTTCTTCACGAACAGTGATGCCTGATACACGAATGGATAAATTGATTGTACCCCGTTCATTGTTGAAAATAGTTTGTATTTTATCTCCCGGACGGCAGAATTCTATTTTCTTCATCAGCTGTATATCCACTTTGTTCAGTTGGCGGATATGGGTAAACACATTTAATCCGAGCAGGCGAAGCGCTTCATTATTTTTTTGATAAACCGCTCCATTTTCATTGAGAACGAGTACACCGGTGTTTACACAGTCCATTATCAGTTCGTAATACTTTTCTTGCTGTACCGTTTCCGACTTTACATTATATAATATGCGTCCGACCCGGTTGAGTGCACGGTTGACCTCTCGGGTCTCAGGCATTATCTGCTCTTCCGGGAAGTGAATGGCGCTGTCATTGTTCTCGAGGGCGTCAATCATGAAAAGAACTCGTTTGGTATGAATACGGTAAAGTGAAAGTTGCCACCAAATGCTGAATAGTAGCAAACAGAGGCTCAATCCCATCCAAATGAAGTCTCTGTCGGCATAAGACAGAGCCGCAGTTATGGCGAAACAGAGGCTTAGTCCGAGACGAAACCAATAGCGCTCTGTGAGTAACTTTAAATGGATTTTCATAAACCAAACTTTTTCATCTTATTATATAATGTTTGGCGGGTAATGCCTAATTGAGCGGCTACAGCCGAAAGGTTTCCTCCACATTTGTCGAGAGCCTTGCGAATCATGGCTTTCTCCATATCTTCAAGAGTAGAGGTCTCTGTTTCCGGGTTCTCCGTTTTCTGCACTAATTGGAACATTTCAGCGGGGATGGTTTCACCATCGCTAATAATGACTGCTTTCTCAATGGAATGTTCCAATTCGCGGATATTGCCATACCAGGCATGTGCGGTCAGTTTCTCGCAAGCGGCCGGACTCAGGCTGATAGAGGCTTTGTCATACTGTTTGCAAAAGCGGGCTATAAAACGCTCAGCTAGCGGAACAATATCTTCTTTACGTTTGCGAAGTGGAGGAATTTCTACATGAATGGTGTTGATACGGTATAATAAATCTTCACGGAATAAGCCTTTGTCTACCATCTCCTGCAAGTTTCGGTTAGTTGCGCAGATTAGGCGAATGTCTACGGGGATAGATTGGTTACTACCTACACGAACTATGCTTCTCTGCTGAATGGCTGTCAGTAGCTTAGCCTGCAAATGAAAGGGAAGGTTTCCTATTTCGTCAAGAAACAGGGAACTTCGGTCTGCTGCTTCAAACTTACCTGTACGGTCGGCATGGGCGTCAGTAAAAGAACCTTTCACATGTCCGAACAGTTCACTCTCAAACAAGGATTCGGTGATAGCACCCATATCAACGGATATCATGCTCTCGGCAGAGCGTGGTGATAAAGCATGAATCTCACGTGCGAGCATTTCCTTTCCCGTTCCGTTTTCACCTGTTATCAGTATATTCGCATTGGTCGTTGCTACTTTCTCAATCAACGTGCGGAGCTGCTGCATAGCACTGCTTTCACCCCAATACATGGCAGAAACCGGAGATGATTCCTTTTTGCGATTCTTTTTCTTTCCGTCTTTTGCTTGTGAAGCGGCATTTAAAAGAGTTTCCAACAGCTTTTGATTATCCCATGGTTTCACTACAAAATCAGATGCTCCCTCTTTTATACCCCGTACGGCAAGATCAATATCAGCATAAGCTGTGAATAGTACTACCGGAAGGTCTCTGTATTGCCGTTTGATTTCATGTAACCAAAACAGACCTTCGTTACCATTATTGATTCCGGAAGTGAAATTCATGTCCAATAAGACAACTTCCGGGTTTTCTTCTCTAAGCACTGTGGACAGACTGACAGGAGAGGATAAGGTAATGACTTTCGAAAAATGATTTTTCAATAGTAATTGTACGGCTGTCAGCACTCCTTTATTATCGTCAACAATGATGATAGTTCCCATTTTGGTCAATAGAATATTAAATACGAATAATAATTTGTCGGCAACAAAGTTAGCAACATTTCCTTATTCTTATGAATTTCGAAAGAGTTTAAATAAGGTGTCTTTGTCTTTATGCACCTAGTTTTACTTCCGTATCAACTAAAGCCATTGGAATTTAAGTCCGAAGGATAAACTCAGATAATCCCGAGCCCGCAGGTAACTGTTGGTTACGCGGCTGATCAATAATAGGTCACAGGTACTCAGCTCATAAAAGAGAGTCACAGATTTTGCAAAGAACCGGCGTTCTCTATCTATATCGTATGTCAGCCGTTGTCCCAGAAAGATGTGTGTGCGTATCTTGGACGAGAATCCGTAGTATCCTTCCGGATAACGGCTAGGCTCGTGTACCCAGAATTCGTGTCCGAAAACAGTGTTAAAATAGATACCACATGCCAAAGGTTCGGTTGAAAATCCTTTCCCAAGCTCCAGGCTCCAAGGCATGTAATTTTGTTTTAAGGTCATGGTCATCTTAGCCCGATGGGAGTCATGTTTGGGTATGAAGCCGAAGAACAGATCCGTTTCCCACTGATCTCTTTTTCCGTAATCCCAACCGGTTCCGAACGAGAACATTCCCATGTTACCCGCATATTGTATTTTGTTGTGTGTAGGTATAAGTGAATTCCATCCTTTACGAAAACGGTGAATACGTTTGTCATATTTGCTGTATTCCGGCTGTGTTGTCTGGATGGTATCTATCTTTTGTTTGGTATCGTTTTTGTCGGTTTGTGCAGCGACGTTTTCTGTGTAAAACAGCAGCGATAGTACTGCCATGCCAATAATGGAATTAAAATTCAACCACTTCATAATCATAACCATCAGGTTTTATCGTGAATACTAAATAACTGCGATTTTTCATACAATTGCTTCCATAATACATCACGCCATCGTCAAACACATCTGACGCACTGATCCGATGTTCGTGAGCTACAGTGCAAAATTGCAAACCGGGAAATTGGCGAACATACATTTGAAACACTTTGGCCACATTGTTATTGAACTGATCACAAAGGGGACGGGCATGCATACAGAATACGGTTTTATTAAATTCGTCGGCACGTTCTGTGAGTTGTCTTTCAATATAGTCAAAATCAGGGATCGGTTCCGAATAATCATATTCCATTGCGTTGGTATTGAGGCATACAAATTTCACACCTCCGGCTATGAACGAAAAGTTTGTATCGCCGAATATTTGCCGGAATGCATCTTCTCCGGTTCCCAAACAATCATGGTTTCCGATAAGTCCTACATAAGGAACCTTTAGTTTATTCATTATATCCCTTTGCCAAAGAAATTCATCGGTAAGTCCGAAGTCACTGAAGTCGCCTCCATGAACTACAAAGTCGATGTCGTCTCTTTTGTTGACAGCGTTTACAAAGTCAACGGTTTCGTCATACCAGCGTTGCGAGTCACCCATGGCGATAAAGCGTATAGTAGACTTTCCCAGGCATTTGGCCTCGATCTTTTGAATATTTTTCGCATTAATGTCTTTTTCTCCTTTTATGTCGACGTCATATGGATGATAATCTATCAAGTCACATCCGGCAACTAGCAGACAACAAAGAAAGATTGCGGTAATTCCTTTTATTTGTCTCATAATTTTTATTTTAGTGCATGAAAACTCAATGCAAAGATAGAGTTTTCTTTATGAAAAACAAAATGTTGCTGTCTAATTAATAGACGACTGTGTCTAATAATTAGACAATATTCTCGCACTATGAATTATGTAATCCGTTGTTCTATTGTGCGTTACTTCTTTTGGCACGTTTTGTGCAATTAAGAATTCCAGGTGATCTGCATGAAAGAGACACCTTATATTTATTAAAATTCTAAAATACAAACAGGGCTGATATGAGACAATTGTACTACACTTTCCGAACTCTTCTCCGTGGAAGAGGTGGAAATCTGACCAAAATAATTTCGTTAACTTTAGGGCTTTTGGTCGGCATCCTGTTATTTGCCAGGGTTGCATTTGAATTAAACTATGATAGCTATTATCAAGAACCGGAAAATCTTTTTCTAACTTTACGTACAGTTGTTTCGCAAGGTGAAAAGAAAGAGCCTGTTTGTAGTAATTACGGAAAACTTCCAGCAGCAATTCGTGAAAATTTTCCTGATGAAGTGGAAGATGCAACTTTGATTGACTTATTTAGTCGCAGTTCGCTTTACCATGAAGGCCAGGAAAAGAAAGATGCAATACTGGCTACTTCCCCGAGCCATATTTTTTCCACTTTGGGTGTTAAAGTACTTTCCGGAAATGTGTCTGAATTGGATAATATGGATGCACTGTTTATATCCCGTTCTCTTGCTCAAAGTCTTTTTGCAGATGCCGATCCTATTGGAAAGACAGTAATGATTAATATTGATTATCCATTGACTGTTCGAGGTGTTTTCGAAGATATTCCGGAAAATGCCGAGTTTAGGTTTGATGGGGTCTATTCATTTGTGACTCGTGCTAATAGATTCAGAGATGAACGTGGTGGATGGCGGGGTGATATCAGCTATACATGTATGGTTCGTTTTCGCCATCCGGAAGATGTAGAGAAAGTGGCGGCACGTATGCCTGATATGATGAAGAAGTATATACAATATAATAAAGACTGGTTTGAAGAATTTTCGTTTATAACTCCTTCACAGTTTCATTTGCAGAAAAAGGAATCACGTAAAATTATCAGTATTCTATCGATTCTCGGATTTGCTATTTTGCTGATTGCCGGGATGAATAATGTACTTATTTCTATTTCTTCTTTGCCACAGCGGGCCAAATCAGTAGGAGTGCATAAATGCAGTGGAGCTTCAACCGGACATATATATCGTATGTTCTTATGGGAATCGGCATTACTGATTCTCGTTTCTCTTTTGGGGGTTATAGTCCTTCTACTCTATTTTAAACCGGAAATAGAAGACTTGTCTGGTGCCTCATTAGCAACCCTGTTTACATGGCGTACCCTATGGGTTCCTGCATTAGTAACCATTTTTTTATTTTTACTGATTGGCTTGCTTCCGGGAAAGCTTTTCTCTTCTATCCCTGTGACACAAGTTTTCCATCGTTTTACCGGGTATCGTGCTTCCTGGAAATATCCGTTGTTGTTTGTACAATTTACAGGGGTTGCTTTCATATTGGGATTGCTAATGATCATTCTTTTACAGTACAATCAAGTCATGAATCGAAGTATGGGCTATAAAATAGATAATTTAGTTATAGGGTGGGGACCATTTGATTCAATGGATAAAATAGATGGCATTCTCCGGGGATTGCCTTTTATTGAAGCATCTTGTAATAGTGCTTCATTTATCTATAATGGTCATACAAGACAATCTTTTACTGATATTAACGGAAAACGTTTTATGGGGTGTATCGATTTTATAGATGAGCATTATGTCCCGATTTTAGGATTGCAGATTTTGCAGGGTCGTAACGTTCATCAGGATGGTGAAGTATTGGTAAATGAAGAATTGCTACGGCAAGTAGGTTGGACTGATTCGCCTATAGGACGGAAACTGATGGAAGATAACTATGAATGGGGGACTGTGGTTGGAGTAGTCAAAGATTATGTAGCACAAAGTGCATATCAGCCACAAGCCTCTGTGGCATTGGTGAATAGCTTGGAAAGGAGATGGGAAGCCAATAAACGGAATCTGATTTTGAAAGAACCATTTAAAGAGAATCTTTCTAGAATCAGGGCTTTGATGAAAGAAACATTTCCTACGGAGGATATTCAGTTCCGTTCTGCTCGTCAGGAGGTCGATAATCTGTATCAGGTAGTACGCCGTTTCCGCAATATTGTGATTGTAGCTTCCGTTTCGATTGTAGTAATCGTATTGATGGGGTTATTCGGATTTGTGAATGATGAAGTACAACGGCGCAGTAAAGAAATTGCCATTCGTAAGGTGAATGGGGCTGAGTCGGGAAATATTATTAATCTTTTGAATCATAATATTTTCTGGATTGCTTTACCGGCTATCTTTGTTGGAATCGCTTTAGCCTATGTCGTCGGACATAAATGGGTGGAACAATTTACCGATCAGATCAATCTCAACGCAGGGCATTTTCTTTTGCTTCTCTTATTAATATTATTATTGATTTTAGGAAGTGTCACCGG